>NPIF01001108.1_pt3 | contig 34124 bp, 32 predicted proteins | sample 8637461 | NCBI WGS metagenome assembly NPIF01 (sample SAMN07420641, study PRJNA396082) | bioreactor metagenome | isolation source: sample BR12 brine-fed electro-methanogenic bioreactor BR | place: Japan: Kochi | collected 2016-12-09
TGATGACCACCATCCATGCCTATACCGCCACTCAAGAAACGGTGGACAGCCCTTCGCGCAAGGACTGGCGAGGCGGACGGGCGGCGGCCATCAACATTATTCCATCGAGCACCGGCGCGGCTAAAGCGGTGGGCGAGGTGATTCCGCAAGTCAAGGGCAAGCTCACCGGCATGGCCTTCCGGGTACCGACCCCCGATGTCTCGGTGGTAGATCTGACCATTCGCACGGAACGCGATACCTCCATTGAAGAGATTGACGCTCTGATGAAAAAAGCCTCGCAGACCTATCTGGAGGGAATCCTCGAATACAACACCGAACAACTGGTTTCCTCCGATTTTCTCAATTCCAGCTCCTCGTCCATCTACGACTCGACCGCCACCCTGCAGAACAATCTGCCCAACGAAAATCGCTTTTTCAAGCTGATTTCCTGGTACGACAACGAGGTTGGTTATGCTCACCGGGTGGTCGACATGCTTCAGTTCATGATCCGTCAGGATACCTGATTCCGGGTCAAAGGGTAAGGAGACACGGTGTGACCAGTCATATGATTTTGATGCTGCTAGGCGGCGTTATCGTCGGCATAGGAGCCTCTTTTTCCGGCCTCGGCGGCGGTTTTCTAATGGTTCCGTTTCTGCTGTTTCTGGGCTATTCGGCGCAGAAGGCCGTCGGCACCTCTTTTCTGGCCATTCTGGTGATTGCCGCCTCAGCCCTGCTGGCGCATAACAAACTGGCCAACGTCGATTATCGCACGGGCCTGCTGCTCGGCGTCGGAGGCATCGCCGGAGCCCAAATCGGCGCCCGCCTGCTCGAACAGGTATCCACCGCTAATTTCAAGAAAATTTTTGCCCTGATTCTGCTGGGACTGGCGGGCTATCTGTTTTTCAAAAACTGATTGTTCAGGGGAAGAAAAACTGGCGAATCGAGAAATCTTTGGATTTCCTGCTAGACTGGTTGCCGAACCTCGTTCGCCGATGTGCGAAACATAAGGAGTCTTGACCGGCAAGGCTCTATCTCTCAACTTTCTGCTGGAGGGCGTCGTGCTGAAAAAAACCTATTCCAAAACGGGCCAGAACTGTCGGATCACCTTCACCCTGCCGCCGGACATCGGTTCTGAAACGGCCCTGCTGTGCGGTGACTTCACAGACTGGCAGGCCCAGGCCAAACCGATGAAACCATTGAAAAAAGGGGGTTTCAGTGTCACCCTGTCCCTCCCCGTCGATCAGTCCTACCGCTTCCGCTACCTGCTGGACGGTGAGCACTGGGCCAACGATGAGCAAGCCGACGGCTACATCCCCAACGAGTTCGGCAGCGAAGACTCGCTGGTTATCCTGTAGTACCCTGTAATCGTTACAGGGTACTAGTGCCGGGCTGCGAGGTGGGCAACGGCTTTTTCCAGACCGCACAGGGTCAGTTCATACATGGGGAAGATACTCCCCAGAAGACCGATGGTCTGACCGTATTTCCACAGCGAACGGGACTGGGGATTGATCCAGACCGCATGACGGAAGGTCTTGGCCAGATCCTTGAAATTCTCGATACTGGGCCGGTCCAGCAGCTGCCGCAACTGCAGCTTGCCCCCGGTAGTGAGCAATTCGTTCGGGGCCATGCTGGCATCCCCCACCACAATCAGTCGCGTCTCCGGGTCAGCGGCCAGCAACTGTTCCAGGTACACCGGCTGGCTGCTCCGCTGAGGGTCCCGCCACACCCGCCGATAGATCGTGTTGTGAAAATAGTAGATCTCCAATTGGCGAAAATGACTGCGAGCCTGATGAAACAGATGCTCCACGGTTTCGACATAGGTATCCATGGACCAGCCCCCATTGTCGATCAGCAGGATGACCTTGAGCCGGTCGGCCATCCGCCGTTCAAAGACGATCTCGATCTCGCCGCCGTTACGCATGGTGGCGTGCAAGGTCTTCTCGATGCTGATCTGATCGCAGGGCCCCACCGGTTTAAGGTGACGCAAGCGTTTTAAGGCCTCGCCAAAATCCGCTCTTCGCAGCGGCGCTTCCCGACCATACTCCCGATAACGGCGTTCCATAGCAACCTTGACGGCCGTGCGTCGCCGGGAGCTGCCGCCAACCCGCATACCACTGGGGTGCTGGCCGGAATGGCCCACCGGTGAGATGCCGCCGGTACCGATCCATTTACGGCCCCGGTGGTGGGCGCCCTTCTGATCCTTCAGGCGATCCAGAAAATATTGCTCTAACTCGTCGCCGGACAAGCGGGCCATCTGCTCGGGATCGAGACCGAGAGCATCGGCCAGGGATTCCGGTTCCTGCAACCACTCCTGCAGCAAGGCCCGGGCTTCATCCTGCAGTTCCAGCCCCGCCCCTTCGGGCCACTCCAGCCCTTCAAAGTGGCTCGCAAAAGTCTGATCGTAAAGATCGAAGTCGCGCTCACTTTTGATCAAAATAGAGCGGGCTACCGTATAAAAATCGCTCAGAGAGACGATCAGCCCAAGGCTTAGGGCCCGCTGCAAACGCAAAAAAGCGGTGGGCGTTACGGCTATTCCCCGATCCCTCAGGGCACAAAAAAAGCTGATAAACATGGATTATCCCTTAATTCTGCAGCTCGGCCATGGCCCGCTCCAGATCGGGGCTCTTTTTGAACAGGATGCCGAGATAGGGGAATGTCCCCTGCTGCAAGAGGTCGATGCTAAAATCGGGATCGGCCTGCAGGGCCCGCAGCCAGTTCAGCAATTCGCGGGTTGCCGGTTTTTTCTCCACCCCGTCCAGATCCCGCAGCCGATAAAAGGCCGCGATACAGGCCTCGCTCAGATCCTGGGCGACCCGGGGGAAATGCAGGGCAATGATGCGCCGCATCATCTCCGGGTCGGGGAAGGCGATGTGGTGGAAATTGCAGCGACCGAGAAAAGGATCGGACAGATCTTTTTTCGCGTTGGAGGTGATAACGATCACCGGCCGATGACAAGCCGTGACCGTTTCGTCGACCTCCAGAATATCGAACTGCATCTGGTCAAGCACATCCAGCATATCGTCCTGGAAATCGGTATCGGCTTTGTCGATCTCGTCGATGAGCAACACTACCCGCCGCTCAGCGCTAAAGGCCTGACCGATCTTGCCCATGCGGATATAATCCCGGATGTTGCTCACGTCCCGTTGCGAATCGCCAAACCGGCTGTCGTTAAGCCGGGTCAGGGTATCGTACTGATACAGGGCCTCGACCAGTTTCATGCTGGACTTGACGTTGAGCACGATAAGAGGCATGTCCAGACGCTCGGCGATAGCATGGGCCAGCATGGTCTTACCGGTACCCGGTTCGCCTTTGAGCAGCAGGGGCATCTCCAGGGCCATGGAAACGTTAACGATCTTACCCAGCTCGTCATCAAGCACATAGCGACTGCTGCCGCTGAACGGGTTAAAGGTGGGGGTGCTGTCGGTCATGGGATTTCTCCTGTTATGGGCCATATGCCGCGAATAACTGGCCCGGTTAGAATTAGACCGGTCGTCTAATGAATAGCTGAAAAAAATAGCCGGCGTGTCTCAAACCAGCACCTGCTCCATAAAGAAAGTGATCAGCTGCCGCACCGGCTGTGCGGAACGTTGCAGCTTGGACCGCAGCAAGGCCCCTTGCAGGCCGCTGAGCAACACTCCGGCCAAAAACTGCGGGTCGAGGCTGGCCGGCACTTCCCCGGCAGCCCGGGCGGCCTCCAGGTTTTCGCTAAAAAACCCCTGCCAACTGGCGAAAATCTCCTCCAGCCGCAGGCGAAAGGTTTCGTTCTGAGCCGCCAATTCCTGGCCCAGATTGCCGATCAGACAGCCCCTCACACAGCCTTTTTCCTCCAACCCGGCCGCGACGTCGTTGAGATAATAGCGCAACCGGTTGAGGGGCGTAACAGCCTCATCGTGAAGAAAACTGTGCAGCAGCTGGTCATAGCCCTCGGCAAAACGATCGATCACCGCCAGACCGAAGGCTTCCTTGCTGGGAAAATAATGGTAGAAGGACCCCTTGGGAACCTTGACCCGTTGCAACAGGGTGCCGATGCCGGTGGCACTGTAGCCTTGAGTAACTATCAGCTCCATACCGGCCTTGATAATTTCGCTGCGGGTATCGCGTTTTTCCATGGGGACCATTATTAGACCGGTCGTCTAGATTGTCAAGGGGAATGCTTTCTCTGTCCCCATCAGGGCAGCAAAAAGTCGGAGGGCGCCGGCGACTGTTTTTCCGATTGGTGCCGGACCCGTTCGCAGCGATGCAACTCGTATTTCAAGGCCTCCCCGGACAACAGGGTCTCCCAGAAGGAAATTCCCAGAGAAAAGATCATCAAGGCGAGGCTGACCACGAAAGCAAACCGTCCGCCATATTCCTTGTCGGCAAACAGGCAGACCATGGAAACCATGCAGAGCAGAATGCTGATAATACCGGCGCCCTGCATCCATTTGATGAGCCGGATGCGCAGTCGCAGATTATCGACCTGACGCCGCACGTCCAGATCATCACTCTCCGCCAAGCGCCCGGCCAGGGAGCGAATCACCTGGGCCACGGCCAGAAAGCGATTGGTATAAGCAAGCAGCAACAGGGAAATGGCGGGAAACAGTAACGCCGGGGTGGTAATATCGATGGTCATGATGGGTCCTTTAAGTTATGCGGTGCCGAGGGCATCGAGCTCTTCCCAGCGCACAAAGGCATCTTCCAGTTGCTGCTCAATCGAGGCCAGTCGCTGCTGCATACCAGCCACCTCTTCGCCCCGACTGCGATAGAGTTCAGGGTCGGCCAACTGCAGGTGCAAGGCCTCGATCTCCTCTTCCAGAAGATCGATCCTCCGGGGCAGTTCTTCAAGTTCCTGACGTTCCTTAAAGGTCAACTTGCGCGGCCGTTCTTTGACCGGTTTGGCCCTTGAAGCCTTGACTTCGGCCGCCTTGTTCTTATCCGGGGCGGGTGCAACAGCCGGCCGCTGACGCAGCCAGTCGTCATAACCACCCACATACTCGGCCACCCGACCATCCCCTTCGAAGACCAGACTGCTGGTCACCACCCGATTGATGAATTCCCGGTCGTGGCTGACCAGAAACAGGGTACCCTGATAGTCGGCCAACAGCTCTTCGAGCAGATCGAGGGTCTCCAGATCAAGATCGTTGGTCGGCTCGTCGAGGACAAGCAAGTTGGCCGGGCGGGTAAAGAGCTTGGCCAGCAGCAGCCGATTGCGTTCGCCACCGGAGAGAATCCGCACCGGGCTCCGAGCCCGATCGGGAGTAAACAAAAAATCCTGCAGATAACCGTAGACATGACGCTGCTGGCCGCCGACGATGACCGTGTCCTGTTCGCCGGAAAGGTTCTGCTGCACGGTCAGGTCGGGATCGAGCTGTTCCCGCAGTTGATCGAAATAAAGCACTTCCAGGTTGGTGCCGAGCTTGACCCGCCCCTGTTGCGGCGTCAGTTGACCCAGCAACAATTTGAGCAGGGTGGTCTTGCCGACACCGTTGGGGCCGATGATGCCGATCCGGTCTCCCCGCAGGACGGTGGTGGAAAAATCCTGCACCAGCGGCTGATCGCCATAGCTGAAACCGAGGCCTTCTACCTCGACCACCAGACGCCCGCTACGACCGGCTTGTTCCAGCTGCAGGTTGGCCGATCCGGTGCGGCTGCGTCGTTGACGCCGCTCCTCGCGCATCTGCTGCAGAGCTCTTACGCGGCCTTCGTTGCGGGTCCTCCGGGCCTTGATCCCCTGCCGAATCCAGACTTCCTCTTCGGCCAGTTTACGATCGAAACGGGCCCAGGCCTGCTCTTCGGCGTGCAGCTGTTCCGCCCGACGCAGCAGAAATGTGTCATAATCGCAGGCAAAATCGTATAACCGGCCACGCTCCAGCTCAACGATACGGGTGGCTACGGCCCGCAAAAAGGCCCGGTCATGAGTCACAAACAACAGGGTCAGATGGCTGCGCAACAGATATTCTTCCAGCCAGTTGATCGATTCGATGTCGAGATGATTGGTCGGCTCATCAAGAAGCAGCACATCCGGCTCGCTGACCAGAGCGCGGGCCAGCAGAACCCGGCGTTTGACGCCGCCGGACAGACTGCCGACGTCGTCTTCCGCCTCAAGCTTGAGACGGGTCAGAATCTGCTCCACCACCTGCAGCCGCTGCCAGCCGCCGGCCTCCTCGATCTGCTGCTGCAATTCGAGCAACTCGGCAAGCCCGCTATCACTGCCGGTCTCTGCCGCCAGACGACTCAGGTGCTGAACCCGGGCAATCTGCTCGCCCACCGAGCCAAGACCGACCAGCACTGTGTCCAGCACCGTACCGGTCAGCTCCGGTGGCACCTCCTGGGGCAGCCGGGCCACCTTGAGCCCCTGACGCCGCTCGACAACCCCCGAGTCCGGGGGCAGCTCACCGGCCACCAACCCGAGAATAGTCGACTTACCGGCCCCGTTGCGCCCAAGCAGACAAATACGCTCCCCCCGGGAGACCTGCAGGTCGACACCATCAAGAAGCGGCGGCCCACCAAAAGCGAGGCGTATTTCACGTAAATTGAGTAATACCATAATCCTGATCTTCCTTTTGGGCGAGACAGACCTCAGGGGTCTTCCGCCGATTATAACTGCCAGACCGCTGCCGATTATGGCAAAAGATCGTCTCCACGGAAAGGCCCAATCCTTGACAGAGGCGCGAATATCAACAACAGTTAGTCTAGGAGGCTGTCGAACCCTCCATGCGCCGACTGCCCTTTCGGCCCAGACAACCTCCTGGAGACTATCGCCGATCCTCTCTGCATCCGGAGCTTCCATGACCCGTCCGTACACTCCACGCACCCTATCCCGCTTCCTGACCGTTACCTTGTGTCTGTTGCTGTTGGCCGCCTGTCGCGACCGCACTCCGCGTCTTGCGCCTCTGGCAGCCGACTCTCTGATTCTGGCGTTTGGGGACAGTCTCACGGCCGGGACCGGTGCAAGGCGCGAAGACAGCTATCCGGCGGTGCTGGAGACACTGACGGGCTATCGCATCATCAACGCCGGAAAACCCGGTGAGCTCAGCAGCGAAGGTCTGGTTCGTCTGCCCGATCTGTTGCAGCGTCATCAGCCCGCTCTGGTAATCCTGTGCCACGGCGGTAACGATCTGTTACGGCGTCACGATCCGGCGCAGACCGCCGCCAACCTGCGACAGATTATTGAAATGACCCAAACCAGCGGTGCCCAAATCCTGCTGCTTGCGGTCCCCAAGCCGGGCCTCTGGTTGCGTGCCGCCCCCGTCTATCGGGAACTCGCCGACCAATACCGCATTCCTTATAACGGTGAAATTCTGCCGACCATCCTTTCCGAGCGAACCCTCAAAAGCGATGCGATTCACCCCAATTCCGCAGGCTATCGCCAATTGGCCGAAACCCTGGCGGAGCTTATCGGCCAAGCTGGCTGAAGGGGCCAGAAAAGCGCATTATGTATCTTTCAGCCACCTTCCCCCTCCATTCCGGATCACCTCAACAGGACCAAGGAATTTACTGGCCAAAGTGGACCGATTTTTATATGATGAGCACGTTTAACCGATGTCACCCCTAATCTTTTCATGCCCGGGCCGGGGGCTTGGGTCCCCGTCGCCGAAAAAGTTTTTTCTGTCACCGGCAACATCCGACAGAAGGCTTTTTCGGCCCTGTCTCCGCGCATGAATTTCTATTTTAAAGGAGTACAACATGAAAATCCTGGTAACGGAAAAACTGGCCAAAGAGGGTTTGCTGATTCTTGAAAAAGAACCCCGGGCCGAACTCGATGTCAAACTGGGCATGAGCCGGGAAGAACTGCTTTCCGTCATCGGCAACTACGAGGGACTGATCATCCGCAGCGCCACCAAGGCGGACCGGGAACTCCTCGAGGCCGGCAAGAAGCTCAAGCTGGTCGCCCGGGCCGGAGTCGGTCTCGACAACGTCGATGTCAAGGCGGCCAGCGAGCGGGGCATCATCGTCTGTAACGCCCCCTTCGGCAACGTCAACAGCGTCATCGAGCACACTATGGCCCTGATCCTCACCTGCTGCCGAAAACTGATTCCCGCCGACGCCAGCCTCAAGGCCGGTGTCTGGGACCGGAACTCGTACAAATCGACCGAGCTGCAAAACAAGGTGGCCGGGGTTATCGGTCTGAGCAAAATCGGCGGCGGCGTTGCCACCCGCCTCAAAGCGTTCGGCTGCGAGGTTATCGGCGCCGACCCCTACATTTCGGAAAAACGGGCCGAGGATCTCGGCGTCCGCCTGGTCTCTCTGGACGAACTGATCAAAACTGCCGACCTCATTACCGTCCACGTGCCCCTCACCGACGACACCCGCAACCTGATCAACGGCGAGCGTCTGGCGCAGATGAAAGACGGCGTATCGATCTTCAACACCGCCCGCGGCGGGGTCATTGATGAACAGGCCCTGTTCGAAGCGTTGCAGAGCGGCAAGGTGGCCAGCGCCGGCATCGACGTCTGGAGCGAGGAACCGCCCAAAACCGACCGGGTCAAGCAACTCATCGGTCACGAGCGGGTCTTGTCTCTTCCCCATCTGGCGGCTTCCAGTGTCGAAGCGCAGATCAACGTCTCCATCGATGTATGCAAGGATATCGTCCGCTACATCAACGAACAGCCCCTGACCTACGCGGCCAACATCCCCCGATTCGACAGTGCCGAGATGGAGCAGATGCGGCCCTTCCTCAACCTGGTCAACATCATGGCCGATTTTGTCGCCCAGCTGGCCGACTCCAACCTGAACAAGGTGACCTTCAACTTCCAGGGTAAAGTCGCTGCCTGCGACTGCAACCCGCTCACCGTCTGCGGCCTGGCCGCACTGCTCAACAACAAGGTCGAACAGGATGTGAACATGGTCAACGCCTCGTTGATCGCCGAGGACATGGGGATCGCCGTGGAAGTGCTGCAGGACAGCGGCTCGGAGACGTTCTCCAGTTCGGTGACTATTAGCATCGAAGGCCCCAGCCTGCGCCGGTCCATCACCGGGACCCATTTCGAAGGGCAGCCCCGGATTGTCCAGCTGCGGGATTACCGGGTCGATTTCGCCCCCGAAGAACACATGCTGCTGATGACCTACATCGACCGCCCCGGAATGATCGGCAAGATCGGCCAGGTTCTGGGCGAGCATGACATCAATATCGCGGCCATGAACCTCGGTCGGCAGCAGAAGCAGGGCGAAGCCATGGTCATTCTGTCCCTCGACTCGGCGGTACCCGGCAATGTTGTCGATGAAATCGCTCAGACCGTCGAGCCCAATTTCATCAAATATCTGCACCTGATCAAAGCAAAAGCCCAGTAGCTTTATCCACCATCGGGCTGCCGCCTGGATCTACGATCCAGGCGGCAGCCCATCAACTGAGGGCAGAGCCATGATCCTGGGTGTTCCCAAGGAGATCAGAAACAACGAATACCGGGTCGGCATCACTCCGGCCGGGGTCCGGAATCTAGTCGAGGCAGGGCAGCAGGTTTTAATCGAAACCGAAGCAGGCCTTGGCAGTGGGCTGACCGATGAGGCCTACCTGAAGGCCGGAGCCCGGATTGAATCGACAGCCGCACGCATTTATCAGCAGGCCGAATTAATCGTCAAGGTCAAAGAACCGCAGCCGGAAGAATATGCCCTGCTGCAACAAGGCCAGAGCCTGTTCACCTTTTTGCATCTTGCCGCCAAGCCGGAACTGACGACCCTGCTGCTGGAGCGACAGATTACCGCCATCGCGTATGAGACGGTACAGCAGCAGGATGGCAGTTTGCCCCTGTTGCAGCCCATGAGCGAAGTGGCCGGACGCATGGCGGTCCAGATCGGGGCCCATTTTCTGCAGAAAGAATGCGGTGGCAAGGGGGTACTGCTGGCCGGCGCCCCCGGAGTAAGACCGGGCCGGGTGGTGGTCCTCGGCGCCGGTACCGTCGGCAGCAACGCGGTCCGCATCGCCATCGGCATGGGGGCCGATGTCACCGTCCTTGATATCAACCCGGGGCGCCTGGCAGGCCTTGACGACCATTATAGCAACCGCGTCCTGACCCTTATCAGCAATTCGCAGAACCTCGAAGACGAGATCAGCCGCGCAGACCTGGTCATCGGCGCGGTTCTGGTTCCCGGTGGACGGGCGCCTCAGCTCGTATCCGAAGCGTTGGTGGCCCGCATGGAGCCGGGCAGCGTGATTGTCGATGTGGCCATCGACCAGGGCGGTTGCATCGCCACCAGCCGACCCACCAGTCACGACAGGCCGACGCTGCTGCTGCACGGCGTCCTCCATTACGGGGTGGGTAACATCCCTGGTGCGGTGAGCCGTACCAGCACCTTCGCCCTGACCAACAGCACCCTGCCCTATATTCAGCAACTGGCAGGACTTGGCATACACCAGGCCCTGGCCAAGGATAGTGCGCTGCGTCGCGGTCTCAACACCTGGGCCGGCCAGCTGCACTGCCGGGCCGTAGCCAAAGCCTTGGACCTGCCCTGCTCCAGCGAATAAGGGCAGCTCCCGGCCTTTTGTTCGGCCGCCCCCCCCTACTGTTTTAAATCCCCTCGGCCTCGCAAAAAGGGTCCCGGGGAGCACCAAGCCCCTCTGACGGAAGTGTTCCTTTATTTCTTCGATTTACCGAACAGTTCAAGCTGGTCGAATCGGTGGGTTTTGATCTCGAAGGGACGAGGCAGATAACGGGGGCAGCTGATCAACAGGCTACCGACCGGCTGACGGCAGGACCTGACGCACTTGGCGCACAGACGGTTAAAAGGGTTTGCTGCATGTTTGGCCACGGGAGCCTCCAGCTGAGAAATTGACCTGCATTCTAACAGGCCCCGATCCGGCCGGCAAGCATCGAGCTTTTCTGCATTGTCATTTTTTTCCATTCAGGGGTTGACAACCCGACAACGATCCGTTATCTTCACATCTTGTTGTCGCGGGGTGGAGCAGTTCGGTAGCTCGTCGGGCTCATAACCCGAAGGTCGCAGGTTCAAATCCTGCCCCCGCTACCAAAAATATTACAGGGATCGGCCGCCAGGCTGGTCCCTGTTTTTGTTTTGGTAGGAAGCTGCTGGGTTACACCCAAAAACCAAAGGGAATTTTTCCGCAAAAAGGATGGCTTCGGATGAAAAAATATTTTGAGCAGCGGGATGAGCTGGCCAGCCCATTGCACCAGGAGCGCCTGGAAAAAGTGGTCCTGAATCTGCTTCGCAGCAAGGCCCAAAGCGTTCTGGATCTCGGCTGCGGCGGAGGAGAATTGCTGGCTCGCCTGGTGGTGGAAAAAACCTTCAGGAAACTCATCGGTATCGACAGTTCGCTGGAGGCACTGGCTTCGGCCAAGCAGCTCCTTGGTATCACCGAACTCTGTCACAGCGACGGCCGCCTGTTCCTTTATCACGCTTCCTTCACTTCTTTTCTGCCAGAACTCGCAGGTTGCGACGCAGCGGTAATGCTGGAGACCATCGAACATATCGACCCCAGCCGGCTTTCCAACCTTGAAAAAACCGTATTTTCCGACTATCACCCCCAAACCGTGCTCATCACCACTCCTAATTACGAATACAACCCCCTGCATGGCATACCGGAAGGCGCCTACCGGCATGCTGATCATCGGTTCGAATGGACCCGCCCCAAGTTCAGGAAATGGGCTGCAGGCGTGGCCGGTCGCAACGGCTACCGGGTGCTCTTCGACGATATCGGGCCCAGAGATCCCGAGCTCGGAAGTTCTACCCAGATGGCTATGTTTACGGCTCTGTAAATTCGGCGCCGGCCTAGCCGCCTCGCGCCAGCAGCGGCCGCAAATTGCCAATCTCAACCCCCTGCCGAGAGGCCACCTCTCCCAACAGAGCACAGAATTGTGGATTCTCGGGGTGATCTCGCAGATGTACTGCCCGGCGTCGGAATTCCTCGCGGCGAAAGGTCCCCCAGTTCACCAGCTGGCTGAAATAAACGCCAAACCCGAAGCCTCGGGCCAGGGTCGCAAAATCGGCCATTTCCTGATAGTTGTTCTGCTGCACCACAAAACTGAGGGTTATCGCAATAGGCAGTCCGGCCAGAAACCTCAGATTGTGCAAAAGCTGATCGAAATCTCCACCACGATTGAGGGCATAGGTGGCCGCGCTGGCGGCATCCACGGAGATCTCCGCGGTGCGAACAAACGGCTGTGCAGCAGCAATGGACTGCCAGGCCGAGACATTCCAGAGCAGACCGTTGCTGTGGAGATGGATCGATTCGAGCTGAGGGTACGCCGCCGGCGTGAAGGTTTCCAGCAGCTGTCGATAGGCAGAGCCGGCAAAGGGATCACCGGTGCCGCTGAGGATCAGTTGGCGGGCCTGAGGGGCGAGCTCGCGCCGTACCCGCTCGGTGATCCGTGTGATCCGTTCTTCTTCGGCCTCTGTGGTGACCAGAGGCCCCTGACGACAGCTCGGACAGGCCAGATTACAACGACGGTCATAACAAAGATTTAGTGTGCGCGGCCCCCAGGATAAACGGGTCTGGCCGGCCTTGAACACAGCGGCTAAATCGTCCTCCGCTAATGCGTTCCGGGAAACCACAGGGGCCGTAGCGCAACCCAGCCGGGGGCACCGCTGTCGGTTGCAATGGCGGAAGGACCCGTCATGGATGGACTGGCGAAGCCGGTGCGCTGCAGGTCCGTTCCAGATCTCCTCCAGAGAATCGGTTAGAAAGTTACCCAAGGGCTGTTTAAGCCAAGCCGGGCAGCAGGCAAAAACCTGGCCCTCCGGATGAATTTCAAACCACTCAAAGGGATTACGACAGATCCATTGCGGATGCTTACTGTGTTGCCCAGACACCATCACCGCCTTTACTTTGCCTTTCTCCCTCAAGCCCGCAGTGCAGCTCTAACACCTCAAGCCGCCGCCTGTAAAAAAATCCACCACCATCTCAAAACGACGGCGGCGGATGTTCAGAATCGAGCTGATTATGACAAAGGCTCAGGTCGAAGGCAAGGCTCCGAGGTTAATATCCCGGACCATGCGGGTCCCTTCTTTGCTGCCATCACTAACCCACAGCTCCCGGCCGTGGCGACCGTCATCGGCACGAAAATAGAGAAGCCCATTGACCTCGGAAAAATGGGATAAGGACGAACTGCTTTGCCCCTGGTTAATATCCTTGAGCAGCTTGGTGCCGCTTTCCGTACCGTCGCTGACCCAAAGTTCCCGCCCGTGAATCCCGTCATCTGCCGAGAAAAAAACCAGATCGCCGACCGGAGTCAAATAAAAGGGTTTGGACCCTTCCCGACCGGGATTAATGTCCTTGATCAGGTGAGTTCCTTCAGCGGTGCCGTCCGTGCCCCACAATTCTTTTCCATACTCGCCGTCATCAGCAGCAAATAAGGCCCGGCCACGACAACGGGCGATAAATAGCGGATAAGAGCTATCCGGTCCGGGCCGAATATCCTTAACCAGGAGGGTACCCTCCTCGGTCCCGTCGCTGCTCCAGAGCTCGAAGCCGGTCCTACCGTCGTTGGCGGAAAAAAGCAGGATATCGTCATAGCGAAACAGACTGATTGGTCGAGACGAATCTTTCCCGGGATTGATGTCTTTAACCCGGTAGGTTCCTTCGGCGGTACCATCGGTTCTCCATAGTTCGTCCCCCGTCAAGGTCTCGCGAGCCAGAAAAAAGCCTGCGGTAATCCCTTCGGTAGGTTCTTCCTGTTCGGCATGATAGCTGTCGCCACAGGCACCCAGAAGCAGCAACAAAAAACTGCCCGTAATAATACTGAAAAACGCTTTCACCAGCCAAGTTCCCCTTGCAAGGCAAGGCAGCAACAAAACCGGCCCATCCGGCCCCGTGCTACATAAATTCTTGCATCAGATCATTAGACAGGGAAAATATTACAACTGTTTTGTTTATGCAAGCTCATTTATTTTTTTGTAACAACTCAGGATGCTTGCGCAAGAACTCATAAGATGGCTAAGTAAAAAGTATCAGGATCGTAGTCGGGGGCTGAAAACATTGGCTAAACACAGTAGTCTTCTGCGAACAGGATATTGCCGCCCCCCCCTCCGGCACCTGCGAGCGTTGCATGTTTTTTAGATGATGCATAAAGGTGATGTCTGCGGCGGTTATGGCTTAAAGGGTAAAAACAGGAAAACAGACCATGCAAAACCGAGCATAAATAGTAGAATTAACCTTGGTCTTAATTTTCAGAGCAAAGACGGGCCCGAGAGGGTTTTCGACACTCCAGCGCCGCCTGCAGTCGTGCCGACCGCTGGTGACGCCATGGTTTTCGGTTCCCTTAGACCACCACTTACAAAGAGAACACGCAATGAAAAATAAGATGAGCAAATTTTCCACGAGACCCCTGTCACGGCGAAAATTCCTTCAAGCGACCTGTTTGGTTTCCACAGGTGTATTCATGCCGTCCTTCGGTCCGCTGTGGGCCGCCCAGCCAACCGCCAGGAGTACCGGCAAATTCAGCGAACTAAACGCGACCGATCCAGGCGGCATCGATCTCTACCTGGAACACAAGGATCTGCTGATCGGCGGCAGACCCGGCCGGGCAATCGCGATCAATGGCTCCATTCCCGGGCCGGTCATCAGGATGCAGGAAGGCAAAGAGGCGCTGATCCGGGTCCACAACCGGCTGGACCAATCGACCTCGATTCACTGGCACGGCATCTTGCTGCCGTTCAATATGGATGGCGTTCCAGGCATCAGCTTCCCCGGCATTGCCGCGGGCGAAACCTTTACCTACCGCTACCCCCTCCGGCAAAACGGCACCTATTGGTATCACAGCCACACGGGTTTGCAGGAACAGCTCGGCCACTACGGCCAGCTCATTGTCGAACCGGCCGAACCGGATCCGGTCGGATACGATGTTGAATATTCGATCGTTTTATCCGACTGGACCTTCGAGAATCCGCACCGTGTGCTGTGGAAGCTCAAGACCATGGAGGGCTATTTTAACTTCCAGCGCCCGACGCTGGCGAATATCGAAGACCAGATGAAGGCGACTGGTATGACACTAAGCGAGGTGCTTGCGAAACGACTGGCGTGGAATCGGATGCGGATGGACCCGACGGACATCGCCGACATTACCGGAGCAACCTATACCTACCTGATGAACGGCAAGGCGGCCCACGAGAACCCTACGTTCATCGCCAAGCCCGGCCAGCGGGTGCGCCTGCGGATCGTCAACGCATCGACGATGACTTTCTACGATGTCCGCATCCCGGGTCTGCCGATGACGGTCGTGCAGGCCGATGGTCAGAACCTCAAACCGGTGGAGACCGACGAATTTCGAATCGGAGTGGCCGAAACCTATGACGTGATCGTGACGTTGCCGGACGCCCGGGCCTACACCCTGTTCGCGGAGACCATGGACCGCAGCGGTTATGCCCGGGGCACGCTGGCCCCCAGACAAGGCATGTCGGCGGAGGTGCCCGGGCAGCGTCGCCGGCCCATGCTCACCATGGCCGACATGGGCATGATGATGCACGGCGAAATGAAGGGTATGGACGGCGAGGATCACGGGGACATGCAGCACGACATGCCGCATCACGCTTCCGGCGACGGACATGGCAAGGAATTGCCGACGAGCAACTTGGTCAAGCGCATCCAGCACGGCCCGGACCAGCACGGCCCGGCCAGCATCACCATGGCGCAAACAGCCTATCGCCGGCTCGACTATCCCGGGGCGGGACTTGGTGACGACGGCTGGCGGGTGCTGACCTATAGTCAATTACGCGCACTAAAAGAACCCTATGATCGGCGGCCGCCCACCCGTCAATTCGATCTGCACCTCACCGGCAACATGCACAAGTACATCTGGGGCTTCGACGGCAAGAAGTGGTCACAGTCGGACATGATCCGTTTTCAGTACGGCGAACGTCTGCGGATCAACATGATTAACGATACCATGATGAGCCACCCGATTCACCTGCACGGCATGTGGATGGACCTCTACGCGGGGGCCGAGGACTACGGTGACAACCCCCGCAAACACACGGTGATCGTCCAGCCGGCGGAGTTGCTCACCGTGGACATCAGCGTCGACGCCCCCGGACAGTGGGCGTTCCATTGCCACCTGCTCTATCACATGGAGGCCGGCATGTTCCGCACCGTCGCCGTGGTCCGATCGCTGGAAGGAGGTCCGATCGATGTCAAGTCGTGATCCCCGTTTCTGGAAATTGATCGTGCTCGCCATGCTGCTGGGGTTTGCCGCCCCGGCATGGGCTCAGGAGCAGTCCGAGATGCCGAGCACGGCGGATCACCTGATGCACGGCGAATCGGCCGCGCAGCATCATGAACCCGCGACCCGAACGCCTGAATTCGAACCGGCGATCCCCGCAGGCATGACTCTCGAGCAGGTATTCAATTTCGCCGAGTCATCGCCGCCCGACGGCTTCCCCGAACCGGTACCCGATGACAAGCTCTACGTCTTCACGCTGTTCGAACAGCTGGAATATCGCGTTGCGACCGACGGCGATACGCCCGACAAGCTCGGCTGGGAGGCCCAGGGCTGGGTCGGCGGCGACTTCAACAAGTTCTGGTGGAAGCACGAGGGCGAGGCGGCCTTCGACGGGGCGGATGAGGGGGAAACGGAAACCGACTTGCTCTATTCCCGTCTGATCACGCCGTTCTGGGACTTTCAGATCGGCCTGCAATACGCCAACCAGTGGCACAGAGACGACTACGAAGACCGGTGGTCCGGGGTGATCGCGCTGCAGGGCCTGGCCCCCTACAAGTTCGAGCTTGATAACTCCCTCTACCTCTCCGAGGACGGTGACGTTACCCTCGCAATCGAAGCCGAGTACGACCTGCGCATCACCCAGCGTCTCGTGCTTCAGCCGCGGGCCGAAATGGGAGTTGCCTTTCAGGATGTCGCCGAACGCAGTCTCGGCGCGGGCATCACCGACGTCAAGCTCGACCTGCGTCTGCGTTATGAGATCAAACGCGAGTTTGCCCCTTATATGGGCGTCCGCTACAAGTCCCTGGTGGGCGAAACCGGCAATATCGCAGAGGCCGCTGGCGAGGATAGCGAACAGCTGATCTTTGTGGCAGGTCTTCGTTTCGCTTTTTAGTGCTCAGCAGCTCAAAGCATGGCAGAGGTAATTGGGCGACCGGCCCCAGTGGCGGTCGTCATCAACCTGATGAGCTTTTGCACGAATAGAGCTGCGAACCTTACAGGGACGGTTTATTCCAGGTCCTTCTTCGCCCCTTGGAACTCCTCTTTACTGATCTCCCCCCTGGCGTAACGCCTTTTGAGGATTTCGAGAGGAGTCTCCGGCGCCCCATGCCCCCCTCCGGGGTTGCCGCGTCCGACCAGAAAGCGAACGGCACAGACCAAGCCGAAAACAGCAAAAATCCAGAACAGCAGCATAAAAATCCAACCCATCGGACCCATCACACCCCAACCATTCATCATTCCGTTACCGTACATCATCCCTCTTTCTCCTTGCCCCACATGGGGCATTATTGTTCGGTACGCCCTTTCCGGCCACAAAAATCGGCGAAAAGCGGACAGCTCTTCACACAGAACCCACAACGGGTACTAGGAGGCTGTCGGATCTTCCCTTATCCCCTTTTGCAATAAGACCACATCCGGCTCGACAAACTCGATTCGGGCCCCAAGATGGTCCGCCAAAAACAGGAAGGTCTGGCGACTGAAAAAGATGATATGGGTCGGATCGTTTTTGTAGTGCCAGCGAGCAAAAGCCTGCCGGTCAATTACCAACTTGGTCATAATACCTAACCAGCCAACATCTGCCAGCAACTGCCATAGCCTGGAAAACTCCTGATCGGGCTGTCGGAAATGCTCCACAACCTCGCTGCAGGTGACAAAATCGTAGCGCTTACCCAACACGGCAGGATCCGGTGCGTAAAAGGGATCGTAAAGGGTGGTGGGGAAACCGGCCTCGGTCAACATCGGAGCCAGGGTCGGGCCAGGGCCGGAACCGAAGTCCAGACCTCTTGCCCCGGCCGGCAATTTTTCACAAAGCGGAGCGGATAGACGGGACAAGAACCGGCGATATCCCAGATCTGCGGGATGATTGCAATGTCGGTCGTATTCGGCTTTTTCGGCGACAGGACACAGGTGGTAGGCTGCGGGCACAAACACCAACAGACAGGTCTCGCACCGTCGGTAAACACGCTTTTTATCTTCCCAGAAAGGAGATGTTTTAGGGGTCTGGCAAAGAGGACAAAGCATAAAGCCTCCGATTCATGGAAAGGGCTCATTATGTCGATCATTTTTACACAATCTGAGCCATATATAGGTTTATAGCGCTCAGCCCCCTGTTTGCTGTCGAAAAACCTTACATCAGGCGGAGGACCGGAAGCCCCGCCGCAACCGGGCGCCTCGAAGCCCCTGCCATGGCCATCATAGATCCGGGCTTAACATGGTGCCATCCTTGCAACCCTGGGAAAAGGGATTCCATAGACGTCGCCTTGTGCCGCTGTGGTTTTCGCATCGCTGGTTTTTCACACAGGGAGTCTGACCGATGAGATCGCATATGAAATTTGGCCAAATTCTGGTACAGGCCGGGGTTCTCTCAGAATCCGATCTGGCCGGCGCCTTGTCCATCCAACGGGATAACGGCATGGCTCTGGGCCGGATTCTGGAGGAGGAAGGCCTGATCGATGATCGGGACATCGTAGCCGTTCTCGCCCGCCAGTTTGAGCTTCCCTGCATCGACGCTATTGAAGACAGCCCCGACTTGGAAGCTGCCCGGGGATTTATCGATTGCGACCTCGCCCTTAAAATGGGAGTTTTCCCGCTGCGGTTCGGTAAAACCACTGCCGAAATAGCGGTCAGCAATCCTCTCGACTTCAATACCCTGGACCGCCTGGCCTTCAAGACCGGTCGCCATATCCGACCGGTGCTGGCCACCCCGACCGTTATCCTCAAAGCCATTCAACGCTTTTACCTGCAGGAAACTACGGCAGAAGCCCGTTCCGGAATCCCCCTGCTCATCATTGACAATCACGACCTGTACCGCTCCACCATCTGCAGCAACCTGAAACAAAACGGATATCTGCCTCTGTTTGCCGGCAGCCTGGAAGAGGCGATTCGCATCGCCCAGCAATGCCCCCCCCGCTTAACCCTGGTAGACACCTGTTTGAAAATGGTCAACAGCCAGATGATCCTGGAACAGCTGAGACAAAGCAACGGTGTCGGAGCCGGACCGATCATCGCCTTGACCGCCAACCATACGGCAGAAGAAGAGGCCTTTCTCCTGCGCCTCGGCTACTTTGACGTGATTGCCAAACCCCTGAACTACACGCGGCTGCAGGCACGCATCGAAAGGACGCTGGCCTTTTACTATCAGGGGTCGGCCGCTCCTTTCGCGGCGCCTTCAGAACGACCGGACCTTTCAGCCCTTGCCGGCTGATTGGCGCGCTGGCAGGTCATTTGGCCCCCTGCCGGCCCGGCGGGAGCGAATCGAAAACCACTGTTTTTACCATCGGAGAAGCTGAAGGGTATGCGGACACGCAAAAGATTCGGAGAAAGTCTGGTCGAGGCCGGCGTTATTACAGAGCAGACTCTGGCGGCCGCCTTGCAGGCACAAAAAAAGTCCGGCCTGGCCTTGGGCCGTATTCTGGAAGATATGGGAGCTATCAGCGACTGGGACATCGCGCTGGTACTGGGGCGACAATTTAATCTTTCTGTGCTTCAGACCATCCCTGCCAAAAGTCTCGCCCCGGCCCTGCAGCAGATCATCGACTGCGACACGGCGATCCGAAAAACCGTCTTTCCCCTGGAACTTAAGGATAACCTGCTCAGGCTGGCGATCAGCAATCCTCTCGATTTTGACACCCAGTCGAAGATCGCTTTTCAAACCGGTCTGAAAATCGAACCCGTTCTAGCCACCCCGACGGAGATTTTCAGGGCCATCAAGCGATGCTATATAAAAACGGAGTCGTCCTCAGGTGCCAGCCTGAACAAGGTTCTGATAATCGATGAACAGGACCTGTATCGCGGAACGATCTGCACCAACCTCCGCAAAGCCGGCTTTCAACCCTTTTTTTCCTGTTCGATTCAGGAAGCCACAACACTGGCTCTGCGGGACAGTCCTCATCTGATCCTGCTTAGCATCACGGGCAATATGGCATACACAAAAATGCAGCTTGATCAGCTGCAAAACACCCCAACCACCGAAAACCGACCCCTCATGGCCCTCTCGGCCAGCGGCACACCCGAAGAAGAAGCCGCTCTGTTCGGCATGGGCTTTTTCGATATTGTCTTCAAGCCTCTCAACTATACGCGGCTGCTGGCCCGCATGGAACGCACCCTGCGGTTTTTTTATCACGAGCGGATCCCGCACACCTGATTCCTCAGACTCCTTTCACCACATCGGGCGGCTGACACACCCCTACCCCCCTCTTGCCGCTTTCCTTGACCAGGTACATGGCCTTGTCCGCCCGACTGATAAGCTCATCGGCCGTGGCGCCATGATCGGGGAAAACAGCAATCCCCACACTCGCGCCAAGGTAACAACGGCTGTCTCGCAGGGAAAACTCCTGGCTGATTTCCAATAACACCTTCTGCCCCACCAGTTCGGCATCCCCCAGGTGAAGGATTTCGGGCAGCACAATACCAAACTCATCACCACCCAGGCGCGCGGCGCTATCCACTTGACGCAACAACAGGCTGATTCGTCCGGCGATGAGAATCAGGACCTCATCCCCTGCCTGGTGGCCGAATTGGTCGTTGATTCCCTTAAAGCCATCGAGATCGATAAACAGCATCCCTACCCGACCGCCGAAACGGCGGGCGTGGGCCAGAGCTTGCTCGAGACGGTCAATAAACAGGCGCCTGTTGGGCAGGCCGGTCAGCATATCGTGAGTGGCCTGCTCTTTTAATTGTTCGTTCAAAGCCAGCAACTCTTCCTGAGCCTGCCGTTGCTCAGTGATGTCCGTAACGATCCCCGCCATACGCAGACAACAACCATCCGGATCACAGACGGGAAATCGCCGATCCCTGACCCAGCGAACCGAACCGTCGGGTCGCAGCAGCCGGTATTCCAGTTCGTGACTCTCCTGAAGCAGCTGACTGAAGGCAGCGAAAACCCGATCCCGATCCTCGTCATGGACGCTGTTCAAAAACGAACGGGGGTCTTGCTGCAGACTCTCCAGAGAACGGCCCCACAACCTCTCGTAGGAGGGGCTGACATAGTAAAGGGTATTCAGATCACAGCTGCTGAGCCAGAAAATGTCCTCAATGCTTTCGGTGACCAGGCGAAACATTTCTTCGCTTTCCCTGGCTCGCTGCTCTGTCGCCCGGTGGTGCAGCGCCATATCGAGGCCGATACGCAAATCGGTTTCTTGAAACGGTTTGAGCAAAAACCCGTAGGGGTGGGTTGTCTTGGCCCGCTCCAGAATGTGATCTCCGGCATGAGCCGTGAGATAAACCACCGGAATATCGTAAATTTCACGAATCAATCCGGCAGCCTGAATGCCATCCATGGCACCGCCAAGATTGATATCCATCAAAATCAGATCGGGCCTCAGGGTCCCAGCCAGAGTCAAGGCCTCCTCGCCGGAAGCGGTCATGCCGCACACCTGATGCCCCAAATTCCGCAATCGTCTCTCGATAGAAAGAGCGATAAGCGCTTCGTCTTCAACGATTAGAATATTGGCCTTCAAAATCGCACTACTCCTTGAAGAAGATCCTTTAAGCCCGGTTCTGGTCTCAATACGGTCCCCCTTTTATGCGCTGAAAGTAACTTGAAACATGGCCCCTGTGCCTGCCCCTATCTCCATGGTGCCATTGAGTTGACTGACCAGCGCCCTCACCAGTTGCAAACCGAGGGTCCTGGCTTGACGGCAATCGAGGTCGGCGGGTAGCCCAATGCCATTATCGCTGACCGTCAGCAGTATCTGTCCGTCCTGCCCTTCCATGGAAACGGTGATCACGCCGCTTCTACCGTCCACAAAAGCGTGCCGGTAGGCATTGGACAACAATTCGGTGATCAACAGACCGCAGGGAACAACCTGGCCGATATCGAGAACGATGTCCTCGATCTGCATGCGACAATCGATCTGCTGGCCGGGAGCCTGGAACACCTGCTGCAGCTGACCGACCAGGTTTCCCAGATAGGATCGCATGTTGATCTGCGCAAGACTGTCTGACTGGTAAAGCTGCTCATGGGCCAGGGCCATGGAACAGATACGGCTCTGGCTCTCGAGAAAATGATTCTTCAGCTCGGGGTCAGCCAGTTTTTGGGACTGCAGGTAGAGCAGGCTTGAGACGATCTGCAGATTGTTTTTGACACGGTGGTGAATCTCTCGGAGAAGAATCTCTTTCTCGCTCAGGGCAAGCCTGGTCTGTTCTTCGTTCTTCTTCCGCTCGCTGATGTCCGTGGCAAAGGCGCAATTGTATTCCTTGCCGTCAAACACCACATAGTTGGCGCGAATCTCCACCGGATACATCCGCCCCTCCTTGGTACGGTGCCAACTCTCCAGGGTGCAGGAGCCGTTTTCTTTCAAGGCTTGCCATCCCCTTATCAGCTGATCCTTGGAAAGGGTAGGATCGATATCGAGGAGCGACAGCTGCATCAGCTCCTCACGGGTATAACCGAGGGCTCGACAGGCGGCCTCGTTGACGTAAAAAAACCGCTGATCCTCGGTCATCCAGAAGGCCTGATCGATGGTTTTATCGATGCTGAACTGAGTAAACTGCAAAGCCCTTTCGATTTCCTTGCGGGCACTGATATCCACCACCAGTCCCTCTAATTCGACAATCTGCCCGTCCTTTCCCCGCAAAGCCCTGAGATGTAACAGACAACAGGCGAGACTGCCGTCCCGACGGCGAAATTGTTCCTCATAAAGCCGCCAGTCCTCGCTGGCCAACACCTGTCGGAGCATTTCCCGGCGATGTTCGGGATGGGCATAAAGGGCTTCGGCAATCCCCCGCCGATTGACCTCGTCGATCATCCCCCGGGGCGAGGCATAGCCGAACATGAGGGCGCCAACGGGATTGATGCTGAGCAGTTTACCGTCGAGGCTGGAACGAAACATCCCGGCGGAAACATTTTTAAGCCGATAGCCGTTGCTTGGTTCCTGGTCCTGCAGGCTCCCCTGTAAAGGCCAGCTGCTTTCATGGAGCGCGTTGACCACATAGCCCGATCCGGCCAGCAACTGCTGCAGGCCCTGCGGGTCTTGCACTGTACCCTCAAGCACCAGTACTGTTTTCATATACCGTCCTCTGCAGGCAATTCCAAGACAACTTCTTGAGACATTACAGATAAAAGCCGCCTGCGCACAAACCCCGCCACGACCGATCGCACATACCAGAAATGGAGCCCGAAGATCCGTTTTTGATCCGCAATCGCCATTCTAATTCACTTGCTTTTAGACGGTCTTTCCCATCGGATGCGTCCGAATTCTTGATTATTTTTCAATAATAGCGTTATTGTCAGCGAGGCAACAGCAGTATAAAAATAAATTTTTTTCACCAAAAAAGAGAATTAATTAGACAATAGTTTATTTTTCGATAATCTGTTTATGATTCAGGGATGAAGACCGGCTCGAATCCGATGCGCTGGAGCACCCGCCCTGCAGTGGTCTGTCCGATTCATCTTCCAGGTTCCAGCAGAGTCAATAGGTTGATGGGATTATGATTAAAAAAACAACTCGCATACTCCTGGTCGAAGATGAGGCCATCACCGCATTGGCCCTGAACATGGCCCTGGAGGATATGGGCTACCTTACCTGCGAACCGGTGGCAACGGGGAGCAAGGCCCTGGAAAGGCTGCCTCTCGACAAACCCGACGTAATCCTGATGGATATCAACCTGACCGGTGATATGGACGGCATCGAAACAGCGCGTAAAATCCGCTCTCAAAGTCCGACGCCTATCATCTTTATCAGCGGCTACTGCTCCGAAGAACTCGCGACAAGAGCCGAAGCCATTCATCCTGTAGAGATTTTCGTCAAGCCGGTACGACCTCAAGATCTGCAGAGCGCCATTGAAAGGGTGACAGCCAGCACCTGACGACCCGCATCGATCTCTTCTCCCGCACTGTTGCGACCAGAACTTTCCCCTTGCCAATGCCACACACCAGCAACTTTTTCACCCTGTGGCTGAAAACCGCCCTGGGGCTTTTTGCCGACGGATCCTGGATACCGCACAACGTTGAGTCCGTTTCGGCGGCCCGTTCAGAAATTCAAGGTCGCTAAAACCGGTTTCTTGGTTTAAATTGTAACAGAATTGTCCGCGATAACCTTATCGTCCCCAGGAGCCTAGCATGGCCAAATCCAAAACCGGACAGCACCCGCGTTCCTTTCTGAAATCCTCACGCAAGAAACTGCTGCCCAAAACATCCCACAAGGCAGGACGGGCCCCCGGCACCATGATTCATGTCGGCCAACCGACCGCAGCCCCCATTTCCCTGCGTCGCTTCGACTATGATTCACAACGATTGCACGATCAGACCGTTCACTCCGCAGAGGACTGCCGACCCTGCAGCGAGGCCGAAATAATCAGCTGGATCAATGTGGACGGGGTACATGAATTGCCCCTTCTGGAAACCATCGGCGCTCATTTCGCTCTGCATCCCCTGGTGCTGGAGGATATTGTCAATACCGCGCACCGGCCTAAACTGGAAGATTTTGACGAGTACCTCTTTCTGGTGCTGAAAATGCTGGATTATGACCAAACGGCAGCAGAGATTCACACCGAACAAGTCAGCCTGATTCTGACCCGTAACTCGGTGCTGTCTTTTCAGGAACGCCAGGGAGATGTCTTTGAAGGGGTCCGGGAGCGACTGCTCAACAACAAAGGCCGAATCCGCAAGCGGGGGGCCGACTATCTGGCCTACGCCCTGCTCGATGCGGTGGTGGACAGCTATTTCAGCATCCTTGAGCAGATCGGCGAGCAGATTGAAAAACTGGAAGAAGAACTGCTGCTTCAACCAACCCCTGCAACCCTGAACCAAATTCATCATTTCAAGCGAGAGATGATCCTGCTCCGCAAAGCGGTCTGGCCGCTGCGAGAATTAATCGGCGGCCTGCAACGCATCGAATCGCCCCTTGTCAGCGACGGTACCGGTATTTTCTTACGGGATGTCTACGACCATACCATCCAGATTCTTGATACGGTGGAGACCTTCCGCGACATCCTCACGGGGCTGCTGGACCTTTATCTATCCAGCATCAGCAATCGCATGAACGAGGTTATGAAGGTATTGACCATTATCGCCACCATTTTCATACCCCTGACCTTTATCGCCGGCATCTACGGGATGAATTTCGAACATATGCCTGAACTTCAATGGCGCTGGAGCTATCCCTTGCTCTGGCTGCTGATGCTCTGCGCCGGTGGCGGCATGGCTCTTTTTTTCAGGAAAAAACGATGGTTTTGACCCCTGAACAGTGTCAAGCACGACTGGAAGTGCTTGCTCAACGGGATCCGTTCCTCTGTCAGAAGGACCAGGGGCCGCAACTTGCCCAACGACTGCAGGAACTCGACGCAGCGCTGGCAACGGCCCTGGACGAAACCTCTCAGCAGCTGTCTGACATGGCTCAGAAGCTGAACGATGAACTGAGCGAAACAGCGGCTCAACTGATCAGCGCCGAAGAACAATTGGCTGAAGAATTCGCCGAACTTCTCCCTGAGGATGCGCCGACGTCGCAGCAAATGGCGCGGCTGGCCGCTTCCATCGAGTCTCGGATTCTCTGGCTTTATGACCGCCTGCGTTCAAGACTGGATGAGGCCCTGCGCCGTATCGAGCCGCAAACACGACCCATTAAAGACATCCTGCGACCGCTTAAGGAGGCGTGGTCCGCATCCTGCCGGGACATGCCGGAAGAAATCCTTCTTATCCTGGATCGACGACAGCAGAAACAACTGGACGGTCGCTGCATCTGGGACCTTGAGGGGCCGGCGCTACAGGACTACTGTTGCAAAGGACACAACCGTCTGATCGGGCGCCTGCTTTTCCACATCCAACGGCAACGCCTGCGGCGCCGTTACAATCTTTTGCATTGCGAACTACAGGAAACCTTGAATCGCCACCGCCCTGCATCCCTGCAAAAAGAATTTCCTGCGGTACTGCAGAGCCCTCAGCAGGCCCACGAAGAGACCACCCGCAAAGTGGCTGATTTGTGGCGGAACCTGCGCTTTAATATGGAAATGGCCGCTGAGGACTGCAGCCAGCTGGAAAACGCCTTAAAGAAGGACATTCCAGCGGATTTTTCTCAACGCATAAAAAAGACTGCCGACCTCGTTAGCGGCACCCTGGAGCGGACCGCCGAGCAAATTACGGCGCTGGACGAGTCCTTCAAAAATGCATGGCAGCAACTACTGAGCGAACTGGATCAGGAGCGCCACCACACGCTGGAGCTAATCGCCCGGGATCTGCATCGGGAGTTGAGTTACGGGGAGCGATGTCTGCACCGACTGCGACGCCTCGGGCGCCGCTGGAAGGTTCGTTGGAATCTGTGGGGGGCTCGGTGCGGCAAGCCTCTGCAAGCTCTGTTCGACAGACTGGTTGCTGTTTGGGAAACTGTACGCCGACGGCTTGGACTTCAAGGGGGCCCCAGACGTCTCGAAGAGCCCTTGCAACAACTTTTCGACTTACCTCCTCCCCGAGAGATTCGTGCCCGCGCAGAGACCCTGCCACCGGTCTGCCGCCGATTGTTTACCATAGGCGCCCTTAAAAACCGGGAGTTTCTGGTGGGGGAGGAAAATCGCCTGAAAACCCTGCGCGATCTATTTGGCCACTGGGAGGAAGGACGACTCTGCAGCGTGGCGGTGGTTGGGCCTCACGGCAGCGGCAAAACCTCGCTGGTCAACTGTTTCCAGAGCGAGCTTGGAACCCGGATTCCGATCCATCGGGTAAACATCGACAACCGCCTGTACGGCGAGACCCAGCTTATCGAACTCTGTGCCCGTTGGTTCGAGCTGCAGGCCGCCCCAAAGGACCTTGCCGATCTGGAAGCGCAACTGTGTCAGCTTCCTTCGGCTGTCATTATTGTCGAAAATTTCCATCGACTGCTTCTGCGTACCGTCGGCGGCCTGCACAGCGCACGGGCCTTTTTACGTTTGGTGCTGGCCACTCGCCAGCACATGTTATGGGTCGTCACTTGCCGCAAGTACCCTTGGCAGCGCATGCAGCAGCTGCTGCACATGGATCGTTACTTCAACCATCAGCTGCACACCCTTTTTGGCACCCAGACAGAAATGCGCGACGCCCTGTTGTTGCGCGTCAAAACCAGTGGCTATCCGGTCTGTTTTTTGAACACAACGGATAACGGCAAGAGGTCCCAGTCTCCTCCCGGAGATCAGAGCTCTTTGCAGGAGCAGTTCTTCAGCGACCTGTTTGCCGCCAGCCGAGGGAACATGCAGGCCGCACTCTACTATTGGTTATTGTGCCTCGACTATGACTCGACCCTGGAGAGCCTTACTGTCCGTCCCTTGGGGAAACTCGATTATAGTTTCCTGCGCTCCTTTAACCGCCTGCAATTGTATAGCCTGGCCGAAACCATCGCCCATGGCGAACTGAGGGCCGCCGAGCATGCCGCCATTTTCGCCTGCGACATCCTGCAGAGCCGCATGCTCATGGATCACCTGGCTCAACTGAATCTTCTGCAATACGATTCGGGGGACTGCTATCAGCTCAACCCCCTTTTCTTCGCCCCGGTTACTGCCACCCTCGAAGGCCGCAATATCCTTCAATAAATCGCCAGGAGCCACCATGGAAGACCTGCAACTGCCCCCGCTTCCTGAATTTGTCACGGAGTATCTGTCCGGGGACCGGCTGTTGGCCTCCCTGATGACCCTTGTGCTGACCGCCGCCGGGCTCTGGCTGTTGCATTGGGCTCTCAATGGCCTCGCCGACCGCTTCAGTCGTCACCGACTGATGATCTCCTGTCTCTATCCGGTCCTGCGGCTGTTGGCCTGGACCGCCGCTATCGCCTATATCCTGTTCGGCATCATCAGTCCGCCCCTCAACACCCTGCTGGCTATTTCCGCATCGGCCGGTCTGGCTCTCGGCCTGGGCGCACAGGATCTTATCCGGAATATCGTTTCGGGTGTTTTGATTATTTTCGAACGTCCTTTTAAAATTGGCGACATGGTTCAGGTCGGCGACCACTACGGCGAGGTAGTCAACATCGGTCTGCGCGCCGTACAGATTCGCACCTTCGAAGACTCGGTCGTGACGTTCCCCAACTCCTTGCTCGAGACCCAGGCGGTCAGCAACGCCAACGCCGGTCAGCTCAATGAAATGGTGGTCGTACAGTTTCATCTGCCCGCCGAGGTCGCCGTGGAACCGATTAAAGAACTGGCTTGGGAAGCCGCAGCCTGTTCGCCTTACGTTTATCTGGGCAAACCGATTGTCGTGCTGGTTGAAGACCGCTTCGAATATCGCTTTCTGACCCTTTTTACCGTCAAAGCGTATGTGCATGAAATTCGCCTGGAGCGCATCCTGGCCAGTGATATCTTGGAACGAATCAAACGGGCGCTGCACGAGAGGGGCTGGCCGACTCCGCTCAGCAGGGAATCCTCGTCCCAGTCCGTACCCCAGCGCAATTGTAGCGCCCCGTTATAAAGGAAGATGCCATGCAGCCGATCCCGCCGCTGCGGCTTAGAGCCGTCAATTCTCTGTCACCAACCGCCAGCGGTGACTTCATCCTTTACTGGATGCGCACCGCGCGGCGTGGAGTCTGGAATTTTTCCCTGCAGCATGCGGTACAGCGGGCCATGGAGTTACACAAGCCTTTGTTGATCCTCGAGACACTGGCTTGCGACGAACCCTGCTCCAGCCTTCGGCATCATCACTTCGCCCTCGACGGCATGGCTGACAATGCCCGACAGTTTGCCGATTCGAGAGCGACCTATCAGCCCTTTATCGAGGAACAGCCGGGACAGATCATCGAGCTGTTGCAGCGCATCAGCCCACGCTGCTGCCTGCTGGTCAGCGACGAGCATCCCCTCTTCGAGCAACGGCAACAGCTCCTCGATCTGGGCAAAACCTTACCCGTCGCCATTGAAGCGGTTGACGGCAACGGCATCCTTCCGCTGCGGGCAGCGGACCGCCCCTTTACGACCGCTCATTCTTTTCGCCGTTTTCTACAACGGCAGCTGCCCGGTCATCTGTTGACCATGCCCCTGGCCGACCCTCTGGCTGACGCCGAGTTGCCCCGCCTCACCACCCTGCCCGAAGCCCTCCGCAGGCAAGATCCGGAAAGATCGGAGGACCTGCTGTTCGGGCCGCGCATCGGCCTGTACAGACTGCCCATCGACCAGCAGCTGTGCGCCGTGGAGACCACCGGGGGACATCGGGCGGCCCTTGAGCTTTTTCAACGCTTCATGAACCAGGGCCTGCCCCGCTATGTGGAGCTGCGTAATCAGCCGGAGCAGGAGGTTACCAGCAACCTCTCGGCCCATTTGCGCTGGGGTCACATTGGCTCGCAGCAGCTGGTGCAGCATGTCCTGCGACAGGAGCAATGGACACCGGGCCACCTGGCTGTGGAATGCCGGGGACAACGCAGCGGCTGGTGGGGTCTGGACGAAAACAGCGAAGCTTTTCTCGATCAGCTTATCACCTGGCGGGAACTCGGATATCTGTTCTGCGCCGGCCAGGATAATTATCGGCAATTCGATTCTCTGCCCTCCTGGGCGCAACAAACCCTGGCCCGCCACGCCGACGATCCCCGCCCCACCCTTTATTCGATAGAAGAACTGGGTGCCTCTCTGACCCACGACCCCCTTTGGAACGCCGCCCAGCGGCAACTGGTTCGGGAAGGTCGGCTGCACAATTATCTGCGCATGTTATGGGGCAAAAAGATCCTGGAATGGTCGCCGTCGCCGCAGCAGGCACTGGCCGTGATGATCGAACTCAACGATCGCTTCGCTCTGGATGGACGGGACCCCAACAGTTACAGCGGGATAGGCTGGTGCCTGGGACGCTTCGACCGGGCATGGGGGCCGCAGCGCCCCATTTTCGGCACAATCCGTTACATGAGTTCCGTCAATACGGCCCGCAAGGTGAGCGTAAAGGACTACCTCCGCCGTTACAGCGAGAAATCTTCAGCTCTTTAATCCGGACTCGAAAAAAGCTCCCCCGCCCATCTGGTATACTCGAAGAAATTCAACGAAAGGAGCTGTACCATGACTCATCAAACAAAAAGTATAGGTATTTTAGTCGAGGATCTTTATCAGGAAATGGAACTCTGGTACCCGCTGCTGCGTTTTCGGGAAGCAGGTTTGAAGGTGGTGGTGGTGGGGCCGGAGCGCAAGGAATACGTTTCGAAGCTCGGTTATCCGGTGCTGGCCGACACCACCATGGGCGAAGTCAGAGGCGAGGACTTTGACGCGCTCATCGTACCGGGGGGCTACGCCCCGGATCGTATGCGCCGCTTCGGGGAAATGGTCAATCTGGTCAGGGAAAGCCATCGGGCCGGCAGGATTGTCGCCGCCATCTGTCACGGCGGCTGGATGCTAGCGTCGGCCGACATCGTGCGGGACCGGACCCTGACCTGCTACTACGCCATTCGTGACGATCTGGTCAACGCCGGAGCTCACTACGTCGATCAGGAAGTCGTTCGGGACGACAATATCAAGACCTCTCGCAAACCAGAGGACCTGCCGGCATTCTGTCGCTGCATTCTGGACGCGCTGGAGTGATCCGCCGGCCAACAAATGTCACAAACACCGAAAGGCGGGTCGTCGGCCCGCCTTTCGGTGTTATATAAAAATGTTTTCGCCAAAACTCATAAGATGGCGAGGCCTTCATATAAAATCAAATTTTTTCATGCGATAACGCAGGGCGTCGATGCCCAGATTCAGCAGCTTGGCCGCCTTGGACTGATTCCCTTCCGCCAGCTCCAGAGCCTGGCGAATCAGCTCCCGCTCTACATCCTCGATGTCAATGCCTTCGGGCGGCAGGCGAAAGTTGAGGGGACCGACCTGGCAGCCGACGGTTTTGTCGATCATCTCCCGCGGTAGATTTTCCACCAGTAACTGGTCCTCGCATTCGAGGATGATCGCCCGCTCGATGACATTTTTCAACTCGCGGATGTTTCCGGGCCAGTGATATTCCATAAGAATCTTCTCTGCCATCCGCGAGATGCCGCTTATCTGTTTACCGAATTCCCTGTTGAACTGCTGGATGAAATGTTCGGCAAGCAGAGGAATGTCTTCGCGACGTTCCCGCAACGGCGGCAACTGAATGGGGATGACGCCGATGCGATAATAGAGATCGCTGCGGAAAGACTCCTCCTCCATGGCTTTGATCAGATCCCGGTTGGTCGCAGAGACGACCCGCACATCGACATGAATGTCCCGCGTGCCGCCCACCCGGCGAAAGGCGCGTTCTTCTAGAATCCGCAGCAGCTTGACCTGCATGGCCGGGCTCATGTCTCCGATCTCGTCGAGAAACACCGTCCCTCCATCAGCCAACTCGAAAAGCCCTTTCTTCTGCCCCTTGGCATCGGTAAAGGCTCCTTTTTCATAGCCCATCAACTCGCTCTCGAGAAGAGTTTCCGGAACCGCTGAGCAGTTGATGGCCATAAAGGCCTGGTTGGCACGGGAACTTTCGCAATGGATGGCCCGGGCCACCAATTCCTTGCCGGTTCCGCTTTCTCCCTGGATGAGGACCGTACCGGCCTCGCTGCGAGCCACCTTGCGAATAACGCTCAGTACCTGCTGCAGCGAACGGCTGTCGCCAATAATCTTGTCGATACCGTATGCTTTACCGCTGCTCGAGCGCAGCTGCTCCACTTCCCGCTTGAGTTGATCGGTCTCCAGAGCCCGATCGACGGTAAGCACCAGTTCGTCGGGGTCACAGGGCCGTTTCAGACACTCGAAGGCACCAAGTCGCAGGGCCTCGACGGCGGTATCGGAGCCATCCACCGGTGCTACCAGCAGAACGTTCAGGGAATCATCCTGACCGCGAACCTTCCGCAACAGCTCCAGGCCGTTTATATCCGACAGCTGCTGATCGATAATCAACAGATCCACCGCCTCGAGTTCCAGGCGCTTCAACACGGCCTGTCCACTATGCAGACAGGTCACCGAGTAACCCCGTTCTTCGAGGAGGCGGGTTACGGCCCCGGCCCGGACCCGATCTTCATCCACCAGCAATACATGTCGCCTTCTCACCATGGCTCTCTTCGTTTCGTTGCAGACTATTTACGAGCCAGAATTCTCTCCGCCGCTTCCACCAGATGGGCAGCGGTCAAACCGTAATGAGCCAGCAGCTCGTCAGCGGTCCCCGACTGACCAAACACATCTCGCAACCCGACCCGCTCAACAGGCACCGGGCAACCTTCTGCCAGGGTTTCACAAACCGCTCCGCCAAGTCCGCCGATCACCGAATGCTCCTCGGCAGTCACCACCGCCCCGGTTTCCCGGGCCGCCTTGAGAACCAGCTCTACATCGAGAGGCTTGATGGTAGCGATGTGCAGCACCCGCGCAGAAATCTTTTCTTCAGCCAGAATAGCCGCCGCCTGCAGTGCCTCAGCGGTCATCAATCCGGTGGTGATGAAGGTCAGGTCGCTGCCGTCGCGCAAGGTAACGCCCTTGCCGATAGTAAATTCACAGTCCCGCTCAAAAACCACCGGCACCTTGCCACGGCCGAGCCGCACATAAACCGGACCCTGGTAAGCCGCTGCGGCACGAATGGCCGCGCCCGTTTCCGGGCCGTCCGCCGGGCATAATACGGTCATTTTCGGCAGGCTGCGCATGATCGCCAAGTCTTCCACCGACTGGTGGGATCCGCCATCTTCACCCACCGTGATCCCCCCGTGAGTGGCCACGATCTTGACGTTCATGCCGGGATAGGCCACGGACTGGCGGATCTGCTCGAAAGCCCGACCGGCGGCAAACACGGCAAAGGTCGAAGCAAAAGGGATCATCCCGCCGGCGGCCAGACCGGCTGCCATACCGGTCATATTGGCTTCGGCGATACCGGCATTGAAAAATCGCTCGGGAAACTCCTTGGCGAACAACTTGGTCTTGGTCGAACCGGACAGGTCGGCATCGAGCACCACCACCCGGCTGTTTTCCCGGCCCAACTCCACCAGCGTCTGGCCGTAAACGTCTCTGGTTGCCATTTTTTCGCTCACTGCTACCCTCTTTTCTTTATAAAGGCTTGCGGCTAGGCCGCAAAGGAACTTATCACTAAATCAATGGTCTCTGCCGACGCACCAGCCATCGACTCAGTGCAGAGCCAGCGCCTGTAGAGCCCGTTCCAGTTCATCATCACTGGGCGCTACCCCATGATAGCTGGCCTTGTGCTCGAAGAACGGAACCCCCTTACCCTTTACGGTGCGGGCGATGATCGCCGTCGGCCTTTCGGTTTCGGCTTCGGCTTCGTCAAAAGCCCGGCTGATGGCTTCGATATTATGACCATCCACCTCCAGTACATGCCAGTTAAAAGCCAAGAACTTGGGCCCCAGGGGCCCGACATTCATGACCTCTTCGGTAGCTCCGTCGATCTGCAGGCCGTTCTGGTCGACAATGGCGCAGAGGTTGCCCAATTTGTAGTGGGCCGCACTCATGACCGCTTCCCAGACCTGGCCTTCCTGTACTTCGCCATCGCCAAGCAGGGTATAAACCCGGGATGTTTTGGAAGCCAGACGGGCCGCCATGGCCAGACCCACGGCCTGGGATATTCCCTGACCGAGAGAGCCGGTACAGACCTCCACCCCCGGCGTTTTGTTCATATCCGGGTGTCCCTGCAGATGGCTGCCGAGGCGGCGCAAGGTTTTGAGGTCTTCCTTTGGGAAATAGCCGCAACCGGCCAGACAGGCATAAAGAGCCGGAGCCGCATGGCCCTTGGACAGGACGAAACGATCCCGCTCTTCCCAGGCGGGATTGCTCGGCGTATGGCGCATCCTCTGAAAATAGAGGACGGTCATGATATCCATCGCCGACAAACTGCCGCCGGTATGCCCCGACTGCGAGGTGTGGAGCATCTTGAGGACTTCTACCCGCAGATGACGGGCGGTCTCTTCCAGTTCCCGGATTTGCTGTTCGGTCAACATCTGACGAAAACTTCCTTTCCTGGTTGCTGACCTGTCCTTGACAGACAGGCCGGTAGGGTGGCAACGGGCGAACCGGAGCCAAAAAAGAGTTATTGAATCTGGTAACGATGATCGTTGCCGGCCAGATAAGCAAACACCAGCTCATCAAGATCGACAATAGGGTCGGCTGCTGGAGCGGTTCGAGCGGCTCCCTTTTCCGCCTCAACCGGTGGCGGCGCGACATGCTGCCGGGGCGTGTCCTTGACCAGGCGGC
>NPIF01001442.1_pt1 | contig 33895 bp, 29 predicted proteins | sample 8637461 | NCBI WGS metagenome assembly NPIF01 (sample SAMN07420641, study PRJNA396082) | bioreactor metagenome | isolation source: sample BR12 brine-fed electro-methanogenic bioreactor BR | place: Japan: Kochi | collected 2016-12-09
TAAGCTGGAGTGGTAATGAAGACCTTCCTGCAGGTAAATATGAAAGTAACGTTAGAATTGAATATTCTATCCAATAATAAATAAAACCAAAATATATATAAACCTCCTTTTAAAAAGAGCAGCTCATTTATAAAGCTGCTCTTTCAATATATTTATCTAAATATAGTATTTTTTAAAAACTTTCTAAAAAAGTGTTTGGATAATTGATTCTCTATAATGCAAAAATAAAATAATTTATTTTGTTGTTAATAAAAACATAGACAGTGTAAGTATCTTGTGCTAATATTTTGTTGTTAATAAAAACAAAAAAAGATTATAATTTATTTAAAAAATTTAAAGGAGTTAATACTTGATGAAAAATAATCAAATATTTTTAGGAAATACTGCTCTGCATTTAGATATTGAAGATGTAAAAGGTGAATTTGTAATTATTAATGGAGAAAAATATTATAAGATTTCAAATTATCATCAAATGCCAGATTTTTTCATGACTATTGTAAGTGATTCTAATCATTGGTTATTTATTTCAAGCAATGGATCTCTCTCTGCAGGAAGAAAAGATAGAGATAATGCTCTTTTTCCATATTATACAGTTGATAAAATTCATGATTATTGTGGGATAACAGGTAGTAATACAATAGTTAGAGTTAGCAAGGATGAAAAAACTTATTTATGGCAACCTTTTAACAAAGATGTTTATAATATTTATAACATTGAGAGAAATATATATAAAAATGTATATGGTAATAAGATTATATTTCAAGAAATCAATAAAGATTTTGGACTATCTTTTGAATATGGATGGTATACAAGTGATCAATTTGGAATAGTAAAAAAATCAAATATAAAAAAGATTGATGATAAAAATGTTGAAGTAGAAATACTAGATGGTATTAGTAATATATTACCAAGCGGAATAGATTATGTCTTTCAAAATGAATTTAGCAATCTATTAGATAGTTATAAAAAGAGTGAATTATTAGAGCAAACAAATCTAGCATTATTTTTCCTAAGTTCTGTACCTGTAGATAGAGCAGAACCAAGTGAATCATTAACTGCAACAACAGTATGGTCAAAAGGATTAGATAACTTTAAAATTTTAATATCTAATAATCAAATTGATAATTTTAAAAAAGGTCATCCCCTTCAAACTGAAACGGATATTAGAGCGAGAAGAGGTGCTTATTATATTAATGCAAAATTAGATTTTGATAAAACGGATTATTATCAATGGAAAATAATCTCTGAAATTAATCAAAATTCTACACAAGTAGCTAATCTAAATAATTTAATAAAAACTTCTACTTCTTTAGAAAATGATGTTGATATGAACATTGAAAAAGGTTCAAGTAATTTGGTAAAAAAAGTATCAAGTTCAGATGGATTACAATTTAGTAATGAAGAATTATGTTCAGTTAGTCATTTCTCAAAAACATTATTTAATATTCTAAGAGGGGGAATATATGTTGATGGTTATAATATAAATATTAAAGACTTTAAAGAATATGTCTATCAAACAAATAGAAAAGCAAGTATCAAAATTGAAAATCTTCTTTCTAATTTGTCTCAAACTGTTTCAAAAAGAAGTTTAATGAGTGAAATTGAAAAGATTGGAGATTCTGATTTATCTCGATTGTGTTATGAATATTTACCTTTAAGTTTTAGCAGAAGACACGGTGATCCAAGTCGTCCATGGAATAAATTTTCAATAGATAATAAAAATTCAGATGGAAGTGAAAAATTAGATTATCAAGGCAATTGGCGTGATATCTTTCAAAACTGGGAAGCTTTATCTCTATCATATCCTGAATATATAGAAAATATAATATGTAAATTTGTTAATGCATCTACAGCTGATGGATATAATCCTTACAGAATAATGAGAAATGGTATTGATTGGGAATCTCCAGATCCAAATGATCCTTGGGCCTATATTGGATATTGGGGAGATCACCAAATAATATATTTACAAAAGCTTTTAGAATTATCTAATAAATATCATCCAAATAAATTGGAAGAATTTCTCTCTCAAGATATTTTTACATTTGCAAATGTTCCATATAGAATTAAAACTTATAATGAAATAAAGAGTAATCCTAAAGATACAATTGAATTTGATTTTATGTTAAATCAAAAAATAGAAAGTATGGTAGAAGAGATTGGAAGTGATGCAAAGCTGATATTAGATAATAGCAATGAAGTATATTATGTAAATTTTACAGAAAAAATTCTAATTACCCTTTTAACAAAATTAAGTAATTTTATTCCCGAAGCAGGTATATGGCTAAATACTCAACGTCCAGAATGGAATGATGCCAATAATGCTTTAGTTGGTAATGGTGCTTCAATGGTAACTCTTTATTATTTGAGAAGATTTTTAAAATTTTGGAATAAATTGTTTTCTCAGATAAATGAGAATAATATCAAAATCTCCCAATCTCTTCGAAAATTATTTGATGCTGAATTTGAGTTATTGATTGAAAATGCTTCAAAATTATCTTCTGGGTTTTCAGATAAAGATCGATTAGTTTTTGCAAATACACTAGGGAAAGCAGGAGAGCAATATAGAAACTCTGTTTATGATAATTCTTTTTTAGGTTCATATTCTACTATTTCAGTTAACAAAATAGTTGATTTTACTAAAATTGCTATTGAATATATAGATCAATCAATTAAAGCTAATAAGCGTAATGATGGATTGTATCATTCATATAATATTTTACATTTTGATAATAATGGAATTTCAATTAATTATTTATATGAAATGTTAGAAGGTCAAGTTGCTGTTTTAAGTTCTACATGTCTTTCAAGTAAAGAAAGTTTGGATGTTCTAAAATCGTTAAGGGTAAGTAAATTATATAGAGAAGATCAAAATAGTTATTTATTATATCCAAATAGAGAACTCTCAAAATTTATTGATAAAAACAATATATCTGAAAACTTAGTTAATACTTCACAGTTATTAAAGCAACTTATCAATAATAAAGATAATTCAATAATCAATATTGATGATAATAATAATTATCATTTTAATGAATCTTTTAGAAATGCTGAAATTCTTGAAAAGGCTTTAGATAATTTCGATAAGGCGATATATAATAATCTTATTGAAGAAGAAAAGTCACTAGTATTGAATATTTATGAAGAAGTATTTAATCATAAATCATTTACAGGTAGATCAGGAACTTTCTATGGATATGAAGGATTAGGTAGTATTTATTGGCATATGGTTTCAAAGCTATTACTTGCAACACAAGAATGTTTTTTTAATTCAATAAACGATGAAAGCAATGAAAAAATAATAAATGAATTAAGAGAATATTATTATCATATAAAAGATGGTATAGGTCTAAATAAATCACCAAAATTATATGGATCTTTCCCATATGATCCTTACTCTCATACCCCTGGTAATGCAGGAGTTAAGCAACCTGGTATGACCGGTCAAGTTAAAGAGGATATAATTTCAAGAATGGGAGAGTTAGGAGTTATTGTAAATAATGGAGAAATTTCTTTTAATACTAAATTGTTAAATCAAAAGGAATTTTTAACAAAAGAAAAAACTTTTTCTTATATATCGATAAATCAAGAACAAGAAAATCTTAAATTGTTTAAGAATCAATTAGGATTTACTATCTGTCAAATTCCAATAATATATAGTTTAAATAATTTAAATGGAATTAAAGTATATTATAAAGATGGAAAAATAGATAAACAAAATACTAATATTATAAATTCAGAAATTAGTAGAAAGGTTTTTATGAGAACTAATGAAATATCTTACATTGAAGTTAGTATTTAATATTAGAATAAATTCATGTTATATATTAAACAAGGGTATAATAATTGAGAGTCGTTCAAAATAGTAATAATATAATAAGAGTTTTAAAATTAATATATATAAATCCTGGAATCAGTCGAATTGAAATATCAAAACAATTAGGTCTTGATAGATCTACAATAACCGTTGTGGTTAATCGCCTCCTTGATTTAAATTTAATAGAAGAAATTATTAAAATTAAAGAAACAAAAGGGAGAGGAAGAGTTCCAATAGGATTAAAAATTTGTGAAAGTACAGGCCTTTTATTAGGTTTGGAAATACGAACTGATTCATATGATGCTGTCCTAGTAACTTTAGATGGTAGAATAATTAAAAATATTAAAGGATTAGTTGAAGAAAGTTCAAATTTTTTTGATTCATTTATTAAAATTTATAAATATTTATTAGCTTTTATAGAAGAGAGCAATTTGCCGTTACTAGGGATAGGTGTTGCTATTTCTGGAATAATAAATTCTCATAAAGGTATAATTATAGGCTCAAACCCATTAGGTGTATATGAGCAAGAAAATTTTTATGAAAAGGTTAAATCATATATCAATGTACCTGTCTTTATTGAAAATGATGCGAATTGTGGATGTTGGGGTGAATTGTCAAATATAAAAAAGGAAAGTCCTCAAGATTTTATTTATGTTCTTGGAGAGTTTAGAAAAGCTAGATTTCTAGGAGATAATACTCATTTATTAGCAATAGGAATTGGAATTGTAATTGATAAAAAGGTTCATTATGGAAAAGAATTTTTAGCAGGCGAATATCAAAGTCCTCAATATAAAGAGGGAAATAAAACACAATTTTCAATTTCAAATAGCGAAATATTATCGATTGAATCTGATTTAGAATTTGTTCATCGAATTAAAGATGAATTGTCGCGAGATTTAGCTTTTATTATAAATGTTTTAAATCTTACACAAATAACAATTGGGGGAGATCTTATTCAATTTTTTGATGAAATAAAAACTTCTTTATCTTTTGAAATTAATAAAAATAGTTCATACAAAGGTTTAAGTAAATTTAAGATTGAAAGAGCTACACAAGGAATCGATTCAATAGCTTTTGGAGCTGCTTCTATGCTCCGTGAATATTTATTTCTTACTTATGAAAATACAAATGAAAATCCTTGGAATCAAAAAGTTGGGATTGAATTATTAAATAGTTTTTCTAAAACTATAAGACACTTTAAAAAACATAATTCTTAATTTTTGTCCATTCTTTAAAATTAAGATATCATTGTTATAAATTATTTAATTATATATAATAATAAATAGATATTTTTTATTTTGGAGAATTAATGTTAAAAAAGTTTTTTTCTTATTATAAGCCATATATTTGGCTATTTATATTAGATATTGTTGCAGCTATTGTTTTTTCAACAGTATCTATTTTTTTCCCGATTGTTACAAGAAATCTAATTAAAACATATTTACCTAATATGCTTTGGAATCATATGATAATGTCTTTTGTTTTGATACTAATTATATATGTAATTCAATTAGTTTGTGATTTTATTCGATTAAAATGGGGTCATATTTTAGGTGTTTATATAGAAACAGATATGAGAACAGATTTATTCTCACATCTTCAAAAGTTATCTTTTAGTTATTATGATCAAACTAAAACAGGTCATATAATGAGTAGAATTACAAATGATTTATTCCAAATAACAGAAACAGCTCATCACTGTCCTGAAGATATTATAATTAGTAGCATTACTATTATTGGTGGATTTATTGCTATGTTTATTTTTAATTGGAAGTTGGCATTGATAACTTTAATTCCTTTCCCTTTGTTAGCAATATATGGAGTCGTTTTTGGTAAAAAGTTAAAAAGTAGTTTTTCAAAAGTTAGAAAAACGCTTGCAGATGTTAATAGTACTGTTGAAAATTCTATACAAGGTATTAGAGAAGTAAAATCATTTAACAAAGAAAATTACCAAGAAAAACAATTTGAAAATAGCAATAATGTATTAATGGATGCAAAGAAAAAACAGTATGATGCAATGGCAAGATTTCATTCAATTATGAATTTTCTGAGAAATCTTTGTTATTTATTTCCAATTGTAGGAGGTTCTATATTAATTTATATGGGTCAATTGCAAGTTTATGATTTAGTGACATTTGTATTATTTATTACTGTTATTCTTCCTCCAATTGATAGATTGATTAATTTTATGGAACAATTACAACAAGGGATTGTATGTTTTCAAAGATTCATTGATGTTATGGAAATAAATCCTGAAATTGAAGACTCTCCAAATTCAAAAGATTTACAAATTCGAGAAGGAATTATTAGGTATGAAGATGTGAATTTTTCTTATGAACAAGATTCTCCAATATTAAATAATGTAAATTTGACAATTAAAGGCGGAGAAACAATAGCTCTAGTTGGAGAATCTGGAGCAGGGAAGAGCACCCTCGCAAATCTTATTCCTCGATTCTATGAAGTCACCTCAGGAACAATATATATAGATAATCAAGATATAAAAAATATTACACAATCTTCTTTGCATAAAAATATAGGATTTGTACAACAAAATATATTCTTATTTGATGCATCAATTAAGGAAAATTTGAAATATGGAAAAGTTGGTGCAACTGATGATGAGTTGTGGGATGCTTTGAGAGCTGCTAATTTAGAAAAATTTGTTGCTTCTCTTCCTCATGGATTAGATACTCAAGTAGGAGAGCATGGAGCTAGGTTATCAGGAGGACAAAAACAAAGATTATCTATTGCTAGAGTATTTTTAAAAAATCCTCCTATATTAATTTTTGATGAAGCAACAAGTGCATTAGATAGCGAAAGTGAGCATTTAATTACTGAAGCTTTTGAAAGATTATCAAGAGGAAGAACATCTATTGTTATTGCTCATAGATTATCAACTGTAAGAAATGCTGATAATATTATTGTTATTGATAATGGGAAAATAATAGAAAAAGGTAATCATGAAACATTAATAAAAAATAATGGTAAATACTCAGTTTTATATAATAGTCAAAAGTTATAAAAATAGGCTCTCATTAGAGAGCCCTTATTTTTAGATAATTAAATTAAGCTTGTAAGAAATAACCTCTTCCATTATTCTTTACTTCGTATAGAGCATGGTCTAATTTTCTTAATAAATCTTCTATTTTTATAGTTAAATTTCTACATCCTAGTTCGGTAAATAAATATCCACCACTAACAGAGAAAGAATGTGATTCATTATCAAATACAACATCTTTTAGACAGTTTTGTAATTTATTTAGCGCTTTATCGGCATCCTTTTTATTTAAAGATGGTACAACAATCATAAATTCATCTCCTCCAAATCTATAAACATGTTGTGCTCCAAATATATCACATAGAACTTTTGCATAGTATTGAATTACAAAGTCGCCGTTTTGGTGACCATATGTATCGTTAACTTTTTTGAAAAAGTCGATGTCTGTGAATAAAAAGAAACAATTTTCTTCACAGAAGAGATAACTATTTTGAATTAAAGCTCGTCTGTTGTTAATCCCTGTTAAAGAATCTACTAAAGAAGCTTTTCTAAATTCTTCACTTACATTAGTTAATTCAATTTGAGATTTTGTTCTATCAACGTATAATTTATATTTTAATACACCTGAAACATAACAAAGAATTACAAACGCTAAAAATTGAATTGTAAATCCATAGTTCATATATCCCAAATAAGAATTATAGAATATTAAGAAAAACGCTCCTGGAATAAAATGAAACAATAAAGCTTGGAAAGGAGATTGAAGTGAAAGAGTTGTTATTCCTAGAACAACTGTACAATACATTAAACTTATACTTCCATATCTAAAATCTAATCTACTTATTAATAAAGTACATACAATTACAGTAACTACTATGATGGCTTGAATTCTTTCAACCCATAAAGCTTTTTTATTATCTTTGAAGTAAAAATATTTAGCAGCAAAAAAGAAGAATAAGCAAACAAATGAATTGATTGCATATAATATTCTATAAGATAAAACTTCAGGTACTGAATAGTATGGTGTTAATGTAAGAAGTAAATATGCTAATTCTATTATCCCAAAGATAAGGCACATATTCTTAATATATTTTAAATTAAAATCATCAATGTGTTTTTGTACGTTGGAATCTGGGTTTAAAAAAAATAAATCCATTATTAATTTCCCCTTTTCTATATTTTTTTGTGTCATATTATCCTCTATTTTGATTTAGTTTATTATTATCGCACAATTTTTTCAATAATAAAAATAATTTATTATAAATTTATTATTTCACCACATTTACACCACATTTAATAATTATATTGAATATATCACAAAGAGTTGTGAAATATATTTTATTAAAGGAAAAAGAAATGAATAAAAAAATTCTAACTATTTTAGCAGTATTATTAATTGCAACAACTACAGTTTTTGCAGCAGGAAGACAACAAAACAATTACAATGATGGTTTATATGGAGAAAAAGACGGATCTCCTTTATATGAACTTGTAAGTGATGGAGAATATCTAAATGTTGCAACTGGCGAAACAGTAAGTGAAGATGAATTGCCAGCAGATTGTAAATTAATTGGTGGAGAAGGACAAAACTTACTACAAAGAAATAATTATAATGAAAGTCCTCGTTTTGAAAGAAGTGAAAGAGATTTTAGTAGAAATGATTCTAATAGAATGGGATCTCATAAATTATCACAAAATACTAAAGGTGGAAGAGCAAACACAAAAGGTTCTGCAAAGCAATCACAAAGAAATTTTCAAAATAGATAATTCTAAAAAATTATTAAAAATAATCCAGTGAGAAAAAATCACTGGGTTCTTTTATTTATGGTATAATTAAATAATTATAAAGAGTAAGAGAAGATATATGAAAAATTATAATATTTTAATTGCAGATGATGAAACTAATATTACTGATATTTTAAAAGCTTATCTTTTAAAAGCTGGTTATAATGTAACTGTAGCAAATGATGGAAAGCAAGCTCTGCTGAAATTTAGAGAAAATGAAGTCGATTTAATAGTATTAGATTTGATGATGCCTTATTATTCAGGAGAAGAAGTTTGTAATATTATTAGAAAAGAATCTCGTGTTCCGATTATTATGTTAACTGCAAAAGTAGGTGAGGATAATTTAATCAAAGGTATTAATATTGGAGCCGATGATTATATTGAGAAACCATTTAGCCCAAGAGAAGTTTTAGCTAAAATTAAAGCTGTTTTAAGAAGAAGTAAAAATGATTTATTAGTTAATAAACCTATTGCTTATGGTAATTTACTATTTGATTTTGATAAAGAAATTTTATACAAAGATTCAAAAGCTATAGAATTAACTCCAACAGAGAGTAAAATTATTTTTACAATGGCTAAATCTCCCTCTAGAATTTATTCTAGAGATGATCTAATTCATTATGCTTTAAATAATGAGTTTGAAGGTTTTGATAGAAGTATTGATACATATATTAAAAGTTTAAGAAAAAAAATTGAATTAGATAGAAAAAAACCAAGATATATAATTACAAAACACGGGTTGGGATATAGTTTTGAAAAATAAAATAACCATTCAAAGAATATTATCAGTGATACTAATTTCTTTCTCACTATCAATAACAGTTATAAGTGCTATATTTCTTAATATAGGAATTAATAGTAGTTTTGATAAATATTTAGTTTCAAAAAATCAACAAATAACTAAGACTCAACAGGAAAATTTAACTATTTCTAATTACCAAAAACAAGGACAATTTTCAAATATTCCAAATAGAAATATGCAATTAAATAGTGTTGAAATAGATTTAAAAAAATCCATTAATAATTATATTATTATGATAGGGATAAGTTCTTTTATTGTATCTATTTTAGCGGCTTATTTTTTATCTAAACGCCTTACTAGACCTTTATTAAAGATAGAAGATGCTACTAATAAGATAAAAGAAGGTAATTATGATTTACAAATAGAAAATGATACAAAAATAAAAGAGATATTTAATTTAGTACTAGCTTTAGACTCTATGGCTAAAAAAATTAGTGATAATATTGAACATGATAAAAGAATTACTCAAGATATTCAGCATGAACTTAGAACTCCTTTGACAAATTTGAAGGCTCAAGTTGAAGCTATGCTTGATGGTGTTTGGGAAATAGATGAAAAAAATTTACAATTATGTCTAAGTGAAATTAATAGATTAAATAGTATTGTTCAACAATTGTATCAATTAGGGATGATTGAGGATGTAGATTTATTATCATTTTCAGAAATAAATTTAAAAACTTTTGTTGATAATATTATAAGGGAAAACTTATTTTCTCTAGAAGAAAAAGAAATGAAAGTAATTAATGATATAGATAAAGGTTTTATTATTATAAGTGATGAACATTTATTAAAATCAGCAATATTTAATTTAATTACAAATTCCATTAGATATAGTGGTTATAAATCAATTATTAACATTAATCTACAAGATATTAAAAAAGATAATAAAGAATATTATGTTATTAATGTAATAGATAATGGAATTGGAATACCGAGAGATAAACTGAATCAAATCTTTGATAGGTTTTATCGAGTTGATAAATCTAGATCTAGACAAAACGGAGGTGCAGGACTAGGTCTTTCTATCGTTAGCGCCGTTGCTAATAAACTAGGTGGATTTGTATTAGTTGAAAGTGAAGAAAAAGTAATGACAAAATTTTCGATATATATTGAAAAAAGGTTATCAAATATAATTTAATAACCTTTTTTTGCTTTTTAATTTTTATGTATTTGAATTTCTCCGGCTTTAGATAAACCTATTTTAGTTAGTGGAGGTCCTACAAATTCAAAGAATATACTTGTTGCTGTTACCATTGTAATGACTGTCATTCCAATATATAAACCATTTTCACCTAGTGTAGAAAATGAATTTTTAACATTTAAAGCGAGACCAATTGCAACACCAGCTTGAGAAATAATTCCAAGTCCTAAATATTTTTTAATATTTGTATCCATTTTACTAATAGTTGCCCCGAAACTTGCACCACTTATTAAGCCAATAGTTCTACAAAGTATATAAACCCCTCCTATTATACCTAATGAAGGTATTGCTGATATATGTAAATTTGCTCCTGCAAGTGTAAAGAAAATTACAAATATTAAAGGCATTATATTTTCTAATTGAGATTTAATATCATTTACCATTTTAGAAGTTTGTGTATTAACAATAAGAATACCATAAACCATGTTTGTTAAAATTAATGATAATTTTAACATATTACATAATCCACTTACGGCTAAAGTTAAACCGAAAATAAATATTAGTTTTTCTGTTTTGTTTTTTAAAGTTTTTGCTAATAAGATAAACAGAAAACCTGCTAATAAACCAATAATTATAGCTAAAATTATTTCTTTTAATGGTTCTAATAAAAGAGCTCCAATTGAAGATGGTCCATCAGTTTTTAACATACTTTGTGCAATTGCAGAAGCAAATCCAAATATAATAATCCCAAGACCATCATCAAATCCAACAACAGCATATAATGCTTCTGTTAGGGGTCCTTTTGCTTTATATTCTTGAATTACAGCTACTGTTCCAGCTGGTGCACTAGCAGGTGCAATTGCACCTAATATTAATGCTAATGGTAGGTTTTTGGTTAGGAAATATGTTCCTAAAGTTACTAAAATAAAAGCCATTAAAGATTCACTAAATATAACAGTAATAATACCTTTTCCTAATCTTTTTAATGATTTGAAATTTAATTCAAGTCCAATACTTAGAGCAACAAATCCTAAAGCGACATCAGTTAGAAATGATAATTTTTCTTGAGTTGGGGTATTTAATACGTTAAAGAGTGATGGTCCAATTAATACACCAACAATCATGTATCCTATTATAGAGGGTAATTTAACAAGTTTAGAGGCTTTACCTCCGTAGAATGCAACTAAAATCATTGCACCAACAATAAATAAAATTGAAATATTCATAATGTAATACTGCCTTAGAAATTTATAGAACCTAATGTATAAGTTACATCTTGAATGCTTAAAAGAACACCTGCTTCTTCTTCTATCTCAGGTACAATTTCTTTTAATTTTCTTATAACACTATTAATTGCTACTTTATCAATTATACAAGTAATAATTCTACAAAATTTATCATCATTTGAATTCCAAAATGCTGCGAAAAGAGGCATTTTGTTTAAATATCTGCTAGCTGTTTCTGCTTCAATAACACTTAAAGAACCTTCAACACTTGAACTTAATAATTGAAGAATTGAATCAAAATATTCTTCTTTTTGAATATATAGGGACAATTGAGCTTTTTCTTTGTTTTGTGATAAATTTCCATCATTAAAATCTACATTACTTTCAAAGATATCTCTAACCATTGAAGGTGAGTCTGCCTTATTTAATAAATTTCTTACACTTGAATTGTTGGTTGTTTTTGCGATTGTGGAAAGTAATTTTATATGTTTGTTTCTATCTTTTTCTGGTCCTATAATGAAAATAAAAATATTTGAGGGTTTATTATCAAGTGAATTAAACTCAATAGGGTTTTTTGTTGTTAATACTCCAATAATGAAAGAATTAATATCTTTAAAACTACAATGTGGGATTGCAATCCCCTTTTCTAAACCTGTAGAAGTTATTTTTTCTCTTGCTTGTAATTGTTTTAAAATATCTTGTTTTGAATATTTTTCTAATTCATTACAAGTTGCTGCCATTGATGCAATTTCTTCTAAAATTTCATCTTTTGTGCTTAATGATACATTTGTTTTAATGCATTCTTGTTTTAGACTATGCCATATGCTCATATTCACTCTCCATTAATATATTTATTATTTCTTTTTGATTTTCAACATTAGATAGTTTTTCAACTAAGTTATCTCTAATTATTAATCTTGATAATTTTGATAAAATTCTTAAATGTACAACTTCATCATTAACTAGAATTAAAAAGAATAGATGTGTTTTTTTGTTTTGATCAAAGAATACACCTTCTTTTGAAACTCCTACGATAATTGGAGGTAAGTGTTTTTCATTTTCTTCAGGTTTTCTGCAATGAGGGAAAGCTACTCCTTTTGAAATTGCAGTAGATGCCATATTTTCTCTATGTAATAAGCTTGCTACAAGTTTATCTGTATTATCTAGTATCTTATTTATAACTAAAGGGTTCACTAACTGATTAAGTACTTCTTTAGGAGTTTTTCCCTTGATATCTAAGACTATGAATTTTTCATCGATTAATTTATAAATTGGTAAAAAGGATAAATCATTTTGTGCATAAATGTTGGAAATATTTGAATTATTATTATTATTATTATTCATTTTATTTTCTAACCAATAATCTATTGAACTTTTTTTAAATCTCCATTGTCCTGATATTTTAAAGCAAGGAATTTCATCACGTTGAATCATTCTAGAAACTGTTTTAGTAGCAATCTTTAAATATTCTGCTACTTCAGATAATGTCATTATTTCATTCATGTCTTAAATTGTCCTTTATTGTCCTTGTTTGTCTTTATATTATGCTTATTTATTTATTTATTCAATAATATTTTTATAAAAAATGATAATAATTTGTTTTTTATTTAGTTTTACAATATTATATTAGTTACACTTTATGGAGGCTGATATGGAAAATAGAGAATTACATTTACATATAGATGGTTCATTGAGAGAATCGACTGTTTGGCAGTTGAGTAAAGAACTAAATATTGATTTAGGAGTAGATAGAATTAATCTTCATAATAATATGAAAATAAATTCTGAATGCCTAAATTTAAATGATTATTTATCTAGATTCGCTATTCCAATAAAAGTTTTGCAAAGTCCTTATGCTATTGAAAGAGTTAGTTATGAGCTTGTAAAGGATTTAGCTTCTTTGGGTATGAACTATTCTGAAATAAGATTTGCCCCTCAATTACATTTGAGAAATGGATATTCTCAAGAACAAATATTAAAAGCTGCAATTAAAGGAATAAATCAAGCAGAACAAGAATTGGACAATTTTAAAACAGGTTTGATAATTTGTATGATGAGAGGAATAGATAATTATGAATTAAATTTTGAATCTTATAAATTAGTAGAAAAATATCTTGGAGATACTGTCTGTGCTTTAGATATTGCAGGTTCAGAAACATTATATCCAACTAGATTATTTAAAGATATTTTAAAAGAAGCAAAAAATGAAGGGTTGCCATTAACAATCCATGCAGGAGAAGCTGGAACAAAAGAAGATTTAGAGATTGCAATAGATTTAAATACTGATAGAATTGGTCATGGTGTATTGGCAAACAAACATGAAGATTTAATAAAAAAGATTATTGATAAAAATATTATTTTAGAAATTTGTGTTACAAGTAACTTGCAAACTAAGATTGTTGAAACTTATGAAAATCACCCTATAAGAAGTCTTTTTGATAAAGGTGTAAAAATAGCAATTTCTTCTGATAATATGACAGTCTCAGATACAAATATATTAAATGAATTTGAAATATTAAAAAGTAAATTAAATTTTAGTGAAGACGAGCTAAATAAAATAAGAAAAGATACTATCGAAGCTTCTTTTTTTAAATAATTAATGATTTAGAGGAAAAATATGGAAAAAAATGACATTGCAATAATTTATGGTGAAGAGATATTTGAAAACACAACAAATTTATTGAAAGCCATAGAATTAGATAAATTAATAGATAATAAAAACTCAAAGATTATTTTGAAACCTAATTTGGTATTACCTCAAGATCCTAATTTAGGAGCAACTACTCATTTAGAGATTGTAATCTCAATAATAGAATATTTAAAAAATAGGGGTTTTAATAATATAAAAATTGTTGAATCTTCTTGGGTTGGTGCATCTACACAAGATTGCTTTAAGAGATATGGATATTTTGAATTAAGTAAAAAATATGATATTGAATTAGTTGATGTAAAAAAAGATAGATATATTTCCTATAAAAAGAATGGATTTGAAGTTGAAATGAGTAAAAAAATTATGGATTGTGATTTTCTTATTTCATTACCTGTTTTAAAGGGTCATTGTCAAACTAAAATGACTTGTGCTTTAAAAAATATGAAAGGATGTATTTCAGATAAAACAAAAAGAAATTTCCATAGATGGGGGCTAATGAAACCAATTGCTACTTTAAATAGTATTAAATGTGCTGATTTAGTTATTGTTGATTCAATAAATGGTGATTTAGACTTTGAAGAAGGTGGAAATCCAGTAAAAACAGATCGTATTTTTGCGGCTAGAGATAGTGTTTTATGTGATGCATTTGCCGCTTCTCTTCTTGGATATGAAGTTGATGAGATTTCATATATTAAATTAGCTGAAGAATTAGGTGTTGGAAAAAAAGAATGTATTAATTTAATTAATCTAAATAAACCTACTAGTACTAATGAAAAGCAAAAGCCAATAGGAAGTGTATCCTATTTAGCAAAATATATTGATCAAAGAAGTGCTTGTTCAGCTTGTTATGGTAATTTAATACATGCCATAAAAAGATTAAATGAAACTGGAGATATTTATAAAATTGAAAAAGTTTGCATTGGTCAGGAGTTTAAAAATATTAGTGATAAATCTTTGATAGGAGTTGGAACTTGCACTAAAAAACTTGGAAAATCTTTAAAAGGTTGTCCACCAAGTGCAAATGAAATGATTCAATTTTTTAAAAATCAGGAATAAATATTAATTTAAAATAATTGACTTAATTATTATTATTTGTTATACCTTCTCATATCAAGATTTTTTGATATGAGGTATCTATGATAAATAATGAAATCGTAACAATCTTTAAAGCTTTATGTGATGAAAGAAGAATTGAAATTTTAAAATTACTTAAAGATGGTGAACTTTGTGCTTGTGATTTACTAGATAGATTAAAAATGAAACAATCAGGATTATCTTATCATATGAAAATTTTATTAGATTCAAAACTAGTAAATTGTCGACATGAAGGAAAATGGTGTTTGTATAGTTTGAGTGAAGATGGTAAAAATAGTGCAATTGCTGAATTGGAAAATCTATTAAGAATAGAAAGTAATACAAATAAATGTATGTGTAACTATTAATTTTTTTTGATTTTTCATATCAAAAAAAATTGATATGATAGTATTTTTTTACATAACACTTATAATATTATTGCATAACAGAGCTTTTATGCTCTTATTTTATACTACATAATTGATTTATTAATATTCAATAAATCAATTATAAAAGAGGCTTATATGTTTAATTGGTTAGATTCTTTAGTAAAATATATTGTTGAAAATATATTCAGATTAGAAATAGAAAGTTCATTGGGATCCAGCATTCATTTCTTTATTTATGATGTAATAAAAATTCTTATTCTATTAAGTTTTATGATTTTTATAATTTCTTATATTAGAAGTTATTTTCCTCCAGAGAGAACAAAGAAAATAATTGATAGATTTAATGGAATAAGTGCTAATATTGTTGCTTCCTTGTTGGGGATTGTTACTCCATTTTGTTCTTGTTCATCTGTCCCTTTGTTTATAGGTTTTGTTGAAGCCGGAATTCCAATTGGTGTTACTTTCTCTTTTTTAATAACTTCCCCAATTGTTAATGAAGCTGCCTTTGTAATTTTATTAGCAGCATTTGGATGGAAAATAGCATTTATTTATGTAGTCACAGGTGTTTTTGTTGGAGTTATTGGTGGATATATTATTGGCTTATTTGATAATAAGGATCAAGTTGAAGAATATGTTTATAAACTTAAGATGAAGGAAACTGAAATTGAAGTTTTATCAAGAGAAGAGAGGGTGAAATATGCAATTTCAAATGTTAAAGAAATAATAAATCGAGTATGGTTATATTTGTTAATTGGTATTGCATTGGGAGCAATAATACATGGTTGGGCTCCTGAAGAGTTTTTAACTAAATATGCAAGTAAAGATAATCCTTTAGCTTTAATTATTGGTGTAATAGCAGGAGTACCTCTTTATTCTAATGCTCTTGGTACAATTCCAATTGCTCAAGCTTTAATAAACAAAGGTGTTGCAATTGGGACGGCTTTAGCGTTTATGATGTCAACAACAGCTTTATCTTTACCTGAAATGATTATTTTGAGAAAAGTTATAAAACCAAAATTAATTGCAAAGTTTGTGATTATAACAACTATTGGAATATTATTTGTTGGTTACATATTTAATTTAATATCTCCTTGGATATTATAAAATAAAACCCCTTTAATGGATTGAGGTTTTCAATTAAAGGGGTAAAAATATAAAGATAAGATTTTAGAGAGAGTCTCCATTTGATTTGATTATTGTTGAATACCAATTAGCAGAATCTTTTAATATTCTTTTTTGATTTGAATAATCTACATATACAATGCCGAATCTAGATCTATATCCTTCTGCCCATTCATAATTGTCCATTAAAGACCATTGGAAATAGCCTCTAATATCAACTCCGTCTGTTGCAGCTCTTTGAAGTTCTAATAGATATCTGTTTAAAAAATCAATTCTTTGAGGATCATGCACTTTACCATCTAATGATATTCTATCTGCATTTGCCAAACCATTTTCGGTAACATAAATAGGTAAATTATATCTTTCATATAAGAATTTAGGACCCCAATATAAAGATTCAGGAATAACTTCCCAATTTAAATCTGTATGAGGTTCATTATGCTCAAGTATTATTTTTTTTATTCCTTCATAAATATTTTGCCCATAAAAATCTAAAGGTTGATTAATTAGTTTTAAATCTTCTTTTGAAATTTCAGGAATATATCCTTTAAAATTTCTATAATAATCTTCTGGATAATCACCTAAAATAACAGGATCACTAAATAATGCAGGATAAAAATAATATGGTTCCTCTAAGCTAGGAATACTGAAATATTGTTTTCGAGCTTCTTCTATAGCTTCTTTAGTATTATTTTTTGGAATAATTGGTTTGCTTGTTGGAGCATACCCAATTTCAATTGGACATTTGGCATTATCTCTTAATGCTCTTGTTGCTGCACCATGTGCTTTAAGGGCATTATGAAATAAAAAGAGTGAATCATGATGATTTAATTTCCAACCTGGTGCATGCTGTCCTCCAACATACCCCATTCCACAAAAACATTGAGGTTCATTTAGAGTAAAAAAATGTTTTACTTTAGGGGTATATTCTTTTGCTACTAGTGCTGCATATTCACTAAAAGCATCAACAATATTTGGATTTAGCCAGCCTCCTTGTCTATGTAAAGAAAGAGGTAAATCCCAGTGAAATAGTGTTACAAAAGGTTCAATTCCATTATCTAATAATTCATCTATTAAATCATGATAGAATTTAATACCTTTAGGATTAATTTTCCCTGTTCCATTTGGAATGAGACGTGGCCAACTGATAGAAAATCTATAAACTTGAATTCCTAAATCTTTCATTATTTTTACATCTTCTTTAAATCGATTGACATGGTCACAAGCAATTAGACCATCGTGTTGATGGTATACTTTGTTTGGCATTTTTGAAAATTCGTCCCATATGTTTTTACCACGACCATCTTCTAAATTGCCACCTTCTATTTGATAAGAGGAAGTTGCTACTCCCCATTTAAAATCATCTCTAAAACTCATTTTATAACCTTTCTTTGATTCTTGCCCTACAAGTAGAGTCTCGAATAATTAACTCTGTAGGAATTCTATATATATCTTTTGTATTAACAATTTCATTGTTAAGTTCTCTCTTCATTAATTCCGCAGCTTTTATACCAATTTGTGATCGATATTGCCTTAGTGTAGTAAGTGTTGGTGTTGATATTGATGCAATTTCAATATCATCAAAACCAACTATGGAAATATCATTAGGTACTGAAATTCCTCTATTAATTAATACTGATTGAAGTACGATTGCAATTTTATCATAACTCGCAAAGATTGCAGTTGGTAAATTATCTTTTGAATTACTTAATAATTCTATCGATTTTAAATATCCTTCTTCATCTGTATAATTTTCACAAATACTAACAATAGTTGGATCATATGGAAGATTATATTTTTTTAAAAATAATTTATAAGCTTCAAATCGTTCATACCCTGACAAAGAATTTAATGGGGATGCGAGTATTCCAATTCTTCTATGTCCAAGAGAATATAAATGATTTAAAGCACTCATAGTCCCTTGATAATTTGCAGATATTATTGTTGGAATATTTGGATAATTTTTTTCAACAGATACACATTTAATACCTGTATGATGAATCGCTATAGCTTCTTCTTGAGGTAGTGTGCTTGAAGCTAATAAAACCCCATCAACATTTCTATATCTACAATGTTCTAAATATCTCATGTTTTGATTTGAAAAATTTTTATTGATAAAAATAATATCATAACCACTTTTTTCCATCTCTAATTTAAAGGTTTCTAATATTCCTCCAAAATGTGGATGAATTAAACCTTGATTTAAATCTTCTTTAAATATTACTCCAATTAACCATGATTTTTTTGTTACAAGCGTTTGAGCACTTTGCACAGGAGTATAACCGAGTCTTCTCGCAGTAATTAAGACCTTTTCACGAGTCTTATCATTTACTCCTTGATATCGATTAAAAACTTTTGATACTGTAGCAACTGAAAAACCACTTTCTTTTGCTACATCATATATTGTTGCCATGCTCAACCCCCAATATTATGAATTAATCCTTTCCATAATATATTAAATTAGAAAATTTAGATTCTTGTCTTTTATATTCTAAATCAACAACTTCCATTCCAACAAAACCTCCAGTGAACCCCATAGGATCTGCACTTTCATCACTTAAGTATTTGGGTTCCAATTTGTATGGAATTTTGAAATAATTATCATTATTATTTAATTTATAATAAAAATATCCTACCTGCTCTTCAATAATGATTTTTAAATTTATAGTTCCCTTGAAATCCTTTAAGACTATACCTTCTTTTTTCATAAAATTGTCTTTAGTGTTGATTCTAGAATAAATATTAATTATGTCTTCGTTATTTCTATTTTTTGAAATATATAAGAAATAAAAATTATCTTCATCATATCTATACATTAATCCTGAAAATTCTTGAAAAGAATTAGCAATAAAGTTTTGCATGATTGAGAATTCAAAATTGAAATCTTCAACTCTTTTTGCAAGAAGTTTCTGGTTATGTCTAGAAATTGGTGAATTTCCACCTTTTATGATAATTGAATCATTTTCTATCCTATATTCTAATTTTTCTCTTAAACTCATGAAATCCTTTTTAAAGATATCACTATTTAATTTATATTTTATTATTTTTCTTTTATCTGTTTTTTCTCCATATCCATTAAATTGAGAGCTCATAACTGATGTCTCATTTTTTAAATATGGCCAATCATTTTTCCACACTACTTCATCAATAGCAGTTTCTCGACCTAAAGGACAATACTTTGTTTTAGGTAATGGTCTTCCACATAAAGTGGCTAAAAACCATCTTCCATCAGGACCTTCACACAAACTCCCATGACCTGTTTTATGAATTGGAGCATCTTTTACTTTGTAACTAGTTGCAAGATGTTTGTTAGGATGTGTTTCGTAAGGTCCATAAATATTTCTTGATCTAGCTATTGTTACTGCATGTTCATAGGAGGTTCCCCCTTCAGCAGCAATAAGATAATACCAATTGTTTCTTTTAAATATATGAGGGCCTTCAATTAAACCTCTATCAGTACCTTCATATACTTTTACAGCTTTTGTTATAGGTAGCAGAGTCTTTGAATCTAATTCTGTTATCAAAATACCAGTGAACTGATTATTTCCTTTTTCTCTGTAATCCCATTCCATGTTTATAAAATATTTCTTATCTTCGTCATGAAATAGAGAAGCATCAAATCCTGACGAGTTTATATAAATACCTTTTGACCATGGACCCTCAATGTTTTTAGAATAAGTAATAAAATTATCTACATCTTTAAAAGGTGATTTGCTCCAACTTTTTATATCAGAATAAACAATATAGAAAAGTCCATCTTTATATGTTAAGGAAGGAGCCCAGACTCCACCACTTGGTGGATTCCCAACTAAAGAAACATGTTCTTCAGTTAAGATACCACCTAAGTTTTCCCAATTTGCTAAATCTTTACTTTTAGAAATTTGCAATGGTGGGTAATATTCAAATGTAGAATTCGCTATATAAAAAGTATCTTCAACACAAATCATACAAGGGTCTGGATGAAAACCTTTTAATACTGGATTTTTTATCATTCCTTAACAGCTCCCATTGCAATACCAGAAACAATGTATTTTGCAAATATTGAGTATACTATTAAAATAGGTAAAATTGACATTGCAAGACCTAGATAAATACCACCTAATTCCGTTTTATATACATCACCTCTCAAAGTTTGTACTAGCATTGGTAAAGTATATTTTTCCATTTTACTTATCAAAATAAAAGGAGTAAAGAAATTGTTCCAAGAAGCAACAAACCCAAATATTGAAAGAGTAAAAATACCAGGGGCTGCAATAGGTAACATAACTCTTTGGAATATCATAAATTCTGAACAACCATCAATTCTTGCAGCATGTATTAAGTCTTTAATAATAATTGAATCTAAATATTGTAAAGCAAAGAATACTGTTGCAGCTGAAGCTCCAGCTGGAAGTATCAATGGTATATATGAATTTAATAATCCTAATTTTGACATGTATTGGTAAAATCCAAAAATTGAAGTTTGCATTGGAACTAATACTAACATAAGGATAAAGCTGGTTAAAAACTTTTGACCTTTAAATATATACACTTTTAATCCATAAGCTGTCATTAATGATAGATAAACCCCAATAGCTGTAGAAAATACAGAAATAAAGAAGGAGTTACCAACTGCTCTCCAAATATTTAAACCTCTTCCAGTTAATACTTTGTAGTTTACAATTAAATTATTACTAGGAAGGAGGCTAATGCCTGATTGGATTTCAGGAGTAGATCTTGTCGAATTAACTAATAACAACCAGATAGGAACTATACACATTATAGTAACTATAAGAAGGATTATATAAATGATTGTTCTTTCTATATTTGTTTTTACTCTATAATTCATTTATTTACTCCTCTTTTTTAGTTTTTTTTGTTCAGCTTCATCAGGGTCTCTTAAAATCTTAAATATTGCAAAAGCTAAAACACAAGTAATAATGAACATTATTTCCCCAACAGTTGATGCTAATGCTATATGACCTTTATTTGAGCTATATTTTAAATACATGAATATATTAGCTGTCATAATAGATCCATTAGGAGCACCTCTTCCGTCAGTCAACATAAATGGGATATCAAACATTTGCATACCACCCACAAGAGATGTAACTAGTGTGTAAACTAAAACAGGTCTTAGCATTGGAAGAGTAATTTTTCTAAACATTTGATTACTATTAGCACCATCAATCATTGCTGATTCATAAAAATCGCCAGATATTGAAGTCATACCTGCCATAATTATAATTATTGTTTGTCCAAACCACATGAACCATTGAATATAAATTACAAGACCTTGTGTAATTGAAGGATTTCTAAAATATTGCATTCCTTCAGAAAGAATTCCAAGTCTTACAAGAAGTTGGTTAACTGGTCCGTAAAAGTCAAATAGTGAAAAAAACAATGCAGCGATGGCTGCTGGCATTAATACATTTGGTAAGTAAAATAAAGTTCTGAAAATACCAACGCCCTTTAATTTTAATTTTTTTGAAGTAAACCATACTGAGAATAATAAAGCTAAACCGATTTGAGGTATAAAGTTTAAAATCCATATTTTTGCAGTATTTCCTAGAGCTTTCATAAATGCTGGATCTTGAAAAACTTTTATATAGTTATCAAATCCAATGTATTTAAATTTCCTACTCATTAATAATGTGTCTGTAAAACTTAATCTTAGTGTGTTTACAAATGGCCAAAATCCAAATAGTAAAAACAATAAAACAAAAGGTAAAACAAATAAATAACCTGAACTATTTTTGTTTATGGTTGATTTTTTACTCATATTTATTAATACTCCCGCCTTTATGATATCAATGCCGTAATTTTAAGTTACGGCATTGGAGTGTGATATGATTTTTATTATTTTACAATAATATCTGGTACAGCTGTTGTAACTTCACCTTTGAAAGCTTCAATACATTCATCGAATGAGATTTTACCTTCAACATAGCTTTGAAGAGGATCATTTAATGATCTTTGGATTGCATCGTCAGTACCTTGCATTAATTTTAATGAAATTTCAGGAGCTGCTTTTGCGAAACCAGAATAACTGTTTTGACCTGCTAAGAAAGCAGAAGTTTCAGCATTATCAAATTCAGGAGTAATTTCTCTTACAACTTTTTGTGAACAAACAAAGTCTCCAGCACCTTGAGCTTGTGAATCACCAATACTTGGATCTACACTCTTTAGATATTCGTTTGTATATTCGCCTAAAGCCCATTTTTTTAATGTGTCTTCGTTTAATGTTGCAAATTCAATAAAGTCTTTTGCAGTTGCTGGGTTTTTAGATTCATCCATTACACCCATCCAAGTTCCACCCCAGTAATAAGGCATTGGTCCATTGATACAAGCCCAGTCTCCAACTGTAGAAGTACCAACAGTTGAATTATCAACAGTTTTAGGAGTTGCATTAGGCATTAATACATATGGAAGACCCCATGTAGGTAAGAAGTAACAGAATACTTGTTTTTCATTACCAGCAGCATCAGCTAAGGAATCATTCATTCCAGCAAACCAACCAGCACCCCATTGAGTTGCTTGAGCTTCCCAGCCTTTGTCTCTGAATTCTTTTGCTGTTCTAATCATTTCATAAACTTGTTCGTCAATGTTTAATTTTCCATCAACAACCCAAGGAGTTTCTCTGTTTGCAAAGAATAAGTTATTAAAATCTCCTGAAGAACATACTGCATAAACATCACCATTACTCTTGTCATGTAAAGTTTTAGCTACTTCTTTAAATGAATCCATATCTTTCATCATTTCTTGTACTTTAACAGGATCATCAGTTCCTAAATATTTTTTAGCTATACTTCTTCTATAGAATACAGCTCCTGGAGTTGCTTGATATGAGAAAGCTTTTGTTACTCCTTCATAAGAGCCAACATCTAATACAAATGGATAAACTTCAATAGCTTTTGCTTGAGGTACTAAATCATCTAATGGTAATAAGAAGTCTGTTTCAACGTAATCTCTTACGAATGCTGCTTCTAATGCCATAACATCAGGTACATCTCCAGAGCTAATAGCTGCTTTAATTTTAGTTTGATATTCACCATTTGTCATTGGAATCATTGTAAATTCAACGTCTACTTCAGGGTGTGCATCCTGATAAGCAATAGCCATTGTGTTTATTTCATTAGTAAATGACCAAATTTTTAAAGTTCCGCCTACTTCACCTTCAATTGATTTTGCTTCTTCTTGACCTTGTGCAAAAATAGAAGTGAATGAAATAGAAATAATTAAAAATGATAATAAGATTTTTTTCATTTTGTTTTTTCTCCTTTTTAATATGTATCGAAAACGATTTCTATATTTATAAACTATCACATATATTTGTCTTGTCAATTACGAAACATAGAAACAAGATTGTTTCTATGTATATTATTTTATTATTTTCGATATTCTCAATGTTGAGTATTCTGATTCATCAAATAAATTTTATTTATTTATATATATTATAAATATTTACTTTCAATACTTTAATCAATTTTATAGATTTGTTTGTTAAGTATTTTAATTTAAAAATAGCGGTCTTAAAGTTTATGTTTCAATAAAATTTTTTATCGAAACATGTTTCGAAAGATGTTTCGTAAGTTTTGTTTTATAGAAAATATATCATAAAATTTATTGAATAATAATTATGTATTTATCATGAAAATATGTTATAATAACTAAAATGTGCAATTAATATGTTCTTGGGGGCTTAAATGAATAATTATTTAGAGCTAGCTAATTCAAAAACAGTTTATTTAATAGTTGCAGCAATTCTATCTTTTGTTGCAATTTTCTGTCTTGTTTTTATTATTAGAAGTTATAGAGCTGGAATTAAAATGGGAATGGATAAAGAAAAATTAAAAAAAGCTATTACATCTTCTGCAACATTCACAGCAATTCCAAGTATTTCTATACTATTGGGAGTTTTAGCTTTAGGGGGAACTTTAGGAGTTCCAATTTCCTGGCTTAGATTATCAGTAATTGGTAATTTGCAATATGAAGCGACAGTTGCAAGTGTTGCTGCTGAAGGAATTGGCAAAGGCTTAAATAGTTCTGTTTTAGCAATGGATGATTTGGTAACAATCCTTTTAGTGATGTCTGTTGGAATCATTTGGGGATGTTTATTATCAATATTTGCTTTAAAGAAATATAGTAAAAAAATACACTCAAGAAAGAATTTAAATAAAGAAAGTAGCAAACCATCATTTTCGAATGCAGCAATGATAGCAATGTTTATAGGTTTATGCTCTGCATTTTTAGGTAACTATGTTGCAGATTTTATTGTAAATGGAATTTATTTACCAATAATTACAGCTTTAATTTCTGCTTTAATTATGGCTGTATTTGAGTATCTTATAAATAAGAAGAATTTTAAATCATTAGAGTCATTTTCTCTTGCTTTATCGATGATAATATCCATGTGTTCCGCGATTATATTCGCAATAATATTATAGGAGTGTGGTTGTATGAATACAAAAGATTTTAATTATGGAAAATATATTGAAGATACTCATAAAATGGGAAGATTCTTTTTATCAGTAGGTATTATTTTGATTTTAGGTGCTCCTTTTATGATTTCATGGGTTTCCGGTGCTCATATAAATTATAAAGCTTTTGCAACAGCTGTTACAAAAATATTAATGATATATATACCAGTCTGTATAGCTGAGTTCTTAGTTTATGCCCCTTTATTAGGAATAGGGGGAACATATCTTTCATTTATAACAGGTAATATAACTAATTTAAAATTACCGTGTGCTTTTAGTTCAAGAGATATAGTTGAAGTTCAAACTGGCACAAAAGAGGATGAAATTGTAACTACTTTAGCTATTGCAACTTCTGCTTTAACAACAATGATTGTTATTGCTATCGGAGTGTTATTAATTACACCATTAACTCCTATACTTCAAAATCCCACCATTAAACCTGCTTTTGATAATGTTTTGCCTGCTTTATTTGGAGCTTTAGGTTATCAGTATTTTATTAAAGATTTACGAGTTTCATCTTTTGCAATGGTATCTATGGTATTAATTTGCATAGGTATTCCATCAATGATTGGAGACACTGGAACTATGATAATTGTAATGGGTGGTTTATTACGGGGAATCAAAGGGTGCTCCTACAAAAACACTGGAACTATGATAATTGTAATGGGTGGTTTATCAATTGGGGTTTCTTATTTATTACATAAAAGAAATATAAGGAAAAATTATAATGACAGATAGAGAACAATTATATAGCTCAAAATTAGCCAAAATGATTCAATGTGAAACTGTTTCAATTTATAAAGTTAGACAAAAAGAAAAATTTGAAAGATTTCATAATTTGTTAGAAGAATTATTCCCTAATGTCTTTTCAAAGTGTGATGTAATTAAATTAGGAGATTCATTGCTATTTAAATGGGAAAGCCGAGAAAAAAAATGTGATCCTATTTTGTATATGAGTCACCAAGATGTTGTAGAAGCTACAGGAGAATGGAAACATCCTCCTTTTAGTGGCCATATTGAAGATGGAATTATCTGGGGGCGTGGTACTGTTGATACAAAAGGTTCTTTGTTTTGTATTTTTCAATCAATTGAAGAATTAATTATTGATAACTATGAACCACCTACAGATATATATATTGCCTCATCATGTGAAGAAGAGGTTTTAGGAGAAGGTGCTGCAAATACTTGTAAATATTTACAAGATAGAGGTGTTCATTTAAGATTAGTCCTTGATGAAGGGGGAATGATTATTGATTCTCCAATGGCAGGTGCAAAAGGTAAATTCGCTATGATGGGTAGCCTTGAAAAAAGTACTGGTAATATAAAGTTCACTGCAAGATCTCAAGGTGGTCATGCTTCAGCTCCTCCAAAAAATACTCCAATTGTTAGATTGTCAAAATTTATTTCTTATATAGATAAACATGATCCAACAATTTCAAAAATGAATGATGTAACAGCCGAAATGTTTACAAGGCTGGGTAAATCAACCCCTGGTTTTATGGGATTTTTGATGAGACATGCAAGAGGTTTCTCTCCTTTATTGTCTTACATTATTCCTAAAGTTAATACTATGGGGGGAGCAATGTTTAAAACAACAATTGCTTTTACTACTTCTAAAGGAGCTAATGGGTTAAATGTATTACCAGAAGAAGCATATGTTACTGCAAATATTAGATATATAAATCATCAAGGTCCAAAAGAAATGCTAAATATATTTAAGAGGATTGCAAGTAAATATGATATTGAAGTTGAAGAGATGAATGAAGTTGGTGAATGCCAAGTAGTAAATTATAAGAGCGATGAATTTAGATTGGTTGAATCTGTAATTAGAGATACTTTTGAAGATGTAACTCCTACTCCATATACTTTAACAGGAGGTACAGACTCAAGATTTTATGCTCCAATTTGTGATAATGTAATTAGATTTGCTCCTCTTGAAATAAATCATCAACAGCTTTCATCAATTCATGCATTAGATGAAAATATAAATATTGATGTATTACCGAAGGGAGTTGATTTCTATAAAAAAATATTAATAAAACTATAAAAAAGGATATATTATATTAGGCCATCAGAAAATTTTGTTTTGGTGGTCTTTTTTTTGTTGCAAAAGCAACTGAACAAATTGTTTATTTATTTTAATATCAAGCTATAATTAAATTAAGGAATGATAAATGAAGATAAATGATACTGATTTTTTATTTGATATAGTAAATAAATATCCAAAAACTAAAGACTATTTTATTTTGAATGGGGTTGTTCAAGTTGAAAATCCCTCTCTTTTATCCTCTTTAGGAAAAACTTTGAAGTTAGAAACTTTAATTAAATCTAAAAAATTGAATAAAGATATTTTTTTAAAAGAAATAAATGAAATACTTGAAGATGAAATTGTTGATACTACATTAGAAGAAAAAGAACATAATAAAGAAGCTAAAATTCAATTGACAGGAGTACTTCCGTGTCCAGTTCGAATTCCATTAGTTGAATCCTTTGAATTATGGTTAGAAGAAAATGACTTAAATAAAACGATTAATTACGATTTAAAAGCTGCTTCTATGGGCGTTGAATGGTTAAAAGAAAATATGAATGAAGAATCTTTATCTGATATTTTTTTATCAGCGGGATTTGATTTGTTTTTTGATAATAAATATATGAACCAATTTAAGAAGAAAAAAATATTTAAAGATTATTTGAACTTTGAAAAATATAACAAAGACTTTGACAATGAATATATATCTTTAAAAGATCCAAATGGTGATTATTCAATAATCGGTGTCGTTCCTGCGGTATTTTTAATTAATGATGAAGCTCTCGGAAATAGAAAAATTCCAACTTCTTGGAAAGATTTAATAAATGGAGATTATGATAATAGTGTAAGCCTTCCTATTGGTGATTTTGATCTATTTAATGCAATATTATTAAACATATACAAAGATTATGGTTTAGATGGTATAAAGAGATTGTCCAAGACATTATTACAATCAATGCATCCTTCACAAATGGTTAAATCTCACGCAAGTAAAGTACAACCAGCTGTTACAATCATGCCATATTTTTTTACAAAAATGATTAAATTTGGCGGTCCAATGAATGCTATATGGCCAAAAGATGGGGCTATTATTTCTCCAATATTTATGCTTACAAAAAAAGATACTCCTGACGTTGATAGAATTGCAAAGTTTTTGGGATCAAAAGAAGTTGGTGAAATTTTAAGTCATAAAGGTTTATTTCCTTCAACAAACCCAAATGTTGATAATAAAATTGATGAATCTAATATATATAAATGGGTTGGTTGGGATTATATAAATAATAATGATATTGGTAGTATCTTAGAGACTTGTTTAGATTTATTTATGAAAGAAAGTGAGGAAAAAGTATGAATTTAATTACAATTTCAGGACCTCCATCCTCTGGAAAAACAGCAGTAATTGTTAAAACTATTGATTCTTTGAAAATGAGAAATTTAAAAGTAGGTGTTGTAAAATTTGATTGTCTATATACTGATGATGATATTATTTACAAAAAAATGAACATTCCTGTAAAAAAAGGACTTTCTGGTTCTCTATGTCCAGATCATTATTTTGTTTCGAATATTGAGGAAGTAACACAATGGGGTATCTCTCAAAATTTAGATGTGTTAATTACAGAATCAGCGGGATTGTGTAATAGATGTTCCCCTTATATTAAAGAAATTAAGGCTATTTGTGTAATTGATAATTTATCAGGAATTAATACTCCTAAGAAAATTGGTCCAATGCTAAAAGCTGCGGATATTGTAGTTATAACTAAAGGTGATATTGTTTCACAAGCAGAGAGAGAGGTTTTTGCCTCTAGAGTAAGACAAGTAAATTCTAAAGCTATTGTAATGCATGTAAATGGACTTACAGGACAAGGTTCTTATGAACTTTCAACTTTAATGATTGATAATAATGATATTACAACAGTAAAAGGTAAAGAATTAAGATTTTCAATGCCTAGTGCTCTTTGTTCTTATTGTTTAGGAGAAAGAAGAATTGGGGAAGATTACCAATTAGGTAATGTTCGAAAAATGAATTTAGGTGAAAAATAAGAATGAGAAAAGAAGAATTATTAAAGTTAAGTATTGACGAAATAATAAAGGAATATCCTTTTATGAATGATTACTTTAGTGACCATCAAAATATTTTTGAAGATTTCACGAAAAGTCCATTCTCTAGTATTGAAGAAATAGATGAAGAAACTGTTGAAGATTTAGCCATCGATAAAGAATTAATTTTAAATAATACCTATGAATATTTTAAACAAATGATAGAATTTTTAGGTATCGAAGATGATAAAGTTGAAAACATTACAATTTTAAAGGGTTTTGATAAAAATAAAAATCAAGAAAAATATGATTTAAAAATAAATTCTGGTGAAATTGTTGCTATCGTTGGTCCAACCGGTTCTGGAAAAAGTCGATTACTTGCTGATATTGAATGGATAGCTGATAGAGATACTCCAACTAATAGGAAAATATTAATAAATGATAAAGAATCTGATAAAAAATGGAGATATTCTTCAACTAATAAAATAGTTGCACAATTATCTCAAAATATGAACTTTGTTATGGATTTAAGTGTTAAAGATTTTCTAGAGCTACATGCACAAAGTAGAATGATAGAAGATATTGAAAATATAGTAAATAAAATAATAGTTGAAGCTAATTTATTGGCTGGTGAAAAATTTGATATGAATACTCAAATAACAAGTTTATCAGGAGGTCAATCAAGAGCATTAATGATTGCAGATACAGCAATTTTATCAAAATCACCTATAGTTCTCATTGATGAGATAGAAAATGCAGGTATTGATAGAAAAAAAGCTTTAAAATTACTAGTAAAAGAAGAGAAAATTGTATTAATGGCAACTCATGATCCACTTTTAGCATTGATGGCTGACAAAAGAATTGTCATAAAAAATGGTGGTATAGCAAAAATTATTATAACTAATGATGAAGAAAAAGAAATGCTAAAAAGACTACAAATAATTGACCAATTTTTAATGGAAAAACGTCAATCAATTAGAATGGGTGATGAAATTAAAATTGATACTTTAAGTATATAGAGGAGATTAATAAATGCACGATAATTGTTCAGCTAAATTCGAAACAGAAATAGAAGTATTAAATAAAGTAAGAATGATGGGTTTTTCTAATCAATATTTACCAATGCCCTTAAGAATAGTTTGTGATTGTGGAAATAAAATTGATATGGAGACATTTGAAGATAAATGTGGTGAATGTGGTACTATTTTTGCAGTTACCCCATGCCATGCTTTTGATAGTAATAATGTATCTAAAATCAAGATATAAAGATACTTTACTATTGTTCATAATTAATATCAAAGAATAGTTATTTTTTTCTTTGATATTTTTTTATGTCCTTTCCTATGCTTGATATATATAGAAATACCCATAATTGAGTATATTGAGTTATTATTAAAATTATTTTGAAATAATTATTTGATATATATATTTTTTTTTGTTTATTTTTTTTGTTAATGAGTATACCATTAAAAGAAATAGGGGGAATTTTTATGGACTTGCATGTTTTACTATATGTTGGTGCTTTCTTAATTGTAATTCTTGGTATTAGTTTATATACCGCAAACCATAACTATGATATCAATGATTATGTTGTTGGAAATAGGCGAATTGGTTATATAGTTGTTGCTTTTTCCCTTGTTGCCACTGAAATTGGTGTTGGTAGCTCTTTAGGCGTTTTTGAAAAATCATATGGTGATTGGGGAGCTTCAGCGTCTTGGTATATTTTAGCTATGGCACTAGCATATATAATATTATCTTTCTTTAGTCCTCGAATGAGAAAATCAGAGGTAAAGTCAGTTCCTGAATATTTTAGAAGAAGATATGGAAAATCCTCAGGTTTGATTTCTGCAATTATAATGATAGTCCCATTAATAATATTGGCTGTTGTTCAGGTCGTGGCCATGGGAACAGTTCTTTCAATATTTTTAAAAATTGATTATAAAATTTCTGTTTCATTAATTACATTTTTCATAATTCTATATTCTATAATAGGAGGTCAAAATGGAATATTAAGAATAAAATCTTTTTATATTATTTTTATTGTAATTGGATTTTGTTTAATCGTTCCATATGTATTTCGATTATGCACAAATAGTGCTAATGCAATTAAGCATGTTTCGATTGAAAAAATAGATTTATTTCAAGGTATTAGCATTCCTACAATTATTTCATTAATAATAATGTATGTTGCTTCTTTTACTGTAGGTCAAGAATTAGTTTCATCATATTATTCAATTAAACATTCTTATCATTCTGCAAGATCCTCTTTGATAGCTGTGATTATATTAATTTCTTTTGCTTTTGTTCCAACTTTTTTAGGGATTTTTACTTATGCTTTAGAACAAATGGGAAGAATAGATTCTTCTATTGTCTTTCAAGATGGATCTCGTTATGCACTTGTTCATTTAATTATTAATTATTCCTCGCCTTTTATAGTAGGTGTTTTATTATTAACTTTAATGTCAGTGATGTTGAGCAGTGCAGATTCTGATATTTTTGCAGTTGGTGTTATTGTTGCAAATGACATATATAATGTATATTTTGAGAAAAATGTCTCAGATGATCAATATATAAAAATAGTAAAACTTGTTACTCTTATGACTGGTATAATTGTTTATATATTATCAATAATTAATTCAGCATCAATAATAAATTTATTAATATTTACATTTTCACTCAGAGCAGCAGGAGCTTTTGTTCCATATATTTTAGGATTATATTGGCCTAAATCATCAACTATGGGAGCAAATATGTCACTAATTTTTGCATCTTTAATATTTCTTATATTAAAATACTTTAGTGTTAGTCTTCTTGGTTTAGATCCAATCGTTCTAGCTTTATTAATAAGTTTAATTATATTCTATGTTTGTAGTAAAATATTTCCACCAACAATTGAAACTTTAGAATTGATTGATGAAGAGTATTAGTTATAATAACTAATTTTTTGGTTGTTAATCCATTTCCCTTTAAAATAGTAAATAATAAAAATTATAGCACTGCATGTCCAAGTTAGTGGATATGCAGAGAAAACAATTCTAATATCATAATAATAATTTAGAGCTATCGTGATATAACTTACTCTAACAATGCACCAAAAGAAAAGCATAATTGACATTGGTATAATTGATTTTCCAGCACCTCTATAAATTCCTGCCATAGTGTGAGAAATTGCTAATTGGAAGAAGAAGAAAGCAGTAACATTTGTTCTAGTGATTCCTATTTCAATAACTTCAGGATTTGTTGTAAATATTCTTAATAAGAAAGGTGAAAAAAAGTAAATTATTAGTCCAAGACTTTGAGCTAAGATGGATGCACTTATAAGTCCGAATTTTGTGCCTTGTTTGACTCTTAAATATTCTCCCGCTCCAATATTTTGACTAGTGAAGGTTGTCATAGCCATAGCAAAACTAGTTACTGGAATAAAAGCAAAACCTTGTATTCTCATTATAGCCCCATTACCAGCCATTGCTATAGGTCCAAATATATTAATACTAGATTGAACAAAAATATTTGCAATAGAAATTACAGAGTTTTGAATTCCTGAAGGAATTCCTATAACTAAGAATTGTTTTAGTAATACAAAATCGATTTTGATATCTTTTATTTGTATTCGGTAAAAATCTTTTGTTGTGAAAAGAATTCTATAAGATAGTATAGCACTAACTCCTTGACTAATAATTGTAGCTAAAGCTACACCTTTTGTGTCTAATTTTAAATATATTACGAAAATTAAATCTAAGATTATATTTAGTATTGATGCTAAAATTAAGAAATATAAGGGTCTTTTACTGTCTCCTAATGCTTGAAGAATTCCACTAGCACTATTAAAGAATACTAAAGCACTTATTCCTAGAAAATAAATTTGAATATAAGTAGTGGCTTCATCAATTACACTTTCGGGAGTTTTCATCCATTGTAAAAACTTAGGGGCTAATGTGTACCCAATTAAAGTAAGTAAAATGCTGCTAAATATTGCAAAAGCTATTGTTGTATGGATAGCTCTTTTTACAGTTTTATAATCTTTTGCTCCAAAATATCTTGAAATTACAACTCCAATTCCTATGAATATTCCAGAGAATAAACCTACTAATAAGAAAATTAATGGGCCACAAGAGGTAATTGCAGCTAAAGCTTCTTTACCTACAAATCTTCCAAGAACTAATGTATCCATAATCATGTATAATTGTTGGAATAAATTTCCTAAAAAAATTGGAAATGCAAATAGTAATATACTTTTGCTAATTGATCCTGAAGTAAGTAATTTGGTTTTAGAATTCATAACGAGACAAGACTATCTCAATTAATAGTTATAGTAAAGCAAAAAATATAATTGTTTTATAATAGTCTTAAAAGAAAGTGATAATGT
>NPIF01004310.1_pt1 | contig 33865 bp, 33 predicted proteins | sample 8637461 | NCBI WGS metagenome assembly NPIF01 (sample SAMN07420641, study PRJNA396082) | bioreactor metagenome | isolation source: sample BR12 brine-fed electro-methanogenic bioreactor BR | place: Japan: Kochi | collected 2016-12-09
GCACTTATTATCTGAATTCCCGTATCAGTTTCCTTGCCTTTTTTTTTCCTTGTGGTGCTGTATGTCATGAGCTTGATTGACCCTAGATTTACATGGAATGAAATGGATCTAAATGGCGATGGAATAGTGTCATTTTCCGAAGCAGACTATGTGGGGTCTTCGGGAGTTAGAAGGATCGTAGTCGATGGAAAAGAGTGCTTAGAATATTTCGCTTACAAAGATGGCCTACCAGTAAAAACTGTATGCGAAAATTAAATCTTATAATAAGGCGTTCAAGATCGTTCGCTTTGCTCACTGGGAATCAGCTACGCTCCGCATTCATGTGGTTCCCGTTACAAAAGTGTTATGAATAAAAGGATACTCGCATGTTAAAAGAGGTTAGAAATTTAATATCTTCAACAGTCCATAAAATAAACACTACATTGAAGGGACCTACTAGTAAAAAAACACTGTAAAAATTAAATCAGATAGTAGTTTATAATTTTCCAGAGAAGTTATTTGCTATTTATTCTGAGGCCAATGGAACAACGCGCCGGCTTTTTTTAAATGTTAGCTTTTCAGAAGGATTATAGAGAGATGTATGTCATTGTGCTACTTCTCATGTCCCTAGGAATGGGGGCTGACGAAATTATCATGAATGCAAAGGGTGAAGTGGTCTCTGATTTAACCCAGACACTTTGGGCATTTATGTTCTTTATACTATCCACAATGTGGTCTGCTCAAGATTCAAAAGCCCGCAATATTCACCGACCATTTGACTTTGGGTTTCTTATTTACATTCTATGGCCTATTTCTTTCCCAGCATATCTAATTGCAACACGAGGTGTGGAAGGCATTATTACGTTTCTTGGATTCCTGGCGATTTGGTGTGGGCCGTGGCTTTTAGGACTTTTGTCTTACGTTTATATATATTCAGGCTAAAGCTAACAAAGAATTTCATTCGCACACAAGTGAGCTGGGACCTTCGTCTCTATGCGGATCCAATCTAACCGATGATTTTGGTTTAGGTCCTCTATGGCTGCTCATTGTTCTCCCGGGAAGCATAATTGTAGGGGCTATTAGTTCATGGGTAACATTGATAGCCTTAAAAGAAGAGAGCGGTAGTGACAATGAAAACACATAACCAGGCGTTCAAAATCGTTCGCCTCGCTCACAGGGAAGGAGCCCATGAATCAGAATCTTGCAGATGAACTGGTCACGATGATGACGGAAGACCAGCGATTATTGCAGCAACTTTTCGATTCCGGAGAGCTGCCATCTGAGTCTTATCACCCCCGGATGAAAGCTCTACATGAGCACAACGCTTCTCGCCTCAAGGAGATTATCGGTGCTCATGGTTGGCCCAGCATTTCGTTGGTTGGTGAGGATGCTGCCAAGGCTGCTTGGCTTGTCGCTCAGCATTCCGTTTCAGATATCGAGTTCATGGCGGAATGTGTTTCCCTGCTGGAAAATGCCATTGTGAGAGAAGATGTGGCAGGCTGGCAATTGGCGTTCCTTCAGGACCGAGTACGGACGCTATCCGGCGAGCCCCAATATTACGGCACCCAGTTTGATATTGATGAAGATGGGTGGCCCACATCGTTTCCCATCGAGGATTCTGCTACGGTTAATGAGCGCCGTGCTCGCCTTGGGCTTAATTCCCTGGAGGAGCGCTTGGAGCAAATGACTGAGCAGGAGCGGAAGCGTCGTGCCAATACCCAGCACACCCGTTAACCAAACGCACTCTCGGACGTTCTGGTCTCCGCTTCGCTGCGCCAAGAAGACCGGTGCGCTCTGCGTTAGGAAATAAATATGTCAGATAACTTTGTTTTGGACAATATAGATAAGCCTCAATCCTTAGAAGAAGCCTATAGAAAATCACCTGAGCTATTTGAAGCTGACCTAAAAAAGGCTTTATTGGTTGAAGAAAACTCTGAAACCTTGAATGTTTGGCATGCTCGATTAAGCTACTTGCCCAAAATTGTAGCATCCAAAATATCCACCTTTCATCTAATCATAATATGCTCTATTGTAGGATTTTTTGTAAAAATACCATCGATATTCGACGTTCATGATGATTGGTACTACTCTAGGTTTGCTCCAATAATAGCTATTTCGGCAATAATTTCTTATTTTATAATCTCAACTTGCAAGAAAAAATTTGCATGGTTTATAGTTTTGGCATTAGCTGCTTGCATTTCATACCTATTGGTTCTCCCCGACAACTCTCGATCAGCCTCTATAACAATGGCATTGATTCACCTGCCATTATTTACATTGAGCCTTTTAGCAGTTAGCTTCATGTCTGATCAATGGCTTAATGTTGATTCAAGGATAAATTTTATCCGGTATCTTGGTGAAATGGGTATATATTCTGTACTTATACTGCTGGGTGGCATTATTCTAACAGCGCTTACTCTAGGCCTTTTTAGCCTTATAGATCTGCCTATTGATAGGTGGTATATGGAGTACGTTGTTGTAATTGGGCTTTTTTCTTCACCAGTAGTCGCAACGTATTTATTCGATTCGGTTCAAAATCGTCAAAGTAAATTTGCTCCAATATTATCTAACGTATTTTCACCACTTTTCCTTATTACCATTTTGGCCTACTTGATCGCGACAGTTTATCAGGGTAAGAGTCCTTATACTGACAGGGATTTTCTTATTACTTTCAATGGGCTTTTGATTGTAATATTGGCATTAACTATTTTTTCAATATCTGGAAAAAGAAGAGCAGCTGCAGTAGAGGCTTCAGACTATATAAATATTTGTTTGATTGTGTCAACATTGATAGTAAACTTAGTCGCACTATCTGCAATTTTGTTTCGTTGGGCAGAGTATGGTGTCACTTTAAATAGGATCGTAGTGTCTGGCGCAAACATCCTTATTTTTGTTCATTTGGTTTTATTGTTATCTGGGTATATTGGTCACATAAAAGACGGAAAAGGGCTCTCAAGTCTTGAGTCTATCATCGCGAGATATATGCCCATATATGCAGTATGGTCGCTCATCGTCTCTTTTGTTTTACCGTTGGTATTTCAGTTTGAATAATATGCCTGACAAATACATCAGAAATCGCCGGCAGACTCCATCGGAGTAAAGGCTGGGTGACCGCTTTAGGTCGTCTGCTGCACTGAGCGAAAGCCTGCCTTTATTGGTACAATAGCGCCGATTTTTGACCTGATCAGCGAGACACGATATGGCGACTGCAGCTGCACTGCACATACTGGTAAAAACCGAGAAAGAGGCGCTGGATATTCTTGACCAGTTGAAACGGGGCAAGAAGTTCGATGCGCTGGCCAAGCGCTATTCCATCTGCCCGTCCGGCAAGCGTGGCGGCGATCTGGGTGAATTTCATCGCGGCGACATGGTGAAAGCATTCGATGATGTGGTGTTCAAGCGCCCCTTGCTCAAGGTACAGGGGCCGATCAAGACCCGCTTCGGCTACCATTTGATCAAGACGCTGTACCGTAACTGATCAGCTCATTCCCTGACCATAATCCGCAGCGCGACGCCAGCGGCTGAGGTGCGATTTTCCACGCCCAGTGTCGGGTAGATCTGCTCCAGGTGCTTGTTGACCGTGCGTGGACTCATGCCAAGGATTTCACCGATCTCCTTGTTCGTTTTGCCGTTGGCGATCCAGTACAGCACTTCCGCTTCACGTGTCGTCAATCCCAACTGATGCTGCAACAGGGCGGGGCCCGTCCCCCGCTGCTCATCGACCAGCTTGAATAGGTAGTCGCCGTTGCTCTGATGGCTGAGCAGGCGCACGGACAGGGCATAGTCCAGCCCACGCAGGGCCAGCTGGTCATTGACGGCCGGGCTGCGTCGCAGCCAGTCCGCCAGCTGGGGGCGCAACGACATTTCAAGCCAGAGTTCACTGGCGTTGGCCCGTGACAGCAAGGCGTGTGTCTGCGGCGTCGCCCACTGCACATGCCCCTCAGGCGCGACAGTCAGTAAATGCTGGCCCGTGGTATCAAGAGCGGACTGGGCGGACTGGGTCAGCCGTGCATTGCCCAGATGGACGCGCATGCGGGCCAGCAACTCATCCGGGTTGATCGGCTTGGTGAGGTAGTCCACCCCGCCAACATCCAGTCCTCGCACCACATGTTCGGTTTCAGTCAGCCCTGTCATGAAAATGACCGGGATCGCACACAAGGCGGGGTCCTGCTTCAGCGCCTGACAGGTCTCGAAGCCATCCATGTGCGGCATGATCGCATCCAACAGGATGATGTCGGGACGAATGCGACGTGCGATGGTCATCGCCTGACGCCCCTCCAACGCTACCAGTACGTCCATGCCGGCCTCTTCCAGCGCATCGTTGATCAGACTGAGCGCATCCGGCGAGTCATCCACCACCAGCACGACATCACGTTGAGTCGTTTGAGTTGTCATGAGGTCTGCTCCAAATACTCGGCCAGTTGTGCGAATTGCATCGAGTCTGCCAGTGTCTGCAGTTCAGTCAGAACCGTACGACTGACCAACTGTTCCCGTTCAATCTGCTCCAGTGCTTCACGTACCCCACGGCGAAAGCCGATCTCGGCGCTGCCTCTGAGCTCCCGAATAAGAGGATGATCAGGCAGTGACGAGGCCGTCAGGTCATTGGGCGGCACCGGGGTAACGGGCACGCTGACAGGCGGCGCCACAGTGGCGGCTGTGCGAATCCACTCCAGCTGCAGGTAGTGCCCCACTCTTTCCAGCAGCAGCTGGTTGCTGATCGGTTTGACCAGATAGTCATCATATACCGCCTCGCCCGCAGGCTGACGGCGCTGCTCCTGCACGTCGGCCGACAGCATGAGGATCGGTACCTTGTGACCGGTTTTTCGCAACCGGTCGGCCAGGGTCAGGCCATCCATGCCCGGCATGGAGATGTCCAGCAGAAACAGGTCAGGCGCTGTGCGCTGCACCAGCTCCAGACAGTGATGTGCATCACGGGCTTCCAGCACCTTGAACCCCAGAGGCATCAGCAGGTCAGCCAGAAGCCCCCGCAGCACCGGATCATCATCGACCACGCAAATCTGCCTGCGCAAGCCCACATAGCCGCTGATCGGCTGCTGCACCTCCGGACGGGTTTCGGCAGCCTCGGCCCAGGGCAACATCAGTGACACCCGAAAGCAACTGCCCTTGCCGGGGCGACTCTCGACCTGCAGGTCGCCTCCCATGATTTCGGTCAGCAGCTTGACGATGGTCAGCCCCAGCCCGGTGCCGGGCAGATTGGGCGTATCCGCATCCCGCACCCGTTCGAAGGGGTCAAAAATGCGTTCCAGATGGGCTGCATCAATACCGATACCGGTGTCTTCAATGGAAAATTCCGCAACCTGATTACGATAGCGAATGCGAAAGTGAACCTCACCTTCCAGGGTATATTTCACGGCATTGGACAGCAGATTGATCAAGATCTGACGCAGCCGCTTTTCATCCGTCATCACCACATGCGGTAACGGATTCAGTATCTCGCAGCTGAACCCCACCCGCTTCTGTGCTGCCTGAAAACTGAACATCTGCTCCAGCTGGGCCACTAGCTCCGGCAAGGCCACCGCGCTGCGGTTCAGCTCCAATCGCCCTGCCTCAATGCGAGAGATGTCCAGCAGCCCCTCGATCAGGTCGGCCAGATACTGGCCACTGCGATGTATGATGCGCAGCCCTTCCCGATCCTGCTTCTGCACGGTACTGCGCCCCTGCAGCAGCTGGGCATAGCCGATGATCGACTGCAGCGGTGTGCGCAGCTCATGACTGATGCCGGTCATATACCGGCTTTTGGCATCACTGGCTCGCTCTGCCAGCTCCTTGGCGGCCTGCAGCTCGCGGTCGGTCTGTTCGTGGGCCTCGATCTCCTGCAGCAGCTTATGGGTTTGACGGTTGGATTCCTGCTGTGCCACTACCCGGCTCTCCTGCGCCAGCAGGAACAGCCAGGCCACCACGCCGGATACAATCAGCAGCACAAAAAACAGCGCCCAGAGTGTTTGCCCCACCAGCGCACTGCCGGCCGGGTCACCCGGGTCCATCTGTCGATGAATGACCGCCAGCAAGGCGGCATTGAGCAGATTGATGGTCAGCAACAGGCCGATGAAACGCCCAAGACGGGAGTTGATTCGGTTGACCACGGCCTGAGGAAAAAACAGTCGAAAGAAGTCGACCATCTGTTGTCCGAAGCGGGCATGTGGCTTGCAGCTGTCAAGACAACGGGCATCCAGCGAGCAGCACAGTGAGCAGATTGGCAGGTCGTATGCCGGGCAGAAACTCAGGTCTTCCGTTTCGAAATGGTTTTCACACACGCCGCAACGGTGCTGCTCGGCCGGACTGGCAACCTGCAGCATCTTCAGCTCATTCGACTCACGTGCCAGATAGAATCGGCCACCGGTGAGCCATGCCAGCAACGGTGCCATCAGGAAGCAGCAGCCCAGACTGATGAAATGGCTCAAAGTCGATGCTGTCTCACCGAACACACCCAGATAGGCCAGCATGCCCACCAGCACTGCCGTGCCCATTGAGCCAACGCCCACCGGGTTAATGTCATAGAGGTGAGCGCGCTTGAACTCGACACGTGCCGGGCTCAGCCCCAGCGGTTTGTTGATCATCAGATCAGCTGACAGAGACCCCAGCCAGCTGACGGCAACAATGGCAAACACGCCCAGTATCGCTTCCAGCGCTTCATAGATTCCAAGTTCCATCAGGATCAGGGCGATGGTGACGTTGAATACCAGCCACACCACCCTGCCGGGATGGCTGTGTGTCAAACGCGAGAAGAAGTTGGACCAGGCGATGGAGCCGGCATAAGCGTTGGTCACATTGATCTTCATCTGCGAGATGATCACCATCAGTCCGGCCATCAATAACGCCATGCCTTCCGAGTGGGTCAGATAGCTGAAAACCCGCTGATACATCAGGGTTGGGTCGCTGGCCTGCACAAAGCTGCTGCCCTCGGTGATCGCAATATAGGCCAGGAATGAACCCAGCAGCATTTTGATCATGCCGATAAACACCCAGCCCGGCCCCGCCAGAATCAGCCAGAACCACCAGCGACGGCGGTTCTCGGTTGTTTTCTCGGGCATGAAGCGCAGGTAGTCCACCTGTTCACCAATCTGCGCCACCATGGCGAAAAACACGGACGCCGCCGCACCGAACAGCAGCAGGTTGAATGAATTGTCGGCCAGAACGCCTGCGGGCATAAATTCGGTCCAGCCCTGATACTGATCAGCCTCATGCACGATCACCACTGCCAGCGCGCTGACCTGCAGCACTAGCCACAGTGGCTGGGTACCCAGCTGAAAGCGGCTGATGGCGGTAATGCCATGGGTCACAATCGGGATGACCGCCAGGGCACTGAGCAGATACCCCAGTGCCAAGGGCAGGCCGAACAGTGCCCGCAGTGCGGCGGCGAGAATCGCAGCCTCAATGGCAAAGAAAATGAAGGTGAAGGTGGCGTAGATCAGCGAGGTGATCGTCGATCCAAGGTAGCCGAAGCCGGCACCACGCGTGAGCAGATCAATATCCAGACCGTTGCGCGCCGCATGATAGACGATCGGCAATCCGGTGATGAAAAACAGAGCACACACCACCAGCATGGCAACCAGTGTGTTGGTAAAACCGTAAGTCAGCGTAACAGCTGCAGCGATACCCTCAAGAGCCAGAAAGGCGGTTGCGCCCAGTGCCGTCATGGCAACACGCTCAATGCTCATGCGGCGGCCCTGACGGGCTGTGAAGCGCAGCGCAAAGTCTTCCAGCGTTTGATCCGCCACCCATTTGTTGTAGCGGCGCCGAACCTTATAGATACGTTGTGAAGCACTCATGTTGCGGTATCCCGTTCTGCCCCGTTATCGAGCACCATAAAAGTGCAGACGAGCAAAGACAGGGCTTATTCAGCACCACAGAGGTGCAAGCCCGTGTCAATCTGCCCGTTATGGGGTCATGTATTACGGATACAGCAGACTTCGTGCCAGATCAGGTCAATAAGGGTTACGAACCGGGCAGGAGGAAAACAGGATCGGACGGTGAGCGGTTACATGCACACCAACCTTTTCACGCTCGCCATAGCGATGCAGCCCCTGTTCCAGCACTTCGATCTCGCGCCCCGTATGCAGACGAATGCAGTAAAGCGTCAGGCTGCCCTGGAATTCAGCCGAGCACACCTCACCGGGCACACCTCCGTCATGACTCAGGTAAAGATCACCCGGGCGCAGAAACAGTTGCACATCACAGCCCGCATCAACCCCCAACGGCTCGGCAAACTCCAGCAGCCCCAGGTCAGTTTCAACGGCACTGGAGTCTGTCACCTTGCCCTGAAACAACTCACCCTTGCCAACAAAAGCAGCCACTTCGGGGCTGACAGGCTGATAATACAGGGATTCGGGAGTGCCCCACTGCTGTACGCGGCCGGCTGACAGAATGCCGATCTTGTCACTGATGGTGAAGGCTTCCTGTTGATCATGCGTCACCATGATTGCAGCAATGCCACGACGCTTGAGGATTTGGCGCACCTCTTGCGACAACTGACGACGCAGGTCCGTGTCCAGATTCGAGAATGGCTCGTCCATCAACAGCAGACGAGGATCGGGGGCAAGGGCGCGGGCCAGCGCCACACGCTGCTGCTGCCCACCGGAGAGTTCATGCGGATAACGTTTGCTCAGGTCGGGCAGCTCGACCAGCTCAAGCACCTCTTTTACCCGACGCTGCTTTTCGGCGGCGGGCATGCGGCGCAAACCAAAGGCGATGTTGTCGGCAATATTCAGGTGCGGGAACAGGGCGTAATCCTGAAACACCATTCCCATTCCGCGCTGCTCCGGCGGTACCACATGGGCGGCACTGCTGATCAGCTGTTCACCGAGTCGAATCTCACCCGCCTGAGGGGCAATAAAGCCGGCAATGGCACGCAGCACGGTGGTCTTGCCGCAGCCACTGGGGCCCAGCAGACAGGCGATCTCGCCAGGCTCGATATCGAAGCTGACACTGGCCAGCACCGTCTGCGACTGGTACGCGCACTTTAGACCTTCAATACGGAGCAGAGCTGACATCCAATCCTCGCAGCAGGCAGAGTTTCAGGGGCGTATATGATAGATGAAAACCATTCTCAGATCATCCGAGGGCAGCAAGAAAACGCGCCCAGTCAAATGCAGGGCCAGGATCAGTCTTGCGACCGGGTGCAATATCACTGTGACCGGTAATGGTTTCAGGACCAAGCTGCGGATAGGTTGTCATAAGCGTCTGAGTCACCGCGATCAGACATTCATACTGGGCATCGGTATAGGGGCAATCATCGGTCCCTTCCAGCTCGATGCCGATGGAAAAATCATTGCAGGCATCACGCCCCTGAAAGCAGGATCTGCCTGCATGCCAGGCGCGGCGATCAAAAGGTACGAACTGGGTCATGCGGCCATCCCGCTCGATCAGCAGATGGGCGGAAACCTCCAGCCCCTCGATTTCGGCAAAGAAGGGGTGTCCGTTCGGGTCCAGTCGATTGGTAAACAGCTCGGCAATATGACCACCACCAAACTGTCCGGGCGGCAGGCTGATATTGTGAATCACCAACAGCGAGATTTCGTCTTCGGGCCGGGCGTTGCAATTGGGTGAAGGCAGAAAACGGGCACCCTTGATGCGGTGCTGTTCAATTTCGACTGTCATCTGACTGAATACCACTCCCGTTTGACGTACTATCGCCGCGCGATTTCCGCTAAAATGCGCGCTCCATAGTACATCATACGACAGGCCCGCCACCATGCTGCTGACGCTGACCGAGCTCAAGCCCACCATCGAAGAAAACGTCCGTACAGCCCTGAATGAGGATGTCGGCAACGGTGATATCACCGCCGAGCTGATTCCAGCCAGTGACCGGGCACAGGCACGGGTGATTTCACGTCAGGAAGCGGTCGTTTGTGGCCGTGCCTGGGTGGATGAGGTGTTTCGTCAGGTTGACCCTGAGGTACAGGTTGAGTGGCTGGTTGAGGATGGAGACAAGGTCGAACGTGATCAGGTGTTGTTCCGGCTGCAAGGGTCTGCCCGCTCACTGCTCACCGGCGAGCGCGCGGCACTGAACTTCCTGCAGACACTCTCAGGCACCGCCACCCTCAGCCACGAATACGCTCAGCGCGTCGCCGGCACCCCGGTGCGCCTGCTGGATACACGCAAGACCATCCCGGGCCTGAGGCTGGCACAGAAATACGCCGTCAGCTGCGGCGGCTGTTTCAACCACCGCATCGGCCTGTACGATGCCTTCCTGATCAAGGAAAACCACATCATGGCCTGTGGCGGCATTGAGAAGGCGATCGAAACCGCCCGCAACAACCACCCGGGCAAGCCGGTGGAAATCGAGGTCGAGACAGAAGAGCAGCTGGAACGGGCGCTGGTCGCCGGCGCCGATATTGTCATGCTGGACAACTTCAGCCCCGAGCGGATGATTGCCGCGGTCAAGCAGACCAACGGGCGTGCCAAGCTGGAAGCGTCGGGCAATATTACGGATGAAACCCTGCTCGACTACGCCAACACTGGAGTCGATTACATCTCGATTGGCGCCCTGACCAAGCACTGCCAGGCGGTAGATCTGTCGATGCGGATTGTGGAAGGGTAACACTGCAATCTTTGGCGGGGTCGGAATTATTTGTGGCCTTCAGCTGCGCTCAAGCACAATCAGATGTCGGGTTATCGACTAGCATCGCTTGGGCCGGTATATACCCTTTGGGGAACGACCGAACACACTTTTCAGACCCGCTAAATGATTCCAGGCCAAAGTGTGCGGCGCACAGATGCAGAGGTTTGAAACTGTAGCTCAGACCTCTGCCCTGTTTTTTACGAGAACTACCCGAAGAATCGGTTAAGGTTAAAGAGTGCGGCTGTTTTTACATTCAGCAGTGAGCCCACCAATTCTTTTATCTTGGTATCGGCATCAATAAACTTACTCATATTGGCACCGCCAAGAGTGGAGTCATAAAGAGCCTCACCTTGCAGCACACCGTCCTTGTAGATCTGAATCTCGGCAAACGACATGTACAGCGCAAGATCCCAGCTCCAGCGAGCAGTGTAGCTGGCCGTCCAGAAACACTCAGCAGGCACGGCATCGGAATTAACAACTTGATAGCGAACCCCTTTTGCCGTCAATGCGGATTTCATAGAGTTCAGGAATCCGTCACGTACTTCAGTGTTCTCAATCACGCAGAGAGTTGCACCGCGATCAATCTCTGCCGTATCAACACTTTGCTTAATCGAGCAACCTGAAATTGTTGCGGCCAGAAGAACTGCTGTAAATGTTTTATTCAACATAGTCATATCCCTGCTTCCCTTTATCCTGAAAAGTCATTGCCAGCGTTTGAAAATCAATGAGGTATTGATACCACCAAACGCAAAGTTGTTGCTCATGACATACTCGGTGTCGATATGTCGCCCTTCGTGCATGAGGTAATCCAGCTCGGCACACTCAGGGTCTACGTTTTCCAGATTGATGGTTGGCGAAAACCAGCCTTCATTCATCATTTCAATCGCTGTCCAGGCTTCCAGTGCACCACAGGCGCCCAAGGTATGGCCCGTATAGCTTTTAAGTGAACTGACAGGCGTGGAAGCACCGAATACGGCGTGAGTGGCCTGACTTTCAGCAATATCACCACGATCAGTGGCCGTTCCGTGGGCACTGACATAGCCGATTTCACTGGAGGGCAACTGTGCGCTATCCAGCGCCTGGCGGATAGCAATTTCCATGGTTGCAGCATTGGGCTGAGTCACATGACGCCCGTCAGAGTTGGTGCCGAAGCCGATAATTTCAGCATAAATTTTGGCTCCGCGGGCGCGGGCATGTTCCAGCTCCTCCAGTATCAGGACACAGCCCCCCTCACCTATCACAAGTCCATCTCGATCACGGTCAAAGGGACGAGGCGACAGATGCGGGGTGTCATTCACGACACTGGTGGCATAAAGAGTGTCAAACACGGCCGCCTCGGTGGCGCATAGCCCTTCACTGCCGCCCGCCACCATCACATCTTGAGTGCCAAACTTGATCGCTTCATAGGCGTAGCCAATGCCCTGGCTACCCGAAGTGCAGGCACTTGACGTGGTAATCACGCGGCCACGAATGCCGAAATGAACACCAATGTTCACAGGGCCGGTGTGTGCCATCATCTTGATGTAGGAGTTGGCATTGAGCCCATCCGAGGAGCAGTTCATCAGCATATTGCCGAAATCCACGAAGGCTTTGGTATCTCCGACCGATGAACCAAATGAAATGCCGACACGGCCGCTGCCAAGCTGTTCCCAGCCCAGCAGGTTTGCATCTTCAAGCGCACGCTCTGTCGCATATACACCGAACTGAGCTACCCGCCCCATGCTGCGCAATGCCTTGCGGTTGTAGTGCGAGGGCATTTTAAAATCCGGCACCGGGGCTGCCAGCCGGGTGTTCAACCCATCATAGCAATCCCAGCCATCCATCCTGACTACACCACTGTGGCCAGCAACCAGATTTTTCTTAATGGTTGGCCAGTCGTTTCCAATCGGTGAAAAGCCGGCCATTCCGGTTACAACAACCCGTTTCATTAATACATTCCACCGTTTACTGAAATCACCTGACGCGTGATATATCCGGCTTCCTCGGACATCAGGAAGCTGATCGTACCGGCCACTTCATTGACACTGCCGACTCGTTGCATGGGAATCATCTTCAGTGCTTCTTCCATGGGCAAGTCTTCGGTCATTTCGGTTTCAATCAACCCCGGTGCGACACAGTTCACCGTTATCTTGCGCTTGGCCAGTTCGACAGCCAGCGCTTTGGTCGCTCCGATGATGCCGGCTTTTGCGGCACTGTAATTGACCTGTCCACGATTGCCCATTTCACCGGACACGGAAGACAGGGTAACAATGCGTCCTGGCTTTCGACGTCGAATCATGGGCATGATCAGCGGATGCAGTACATTGTAAAACCCGTCAAGGTTGGTCCTGAGCACCAGATCCCAATCCTCTTCCGGCATAGCCGGAAAAGCGTTATCACGCGCAATCCCGGCATTGCATACCACACCGTAATAGGCACCATGTGTGTCGATATCCTGTTCCAAGACCTGACGGCACTCTTCTCGGTCCGCAATGTCGAATTGCAGAATGCGGACGCTGCGGCCATGTGACTTAATCTCTTCAGCGACCGCCTGCACAGAGTCCAGGCCCGAGCGGCAATGCAGGACGATATCGTAACCATCCTGTGCCAGACGCAGTGCGATTCCCTTACCAATCCCACGGCTGGAACCGGTCACTAAAATAGTAGCTGTCATGACATGGCATCCCGTAAAAACGTTTCGGCATCATCCGGCTGATAAATATTGAGGCTGGCCGTCGCTGTGTAGCCATTCCCCGTCAGCTCGCAATCAAAGGCACAAAGGCCGTTTTCTGCCTGCATATTCTTGATAACCTTTAGCTGAATACGCTCCCCCGGTGCGAAATAAGGCACGGGGATACTGTACCGGCGTGTTCCCAGCAGGAACCCCACCCTGGGCTCATGCCCCTTGAGCCTTTCCTGCAGACCCGCGTAGGCTCCTATCGCCTGCGCCATATATTCCAGCCCGACCCAGGCGGGAACTCCCTGTTCTTCAAGGAACATGGACGTTGGGGTGATATCAACCGCCGCAGATAACCAGTCCTCACCATAGCCTGTAATTTCCGACAGCAGGCTCATCTGCCCTGAGTGGGGCACCAGTTGATCAACACTGAATTCAGCTCTCATGTGGTTCGTCTCAAAATCACGGAGATGTTGTTGCCGCCAAAAGCAAAGGAGTTGCTTAAGGCATATTCAAAATCAGTGACTGCACTCTGCGGGTCGGAAAGATTCAGGGGGGGTAAATTCGGGTCCGGTTGCCCATCCCAGACATGACCGGGAATAAACCTTTCCAACAGTGCAAGGCCACAAATCACGGCTTCAATTGCGCCCGCAGCCCCCAGTGTGTGGCCAGTAAACGGTTTGGTCGAACTGCAGGGCACCGTGCTGCCAAATACTTCGGCCACAGCGTGCGCCTCCATCTGATCATTCAGCTCTGTCGCCGTGCCGTGCAGGTTGATATAGCCAACGGCTTCAGGGGCAATGTCCGCATCATCAAGGGCAGCCTGCATGCAGCGCATCGCCCCGGACCCAGTTGGGTCAGGTGCAGAGATATGGTGTGCATCCGAGCTTTCACCAATTCCAGCCAGCTCCAGTGGCCCTTCTTCGCGACTGAGCAGACACAACCCGGCACCCTCGCCTATGTTGATACCCTTACGATTCGCGCTGAATGGATTACAACGCTGATGACTGACTGCCTCCAATGAAGAAAAGCCCTGCACGGTCAAATGACACAGCGTATCAACACCGCCCGCAATGACCGCATCGCAGACACCTGCTCTCAGCAACCTGCGTGCCGAAGCAAGCGCTTTGGCACCGGATGAGCACGCAGTAGAAATACCATATACAGGCCCGGTCAATTTGAGTTCGGCGGCTATGAAAGCAGCTGTAGCGCCCATCTCCTGCAATCGGTAGTGATACTCTTGCGGCAAGCCCCCGGTTGCAGCTCGATGTTTCAGGCAGGCTTCACTGTCACTGATGCCCGAAGTTGAGGTACCGATGACAACGCCAACGCGGTGAGAGCCAAAGCGGTGTCGGGCTTCGGCAGCCGCTTCACGAATCTGGTTCAAGGCCAGCAGGGCCATGCGATTGTTGCGGCTGTGCCAATACGGCTCTGACAACGATATTTCCGGCAAGGCCCCGGTATAAAGGCCCAGTGGCATCGCTGTCCCGGGGCTGAACTGGTCCGTCACAGTCAATCGCGGCTCGCCCGCTGTCAAACTGACCGATGCAGCACTGCAATCGGCTCCCAGGGCACTGACCATTGACAAGGCATTTAGATAGCACCGGGTCACTGTTCCAGGTCCTTTTGCTCAAGTGTCTTGATGATTACCTGATACTCACCCGGATAGTTGCGTACTCGCGTGGTATCCACCTCCTGGACGATATCCAGAAAACGTGCGCCATGATGCCACAACTGACGCCGATTCGCCTCTAGACGAAGGGTCCAGCCCTGTACTGCCGGGTAATGCTTGCGTACCGACGCTTGCGGCCAGAGCGCGAACTGTATGGTGGCCAGGATCGCCCTTCCCGGCAGCTCCAGCGGAACAGCAACACTTTGCTGCAGATATGTGCCGTCATACTCCAGTGCCGTCAGTTGTTGGCCGGTCGGCATTAATGCCACCAGCCGAGCCTGTTTGGCATCAAAACGGCTCACAACAAGAAACTGAAAACGTTCGCCCTGCGCTTCCATGGCAACGGTCTGTTTCAACAGTACCGGTGCCGGACCTTCAGACGGAGGCAATAGTGCCAGAGCCGGAGGCAGATCAGGCGCAGGACTGAAAAGCGAACAGCCAGATAACAGGCAAAGCATCGCCGGCAACAGATAACGCATCAAGCACGACATAGTTCGGCCAGCGTAGTCAGTCGATTAGGCTCGCGAACATAGGGGTTGCGCGTATCCCATGCATAGCCTGCCAGAATGGAACTGATCATCGCCTTGATCGCATCGCCTTTATTGTCGGCAAAAATGACATCCTGCAACCGGCCGTCGTACCAGCCTTCCACGAATACCCTGAACGTGTCGATCCCGGTTTTCAGGGGGGCTGCATACTCGTTCTGCCAGTCGGGCTCCAGTCCCTGTAACTGTCGATGTATGGTGGCTGCCGCCAGAGTGGCTGATTTGAGCGCGATGGTCACACCGGATGAAAAAACCGGGTCCAGAAACTCGCCGGCATTGCCCAGCAGGGCAAAACGCTCACCATAAAGGCTGTTTACATCACAGGAGTACCCGCCAAGCGTCCTGACCGGAGTATCGAATACCGCATTGGCTAAAACTTCGCTCAACATCCCGCCTTCACCAATATAACGCTGCAGAGTTGCCTGCTGCTCCATACTGACATCGTCATACAGCGATCGCGGCAGCACGACACCCACCGATGCACGTCCATCACTGAAGGGGATCAGCCAGTACCATATTTCCGGGTTTTCCGGGTGTACCGTGATCAGGATTTTATTGCGATCAAAACGTTTGTCACGAATGTTGTCTTCAATATGGGTGAACAGCGCAATGCGTGTGCCGAGTTGGGACGCTTTTTCAAGACTCAGCAACCGCGGCAGGACACGCCCAAACCCACTGCCATCGAGCAGAAAATCCGCGCTCACGCGGTAAGCGTCGCCCTGCTCAGGCTGCACTTCTACAGCAATGTCACTTGCACACTGATCAACCGCTGTCACCACTTGGCCGTAACGAATTTCGACCCCACGTTGCTCCGCCACATCGGCCAGGGTCTTGTCAAAGCGACCGCGCTGCACCTGGAAGGTGGTACCCCAGCCTTCAGAGAACTTCTGCCGGAAGTCAAAATAGTCATACTCATGACCTCGACAGAACGCGGCGCCATTCTTGTACTGGAAGCCGGCCTCGACCACGGCCTGCAGCATGCCGGCCTGCTCAAGAAACTCCATGCTCTGCGGTAAAAGGCTCTCGCCTATGGAGAAACGGGGAAAATGCTGTTGTTCCAGGACCAACACCCGGTAGCCATAATTCGCTAATGATGTAGCTGCGACAGAGCCGGAGGGACCAGCGCCAATCACAATTACATCATAACGTCCCTGTAACTCTGCCATTTACTATCTCTCCTGTAGAGGGGTTGCGCATAAGGGGTGCCAGCAGCCAGGTCAGCAGCAGGCCGGGCAGGATAATGACACCAAAATGATAAAGCACCGGCGTCTGGCTCAAGGTCAGCAGCCCGAACGCCAGCAGGCTGCTCAGCGCCGACAGGCTGACCGCCAGCCAGGTATGATCGCTGTCACCGGTTTCGTTAAGGAAAATACCCATATCCAGACCAATGCCCAGAACCAGCATCAATGCGATCAGGTTAAACAGGTTGTAACCGCCGTTTAACAGCAGGAAACCGGCAAAGGTAATCAGGGAAGCCAGCAGCGGCGGCAATAGAATACGCCAGCAATGCTGCCGATAACGAAGCACCAGCATCAAGATCACGCAACCGTAGGCCAGCAATAGCCAGTATGTTATTTCGGTGCGATACCCCGCCAACAGATCAGTCATATCACTCATCCTGTCGACAAAATACACACCGGGCTCCTGCTCCGTCAGAGCCGTCAGCGCCTGCTTCAAAGAACTGCTGACATCGCCCTGTAGCTGGATGACGGTCGCAACATCAGTATCATCACTGATGATATGTTGTGACCATGCCCCACTTAGTCGCTGTTGCCGCCACTCTTCAGGCGTCAGCACTGCAGCGGTGGCATGCTGCATATTTTCAAGGGCTGTGGCGCGTTGCTGTGGAGACAGTTTCAGCAGGTCGGCCAGCCGCGGCCACTGGGAAGCATACAGCGCTCGTACCTGCCGGGCGTTTTGCATCTGGCGCTGCTGCGAGGGCAGCACCTGAGACAGAGCCTTGAACCCCTGCAAAGATGACTCATTCTGAAGGCTTATCAGCGCTGGGTGAATGCGTTCTTCGGTCTGCAGCACCTGCTCAAGGTCGTTCCCCGTCACCAACAGGAAAGCAGCGCTGCTGCCATTCCCCAGCAGGGACTGTACGTTTCGGTCTTCCTGCAACAGTGCCGGCGGAGAGGTTTGCAGCAACGCCACATCGTCACGGGCACTCCCCTGCCAGATAACAACAGTACTGCCCAAGCCCAGTATCAGCAGTAACCCAGCCAACCAGGGCGACTGGCTGATCTGCGGACAAGCCTTGCGCCAACGGTCCAGCCAAACCGCTGCAGATAGCGGGCCTGTTACTTTTTGGCGGTTCAGCACCGGCAGCCAGAGCAGTACGGTCAGCCATGCAGCGATAAGGCCTACTGCACAGAACAGGGCCATCTGACGAAGTCCCGGGAAAGGAGCCAGTGCCAGCCCAGCATAGGCCAGTACGCTGGAAATCAGCCCCAAAAGAAGCCCGGCGAACAGTTTTCGGGCTGTCTCATGAGACGGCAACACGCGGGCCTCGCAGAGAAAATGCAACGCGTAATCAACGGCCACACCCACCAAGCCTGCGCCAAAGGCTACCGTGATCATATGGATACGGCCAAACAAAAGTTGAGTAGCTGCCATTGCCACCAAAGCACCCGTTGCGACAGGCAGCAGCACCAGTGCCAGCGGCAGAGCACTTCTGAACACGAAGGTGATCAACAGGATGATACCCAGCACCGAACCCAGCCCGATGGTGGACATCTCGGAACGGGCCTGGTCGGCACCGGCCGCAGCATGCAGCAGGAGCCCCGAGCGCTGAAGACTTATTCCCTGCTGTTCCAATTCCAGCATCAGCGGATCAAGTACGGCAGTGACCGCATGTTGTACCGAAAGGCTGAACGGATCTTCAAGCAATTGCAGGCTAAGCAAGTAGGCCGGTTTCTCTGAAGCAGACAGACGCAACAAGCCGGAGTCGAAACGAATCGGCAGACCCGACTGTAATGAAACCATCAGGTCTGTATAGAGACCAAAGGGATCCTGCAACGGCTCATTCGCAAACCCGGAAATGGGATTCAACAACCGCTGAAGAGCCAACTGAAACTGCACGCTACCGTTGTCGGTTGACAGTCTCTTCCGGGTTTCATCGCTCAGCAGGGTAAAACGGTAGGGATAAAGTTCAGCCAGTTCAGCGTCTGACTCAGGGGCCTGCCAGGTCAGACGAGTTTGGGTATCCAGAGCCTTCAGGCGCTCTACCGCCAACCGAACACCCGCCCGCGCCAAGGCTTCATCCTCCGCCGAAATCACCAGCAGCAACTTGTCGGCATAAGCCGCTGCCTGTTTTTCGGTCGCTTTTTGAATGAACGGTTGCTGCTCACTGGCTGGAAGCAGTGCCATCAAACTGGTATCGATAACAGTCCCCTGGCGCAAGGCACCAAAGCCGAGTGCCAGCACAACCAACAGCCACCCCCAGGCAGCCACTTTGCTGCCAGCGCGAGACGTTATCATTGCTGCAAATCGTGGAACTGGATACGGGTCCAGTCCCCTCCCTCTTCGTACAGCAGCACCTGTCTGAGGTTGCGGTCACCCTGTAATTCGACTCTGGATATAACCCTTTTCACACGTGCTTCTCGGGGTATCAGCGTTGCACGCCAATCGGAACCACTGACATGGGTCTCGGCACTGAAATGCTTATCCAGCCTGTCCCAGCGTGCGGTCATTACACCGAAAAAAATTTCGCTGAACAGCTCAACAACAGGGTTACTGCGCGTTTCCAGCTGCGACAGTAATGTACCGTCCTGCTCACTGGTGATCTGGTTGGGCGTCAACCGCAGCAAACTTTCGATGGGAACCTGCGTATGCCAGCTGATTTCGACATCCTGTTCGTAAGCAAAGCGTCCGGACGATTGTATTTCAGTATCAAGCGATGCCAGGTGTTTGACCTGCTCAAAACGCCCCTGAAGAGACGCTGGCGACTCCATCAGCGCTTCCACTGCCTGGTAGCCCGATTCAGCCAGTGCAGAGGGTGCCAGCAGAACCATCAACCACAATGCGAAACCATATCTCACGATTCGAGCCCCAGTTTTTGCAGCAGCACGGTCGGTGAAGCATAAAGCATTTCACCAGACTCAATCGCCACGGCCACCTGCACTGTGTAGGCCTTTGTCAGCCGTTTTCCGCTCGCGGCATCCTTGATCAGATAATCAATCTTCAGCCGGTTCTCCCACTCGGTCAGCCTCGCTTCCACCCGGATTTTTTGCTGAAAACGCAACGGCTGGGCATAGCGAATACGCATGTCAATGACAGGCCAGGCGTATCCCGATGCTTCCATCTGCGGCACGTTGTAGTCAATCTGCTCAAGCAACGCACAGCGCGCTATTTCCAGGTATTTCGCATAGTGTCCATGCCAGGCAATGCGCATGACATCGACATCATGAAAGGGAATTTCAAGCTCAACTGCAGTACTAACCATGTGCATTCCTCTTCATGAGTGCTTGTTTGACCGAGAGCACTCAGACTCTGGTGAGGGGTTCTTGTCCTGATCCGCCAACCAGAAGGGAAAAAAATTAAACCATTGCAGGGGTGTCCGACGGCAATATTCAGCCAGCCGGTCTGCATAATCCTGAGCGGCCTGTTGCAGGCCTTCATTGCGTTTTTTGCGCGGCCACGACAACTGGTCACTGAACCGCTCGAGGTAGAGGTGGTAACGGCCCGACTCCTTCAGGCAAAACATCAGATATACCGGACAGCGCAGCAGGCTGGCCAGGATAAAGGCCCCCTGCGGAAACTCGGCTTCATCACCGAGAAAGTTGACCTTTGATGTTCGCCCGCCTCCATGCACCGGAGTGCGGTCGCCCGCTATCACAATATACTCCCCCGCAGCGACTCTTTCCGACAGTAACATCGCCGTCGCAGGGGACATGTCGGTAACCTGCATCAGGTTGATGGCAGCAGTACCATTCGCCTGCTTCATGAGCCGATTGAATTTCTCGGCATGCCGGGTATGAACCAGCATGGTCACGGCGATATCCGGAAGTTGATGTGCCAGGGCGCTGCACACCTCCGTATTGCCCAGATGAGAGACAATGATAATGCCGCCGCTGCGGCTCCTGTCGACCTCAGCAAATGCGTCTGGGGTTGCAAACACCACATCTTCGTGACGAATATGCCCCATCCAGACCAACAGCTTATCGAGCAGAATTTCACCGAAACACCAGAAGTGGCGAAACGGGGTCAGCCCGGTATGCCGTTCGGGCGGCAGTTGACCAAGCATTCGTCGCAGATAGGCCTTGGAAGCACGACGTGACTCAGTGCGCGTCAAATAGAAATAGGCCATCACCGGCAGCAGGAAGATCCTGAACCCGGTACGGCCAAACAACCGATAGGCCAGCAACAGGCTCTTCATGCCCAGCAAGGTACCGGCTTCGCCAACACCGGCCCAGTGTTTGCGAGGCTCAGACATGACGACGATTACTCAGGATTTTCGGCAAGCGCACCAGCATGCCGAAGAACAGCCGAGCATGCATTAACGAGATCAAAACGTTGTCTTTGACCGCATTGAAATGAGATACCCCATCAATCGGGTAGTGCACCTGTGTAGGCAGATTTTCCACCGGCCAGCCACGCCACGCCCAGCGTACGATGACTTCCGGATCAAAATCCATGCGATTGCCGCAGGATTCCTGATCCAGCAGCTCAACCACTTTTGCCAGGGGATACACTCTGAAGCCACACATGGTGTCTTTGATACGCAGCGACAGTGTATTGATCCAGACCCAAACGTGAGTCAGGTAACGGGCATAATATCGCAGCGCAGGTACAGACGCGTCATAACGGGGATAGCCGGTAACCAGCGCTTCAGGTTGACGCTTGCCGGTGGCCATGAAAGTGGGCAGATCGGTTAGATCATGCTGGCCATCTGCATCGATCTGAACGGCATGGGTATAGCCCAGCGCAAACAGATGCCGCAGGCCTGCTTTTACGGCCGCACCCTTGCCGCCATTTTGTGCCAACCTGATCAACTGCACCCGCTCATCATACTGCCGGTCCAGATTGATAAGCACATCACGGCAGGCCGGGCCACTGCCATCATCGACCAACAGTACTGGATAGCCATATTCAAGCACACTGGCCAGTGTAGGCCCTATGGCTTCTTCATGGTTATAGACCGGAATGACGATAGCCGCCCTGAACAGAGGCTCAGTTGAAACAGATCCGTCCACTGGAATGACCTCCTTTCCCCGAAACATACTTGAATGTGAGCTTTTGCTTCTCTTTCGAGTACTCAAGCAACAATGTTATTTCCGCTTCGGGGAAAATAACCTGCTGAAACTTCGCAGCCTCAAGGCCACAGAAAACACCCTTAACCCCCAGCAACTCACGGCCATAATGTGCAGCCCAGTGCACTTGGGTAATACCCGGGAGAATAGGGTTTCCCGCAAAATGACCGTCGAAATAGATTAGCTGAGACGGAATTTTCAATTCGAGCTCAGCCGTGTGAACCGTAACGGTCTGATTCACCAAGTGCGGCCACTTGACCTCATCCTGCTGGAACATCGCCTTCAAGGAATCCACTGTAATTTTCCCCTGCGGGTTGTACGGCATCTGTTTAACAAACCGCCACCTCCGTGGCAGTGCTACCGGCTCAAAATGCGGGCTGAATGCCTGACGCAATTGGCGCACCAACGCTTTTTTACTGCTTGCCTGAAGACACCGTTCCCCCTCGGGGGTCAACTCCGCAACCAGAGCCACTTCTGTGCGACGACCATTCAAAACAAGTGCCTTGGCGGTTTTAATCATCCCCTGTTGCTCCGCCACCTGCTCCACTTCCAGTAGAGAGATTCGTTTGCCTTCTATTTTGGCAATGCGATCGGTGCGACCCAACAGAACAAAACTGCCATCCGGTGCAAGCTCAACCCGGTCAGACAGAACCTGATGGCCATGCTGTACTTGAGGGGCATCCACCTGCAGAGTCGAGTCAGCCGTCAGCGTACAACGCACCCCAGGCAACGGCTGCCAACGGGCCTCAACCTGGGGGTTCTGAACACGCCAGGCCACCGCGCCTGTTTCCGAGCTGCCATAGATTTCACGTACCGGGGCCTGCAGCAACGCTGATACCTGCAAGCTATCTGCACGTTGTAAGGGTGCCGCCGATGACAAAACACATTCACAGCGTGAACGCAGACTCCCCCAGTCAAGCCCCGGATTCAGTCGGCTTAAGTGAGAGGGTGTAGACACCAGAACAAACTGTGCATGCTGTTGTGCTCTGCTGACAATGTCTTCAACGAATTGACAACTGTTGCGTTCAAAGATCTGCCCTCTGCAGAGCGGCCAAAACAGGCGGAAGGTCAGTCCATACAGATGCTGGTGCGTCACCGTGGTCACGATCACGGCCTGCTTCTCTTCAGGCCATAACCGCTCCAATGCCCCCAACTCACTTTCAATCTGAGCAAAGGTTTTAAGAATGGGCTTGGGCTCTCCCGTCGAGCCGGAGGTAAAGATCTCCAGTGCCGGAAAACCGGCTGGCAACGGGCGCCAGATCTGTGCGCTTGATGCTTTCGAGGGGGAGTCATTGTAAGACAGCAATGACGCGGGGTACTGGCCAGCAAACCCCGACACTCTGCGCTGTAAACGTTCATTGGTAGCAGGCAGATTGTCACCGGGAATGCATACGGTACAGCCCAGCTGCCACAGCGCCAGCGACAGAGCCAAAAACTCAACCGTATCCTGATGATAGACAGCCCAACGCTGCCCAGATTCGGCCGGCAATCGTAGGCACCAGTAAGCGACTCTTTTGCTGATGTCCGATCGTGAAACGAGCCCTGTTTCGTCATGAGCCACAGCTGCATTGGGAGCCTGGTTCAACCAGTCCGACAGGGGTACAAGGCTGCTCATGCTCGCCTCCTGACACGCTGTCTGACAAGCCATTCCACTGTCAGCATAACTCCAATCAGGAGATAGGCTATCAGGCCGTTGTATAGCACCCAAACCTCTTCTGAAGCCCATAACATGGTAGCGGTCGATACCGCTGCGTTGAACATAAAGAACAGACACCAGGCCTGCGTCACCTTGCGTGTGTAGCGCACTCCCTCTGGCGGAAGGGTTGGCTCTTTTATACGGGCAAGCCGCTCAATAACTGTCTGAGACGCAAAGAGGCTGCTGCCAAACACGACCAGCAGACCCAGGTTAACCAGTACCGGATAAAGCTTGAGCCCCTGGTGGGGATCCCACAGCAGCGTGACGGCCAACACACCCAGCGCACTGACAGCAATCACAAAACGATCACGCGCATGCTCTCCTCCAAGCCAACGGAGAATCAATACCGCCATCAACACAGGCAGTAAGGCAAGCGCATCAAAACGCTGCAGTCCCCAGTACACCAAAAACGGGTAGCTCAGGGTCAGTAATGTAACCAGGGCGCGAATCAGCATCAGGATCAGTCGAGCAGTTTTTCAACTTCGGTGACGACATCCTGCACGGTGCGCACTGATTTGAAATCCTCCGGCTTGATCTTTTTACCGGTCATTTTCTTCAGCTCAACAACCAGGTCGACTGCATCAATGCTGTCAATGTCGAGGTCCTGATAAAGGTTTGCATCGGGATGGATCGAATCCGGGTCGATTTCAAATAGTTCTTCAAGAACCTGTGCGATTTTTTGATAGGTTTTGTCCTGACCTGACATAGCACTCACTTACGTTCAGCTTGAGATTGAATCAAGGCAACCAGCGCATTCACGCTGGCAAAATGCTGGCGAGTCTCTTCAGAGTCTGCTTTCAGCTTAATGCCATACCGTTTTTGCAATGCCAGTCCGATTTCCAATGCATCGATCGAGTCCAGACCCAACCCATCAACAAACAGGGGCTCACTATCGTCGATCTCTGTTACATCAAGATCTTCAAGATCAAGCGCATCGATAATCATCTGCTTTACTTCCAGGTGCAGACTGCTCATGAACTCTTAACTCCTTATCAAAATAATCGGCAAGATCCGCCGTCAGTTGTCTTGCCGCTACAGAAGGGACACTATCCTGCAGGTATGGCTCTATTGGAATAGCCTCATTAACCTGTATACGCATATGCACTTTCGACGCAGGTACCTGATACCAGTGGTCTTCCTTAGTCAAAGTGGTCGGGCAGCAGGAAATCAAAACCGGTGTAATATCCACAGCGGTACGAACGGCCACATTGGCGGCACCCCGTTTAAGCTGCAGAGGTTTTCCCGGCGTGGTACGTGTACCCTCCGGAAAAATAATCAGGGCACGTCCTTTGGCAAAGGCAGCACTGGCAGCCGCTATAACCTTGTCACTTTCTTCATTGATAATGTAACCGGCAGTTTTAACCGGCCCGCGGGTGAATGGATTGCGGGTCAATTTACCTTTCACCACACAGCTGGCATTGGGCACCAGAGCGATAAGGAAGATTACGTCAATCAATGACGGATGATTGGCAAGAATCAGTCGAGCGTTGCGCAGCTTGTCGAGACCGTCCACTTCATAGCTGAGCACACCCAAAAACTTCATCAGGCCAATATAAAAGCGGAAGGCATGATGGATTACCTGTTGCCCTCTTTGCTCACGCTGCTCGGCACTACCGGGAAGCACATAAAGTACCGGCATGATAATAAGCGGCAGCAATATGCCCCCCACACCAAACACCAGAAAACTGAATGCGGTGCCACACCAACGCCAGACATGATTAATACGCGCCTGCATGTTATTCATCACGGCTCAGCTTCCAGCCCATTTCTGCGCACACTGGAAAGTGCACGTCGCGATCAAGCCCGGTTATGCACCGCATCGTGCGCAGCAAATCACTGGAGTCGGCTTCAATAGCCTGAGGCGAGTGTTGCTCAAGCGTCATTTTGACACCCTCACTGCGACTGAGCAGCATCGCAAGGGCAAAGGGGAAAGGCTCGCATGAAGTATAGGGCTGGTAAAGCTCAGGCAGGGGAACATCATAAATGAGGCACAGTACGCTCTCACTATTCTGCAGCTGAGTCACAGCCTCCAACAATGCATGAGGGATCAAATTTTCGACCGATGCTATCGCCGTCACTTCACTGACGTCCTTGCGGGCGATTGAGAACAGCCCACTCACGGCATTGTGAACCGCCAAGCTAAACCCTGTTGGCGACATTGGTTCATCACCAGCAATGCCTTCCAGCAGGGATAAAGTCAGCGGTGTATCACCATGTCTTGATGCAAAGACGCCAGGAACACCATCAACATCTTCGAGCAGGGGCAAGGCCGCACCAGCAGCACAACGACCCAGCTCGGTAAAGCGTCTCCTCAACATGGGAGGAATCTGTTTCAGGGCTACCTTATGCAGCTCGGCAGGAAGAGAAACTGGCTGCTCCAGCCAGCGACTCCAGTCAGAGGAATCTTCCAGTCCAGGTGCCAATGCATTCCATGCTTGCAACTTGAAACTCAGCAATGTCCTTACTCCTGCCTGCAGTACACTCAAAACCAAGCAGGCCAGCCATCCCAGTCTTGAAACATTGTCCCTGTTGAGGGACAAGCGGATTCTACCTGCACAACAGGTAGATGCAAAGAGCAAGTCGTTTGAACAATGAGGTTACTATGCCTATAATCCGCGGCACTCGGGATTCTGATAACACAAGGAGTTAAGCGTGAAAAAAATTGCTGCGTGCCTCTCGGTCTTTCTTATTCTGGCATCACCCCAAGCCTTTAGTCGTGACACCAAGCATATGCTGTCCATTGAGGAAGCATTTCAGTCACCGGATTTCAAAGAGAAGCTGGATCCGAATATCCGTTTCTATTTTGGTAACCAGAGTCATCCTAAAGTATCACGATCTTTTGGGAATTTCTCGACCAACAAAAAAACCAACGCTTTCAACAAAAGCGATGAAGAAGCCTGTCGCTGGGTAATGCTGTCTGCCCTCCTTACCCTGCAGGAGCGCGCAATAAAAGAAGGCGGTAATGCTGTCATAAACATTGCCAGCTATTACAAGAAAAACAAGGTCAGCAGTAATAAAGAGTACGAGTGTCATGCTGGGGCGATCATGGCCGGTGTTGCACTGACCGGTGAAGTAGTCAAGCTTGCCCGCTGAGCAGCCAAACTCATGTATCCGGCTCTGGTACACCAGAGTCCGGATGCACTCTCCACTGACATCTGAGGAGATGTTACATCTGCTCCCGCCGATGCAGCAACAGCATTACCTGCGCATTAACTCGAATAAACGACAGCGGGAATACCTCTACAGCAGGCTCTTGATATGCCTGGCTTTATCTCGACATTACCAACGTCCAGCCGAGAGCTGGATAATTGAAGAGGTTACCAATGCAGCTCCCATTATTCATAATCTGCCATCCCCTGCTTATATTAGCCTGAGCCACAGCCATGACCTGGTTTGTTTTACTCTAAGCCCACTTAAAGTTGGTGTTGATATAGAAAGAGTACAGCCAAGGCAAAACTTGCAAGCGATGGCAGAGTTGTTCATGAACAGCAGCGAACTAAAGCGATTGCCCACCTCTGAGCACCAACGACAGTTATATTTCTATCGCGTTTGGTGTGCCAAAGAAGCTTTATACAAGGCCTTGCCGAAATTTAAGCAATCAGAAGCAATCTTAAAAAAGCTATCGTATTTACAATTAAAAAGCGGACAGTTGGAATGGCAGCTGTCTGAGTTTGAACTGGAGGGCTACCAAGCCGCGATTGTGCACAACAAACATCTGCACACCGCAGTGGAAATTAAGCATTTTATTGATCTGGATTCGTCTCAAGAACGCTCAGTAACACATTAAACGATTCGGCTTCACCACCAGGCCGAGATCGCCGCGATACCCTGAGCCCCCTGCTCTCGAGCCCGAGCCATGTCATCTTCACCAAGCCCGCCCAGCGCATAGACCGGCAGCCTGCATTCGGCGACCAGTTCGGCAAAACCTTCCCAACCCAACACCGGTGAACCCGGGTGTGAGCGGGTGGGTTTGACCGGTGACAGGGTGATGAAGTCGATACCCTTCTCCTGCGCCATGCGGATCTGCTCCGCGTTGTGACAGGAGGCACTGAGCCAGCGCCCCTTGAACTGAGCCCGATTGCCCAGCGCCTGCAAACGCGCCGACGTTAGATGCAGGTGCTCAGCACACAATGCATTGGCCTGTTCAACGGTGGTATTCACCCCCATCAGAGCATTGAATTCGTCACACAACGGTTGCAGCTGTTGATACCGGTCCGCAAAAGCGGTCTCGCTGAGCGACTTGGCACGCAGCATGACCTGAGTAATACCCTGCTCCAGCGCGTGTTGAAGTTTCCCTGTACAGGCATCGATGTCGTCAACGTCACCGGTGATCAGCAGCCGTGGCGACAGGCGTGCGGCTGTAATGATGGGCGTGTTGGCCGCGGGAAAGGCATAGTTATCCAGTACTTCGGGCGCAACCCAACAAACCGGCTGACCTTCGGCCCCATGCGCTTCACCCTCAAACACAGTCACCTCCCATACATCCAGCAGCACCGACTTGTCAGGATAATGATGCGGAATACGAATCAGAGGGTGTGCCTGTAAAACCTGAATCCCCAACTCTTCAAGCAGCTCACGAGAGAGCGCCTGAGCAACGGGTTCGCCAGACTCTACCTTGCCACCGGGAAACTCCCACAGACCGCCCTGATGCTTGTCATCGGGTCGACGGGCGATGAGGATGTGACCGCGGCAGTCACGAATGACCGCCGCAGCAACGTGGATCAGTTTAGGCATATCAGGTACAGATCAGCTGCGGTAATCCGCGTTGATGCTGACGTAGTCATGGGAGAGGTCTGTGGTCCAGACCCGTTCGGTGACCTGGCCCCGGTTAAGCACCACATGGATCAGAATTTCTTCACCGTTCATGACCGCCTGACCGGCTTCTTCGGTGTAGCTGGCCGCACGGCCGCCCTTCTCAACAATGCAGACATCGTTGAGGTAGATCTGCAAAGCGTCCAGATCCAGATTGTCGATCCCGGCACGGCCCACACAGGCCAAAATACGGCCCCAGTTCGGGTCGCTGGCAAAGAGCGCCGTCTTGACCAAAGGTGAGTGAGCAATGGTATAGGCAACATCCAGCGCTTCCTTGCTGGTACCCGCTGACTCAACACGCACCTCAACAAACTTGGTCGCGCCCTCACCATCTCGCACAATGGCGTGTGACAGTGACAACATGACGCGCTCCAGTGCTTCGGTAAACAGGCTGGCCAGCTCGTAGTCCGAGCCGTCAATCAGCACGCCGCTGGCACCTGTAGCCGCCAGCATGCAAGAGTCATTGGTTGAAGTGTCACCATCAATAGTGATGCGGTTGAAAGAGCGGTCCGCCACACTGCTCAACCACTGTTGCAGCAGCGGCTGCGGGATCTCGGCATCGGTAGCGACATAGCCCAGCATGGTGGCCATATTGGGCATGATCATGCCGGCGCCTTTGGAGATGCCGGTCAGGGTTACCGTCTTGCCCTTGTATTCAAACTGTTCGCTGGCTGCCTTGGGGCGGGTATCGGTGGTCATGATGCCCGAAGCAGCCTGCTCCCAGTTGTTTTCCGACAGGTCGGCTTTGGCCGCGTCCAGCGCCGACAGAATCTTCGCTACCGGCAGCGGTTCACCAATCACACCGGTGGAAAACGGCAGAACTGCTTCTACCGGCACATCACACAAGTCTGCAACGGCTTCACAACAGCTCATCGCATCACGCATGCCCTGCTCCCCAGTGCCCGCGTTAGCGTTACCGGTATTAATCAGCATATAGCGTGAACCGGCCTGGCCCAGGTGCTGCTTGCAGATGCGCACCGGCGCAGCGCAAAAGGCATTCAGTGTAAACACGCCAGCCAGCGAGCTGCCTTCGGCCAGCTCCATCAGCACAATATCGCGTCGGCCCGGTTTCTTGATCCCTGCGGATGCGATACCCAGACGAAATCCCTTAACCGTATGTAACTGTGGCAAAGTAGCCGGACCAACTGCCATGATGCTGTTTTCCTTAGTAATTAACTGATTTTACCGTGACACTGTTTGTATTTTTTGCCTGATCCGCACGGGCAGGGATCGTTACGACCTACCTTGGGTGCCTGACGCACATAGGGCTCGGCGTTATCGGCCGGATCAGCCTCAGGTTGCTCTTGGGTCTCTTCTTCCGCCATGGCACTGCCCTGAGCGTGCTCAAAGTTCATCTGCTGACGTTCGGCCTGGGCGCGGCGCTCGGCTTCCATACGTTCCACTTCTTCCTGCTCACGCACCTTCACATGACTCAAAATGCGGATCACATCGCGTTTGATGTTATCAAGCAGGTCCTGGAACAGAGCAAAGGCTTCGCGCTTGTATTCCTGCTTGGGGTTTTTCTGCGCATAACCACGCAGATGGATACCCTGACGCAACAGGTCCATAGTCTGCAAATGCTCTTTCCAAAGCGTGTCGAGGACCTGCAGCATCACCTGTTTCTCGAACATGCGCAGTGTTGGGGCGCCAACAACCTCTTCCTTCGCCTTATAGGCCGATACGATTTCGTGATTGATTTTCTCGCGCAGGGTTTCCTCATGCAGCGAATCATCTTCATCCAGCCACTGCTGTATCGGCATCTGAAGAGCAAATTCAGTTTCCAGCGCTTTTTCCAGCGCCGGTACATCCCACATCTCTTCAAGACTCTGCGGCGGGACATGTTCGCTGATGGTGTTTTCAATCACTTCATCACGCACTGAGGCGATGGTTTCGGAAATATCATCCGATGCCATCACTTCGTTACGCTGGTCATAAATCACGCTGCGCTGATCGTTGGCGACATCGTCATATTCAAGCAGCGACTTGCGGATATCAAAGTTGCGACCTTCTACCTTGCGCTGTGCCTTTTCGATGGCGTTGGTCACCATCTTGTGCTCAATCGCTTCACCCTTTTCCATGCCCAGTGCCTGCATGAACTGGCGCACACGCTCGGAGGCGAAGATACGCATCAGGTCATCTTCCATCGACAGGAAGAAGCGGGATGACCCAGGGTCGCCCTGACGGCCGGCACGACCGCGCAACTGGTTGTCGATACGACGGGATTCATGGCGTTCGGTACCGATAATGTGCAACCCCCCCGCTTCGATCACAATATCGTGGCGTTCACGCCATTCGCGCATGGCTTCATCAACTTCAGCCTGACTACTGTCAGCCGACATTGCTTCCAGCTCAGCTTCCAGCTTGCCGCCAAGCTTGATGTCCGTACCACGACCCGCCATGTTGGTAGCGATGGTGATTGCGCCAGGACGGCCTGCTTCAGCAATGATTTCAGCCTCACGCCCATGATTCTTGGCGTTGAGAACGTTATGCGGAATGTCTTCTTTCTTCAGCAGTACCGACAGCAGTTCCGATGACTCAACCGAAGCCGTGCCCACCAATACAGGCCGGTTATGTTCACGGCAATGGCGAATTTCCTTGACGATCGCCTGATATTTTTCCTCGATGGTGAGGAACACGATGTCATTGTAGTCCTTACGCTGCACCGGACGGTTGGTGGGAATAACCACCACATCAAGGCCGTAGATCTGACGCAGTTCGAACGCTTCAGTATCGGCCGTACCGGTCATGCCAGACAGCTTTTCATACAGACGGAAGTAGTTCTGGAAGGTGGTTGAAGCCAGTGTCTGGCTTTCCATCTGGATCTGAACGCCTTCTTTCGCTTCAACAGCCTGATGCAACCCTTCAGACCAGCGACGCCCAGGCATGATACGGCCGGTATGCTCGTCAACGATGACGATCTGGCCGTTCTGAATAATGTAGTCTTTGTCACGCTGAAACAGATAGTGGGCTCGCAGTGCGGCCAGCACATGGTGCAACAGGTTCAGGTTTTGCGGCGCATACAGGCTTTCACCTTCGTTAAGCATGCCGTGTTCGATCAGAAGATCTTCCACCAGCTGATGGCCGGCTTCGGTCAGCTCGACCGTGCGGTTTTTCTCATCAACCGCAAAATGCTCATCGACAACCTGTTCAGTATCTTTCGGATCCAGCTCACCATGGAACTGCTGCAGATTGGGGATCAGCTGATTGATCTTCTGATAGGTGGCTGAGCTGTCTTCCGCCGGCCCTGAAATGATCAGAGGGGTACGCGCCTCATCGATCAGGATGGAGTCAACTTCATCGACAACCGCGAAGCAGAAGTCACGCTGCACCTTGTCAGCAAGACTGAACGCCATATTGTCGCGCAGGTAGTCAAAGCCGAATTCGTTGTTGGTACCGTAAGTGATGTCACAGGCATAGGCTGCACGCTTGGATTCCGGGTCCTGCCCGGAGCGCACGACACCAACGCTCAGACCAAGGGATTCGTACAGCGGGCGCATCCAGTCGGCATCACGCTGGGCCAGGTAGTCGTTCACGGTGACAACATGCACGCCACGCTGAGGTAAGGCGTTAAGGTAAACGGCCAGGGTGGCGACCAGCGTCTTGCCCTCACCGGTCTTCATCTCGGCCACTTTGCCTTCATGCAGTGCCAGACCACCGATCAGCTGGACATCAAAGTGCCTCATGCCCATCACACGCTTGGAGGCTTCCCGCACAGCGGCAAAGGCTTCGGGCAGGACCTTGTCCAGCGGCTCCGCCTGTTCCAGACGCTTCCTGAACTCAACTGTCTTGCCTTTCAACTCGTCATCGGAGAGCGCCTCAAAGGCCTCCTCCAGCGTGTTGATCTGCTTGACGATCTTGCCAAGGCGCTTCAGTTCGCGCTCGTTTTTACTTCCCAGAATCTTCTTGAACAGTGAGGTCAGCATAATTCGACTTTTAACCGGTTGAATGCAAAGAGGCGGGAGTAAGCCCGGAGATCCTTTGCCTGAAAAAATGGATACGACATTGTACCTGTATTGGGGCAGATAGTTGAATGTCAATGCGATACAAATTTGACTTGGTGCCGGAACAGCAAAAACCGGCCCTGAAAACGACAAAACCGGCACGGGGCCGGCTTTGCTGGTCAGCGGTAGCGAGCGATCAACCCGCTGCAACCGGACGATGATAGGAAATAGGAGCAGCCTGTTCCTGGCCTTCAAAAGTAACCAGCTCCCAAGCATCTTCGGTTGCCAGCAGTTCACGCAGCAACATGTTGTTCAGGTAATGACCGGACTTGTACCCGTAGAACTCGCCAATCAGGCTTTTGCCCAAAAGGTATAGATCACCGATTGCATCCAGCACCTTGTGTTTGACGAACTCGTCTTCGTAGCGCAGACCGTCTTCATTCAGGATCTTGAAGTCATCAACCACGATGGCGTTCTCAAAGCTGCCACCGAGTACCAGGTTCTGCGAGCGCAGATATTCGATATCGCGCATAAAACCAAAGGTGCGCGCCCGGCTGACTTCCTTCACGAAGGAGGTGCTGGAGAAGTCCAGTACTGCTTCCATGTTCCGGTTGGCAAAAGCCGGGTGATCAAACTCAATGCAGAAACCCACCTTGAAGCCATCAAAAGGACGGAAGGTTGCGGTTTTGCCTTCGTTGCTGACGGTTACTTCCTTCTTGATGCGAATGAACTGCTTCGGGGCATTTTGCTCTTCGATGCCGGCAGACTGAACCAGGAACACGAAGGGAGCAGCACTGCCATCCATGATGGGAACTTCTTCAGCACTCAGTTCCACCAGCGCGTTGTCTATACCCAGCCCTGCCAATGCCGACAACAGATGCTCGACCGTCGCAACACGGATGCCATCGCGCGCCAGGTTGGTCGACAGCGTCGTATCGGCTACGTTATCAGCACGAGCCTCGATCTCGAAAACAGGATCCAGGTCAACTCGTCGAAACACGATGCCAGTATTGACCGGCGCCGGCTTCAGCGTCAGGTACACCTTCTGGCCGGTATGCAGACCGATGCCGGTGGCCTTGATGCTGTTCTTGAGAGTGCGCTGTTTGATCATCCGCTTCGCCAACCTAAAATGTTACAAAAATATCAGGAAATTCTAACAAACAAGTGACACCTTCATCAATCTAAAGGTTCTCATCTGCCTGTTTTCTAGTCAGCCTGACGCCGCAGAAATGTCGGGATATCCAGACTTCCGTAGTCATCCCGACGCCCGTTCTGGTCAACGCCTGAATCCTGCTGAGGCTTGTCCAGCAGCGCTTCCTCACGCTGACGACGCAGAATGGTCGGCAGCTCGATTTCATCCAGGTTGAGCGATCCATCCTGTTTGCGACTGGTCGGCGCATTGCCCTGAACCACTTTCATCGACTGATTGCGCGCACGATCAAGTCCTGTGGCAACGACAGTTACCTTGATTTCATCACCCAGAGACGGATCAATAACGGTACCGACCACAATGGTGGCATCTTCATCGGCGTACTGCTCGACGATGTTACCCACCTCGGTAAATTCACCCAGACTCAGATCTTCACCTGCCGCGATGTTGACCAGAATACCACTGGCACCACGCAGGTCGATATCTTCCAGCAGCGGGCTGCGAATGGCGGCTTCGGCGGCCTCTTCGGCACGATTGTCACCACGCGCAACCGCACTGCCCATCATCGCCATGCCCATTTC
>NPIF01001108.1_pt1 | contig 33663 bp, 30 predicted proteins | sample 8637461 | NCBI WGS metagenome assembly NPIF01 (sample SAMN07420641, study PRJNA396082) | bioreactor metagenome | isolation source: sample BR12 brine-fed electro-methanogenic bioreactor BR | place: Japan: Kochi | collected 2016-12-09
CTGGCGGTGAAAGACAACACGGCCGATCTGATTTCGCCGCCTATTGAGCTCCCCAAAACTCCTCGTTTTTACAGCTATGGAGAAGATGGCGGCTATCTGCAGCCGGTGGACATCAGCAATATCCCCAATCTGAAAAAGATGATGCCGGTCTTCCGCAGCGACACCACTCCTGTTCATGACGGTCGCCGTTACGGAGTCCCCTACAATTGCGGCCCCTACGGACTGGCTTACAACGCGGACATTCTCAGCACCGCTCCCGACAGCTGGAACGTTCTCTGGCATCCCGAACACGCAGGCAAGTATACGATCAACAATAACTTTCCCAAGGTCAATGTGTGGATTACAGCCCTGGCCCTCGGCGCTTCCTACGACGAGATCTTCGACATCGACAAACTGGATCGTCCCCGCATTCAGCAGGCTCTCAACGTTCTGGCCAAAAACGCCAAGAGCCTCTGGGACGGGGCCGCCAATCCCGACGAATTTCCCGAATTGACCCTGGCCACTACCTGGGGTTTTGCCGCCCAACAGGCTAACCTGAAAGGCGGCAACTGGTTGCTGGCAACACCCAGCGAAGGAGGCACAGCCTGGATTGACGCCTGGTACATCGGTGCCGGCGCGCAAGGTTTGACCAAGCAACTAGCCGAGGAGTGGATCAACTTCATGCTTGAGGAAAAACAGCAGATTGACGTTGTCAAATCTCAGGGAGTCTCTCCAGTAATTGCAGAAATCGGGGACGGACTCAGCGACAAGGAAAAGGCCATGTTCCACGTTGGTGACAACGAGTACTTCAAAACCGTCGCCCTGTGGCGGGTCATGAGCGAAGAAACCGAGCAGGCCTTTGAGGCCATGTGGGAGGAAGCCAAACAGACACGGCCTTAAAATTGACCTGGATTTGCACCAGACCGTTTTTGAGAGAGGGTTCAACAGCGCAATAAATGAGGCGCCGGAGCCTTCAGGCAGTATCTTCACCACGAACAACGGAGGAGCACCATGCTAAAAAGGAATAAAATGCTGGTTTTGATCGCCTGCGGATTGGCCACGCTGTTGCTGGCCAGTACCGCCGGTGCCGTTACCATCCGCGACATTCGACCGGGTGAAGACGTTTTCACCTACGTGCAGCGCACCAAGGGGGCGTTCGATCAGGTGCTCTACCAGCAGGTGGTGGGAGCGGCCAGCGCCTTTAAAGAAGGGGATGCCGCCATCGGCGTCGCTGCTGGAGACGAGGCCAGCCGAGAAAACGCCCGGAAACTGTTGGCCAACACCAAAATCAAAGACCTGCTGGCCAATTCCTTATTTATCGATGACCAGGACAAACTCATCCGGGACACCACCGATCCCGCCCAGTACGCCAAAGTCAAAGACTGGACGCTGGGTGAACTGAAGAGTTTTCTGCTGACCAAATCGGAAGCCCAGATCAAAGGAATCATGTACGGGCTGCACAGCGATATCATCGGTAACGTGGTCAAACTCATGTCCAATGATGAATTGACCCGCATCGGCCAGACCGTATTCAACCCCCTGCCCGGTTCCAAAATCGGTGCCAAGGGTTACATGAGTGCCCGGATTCAGCCCAACTCTCCCACGGACAGCCCGGAAGATATCGTCTGGCAGGTCTTTAACGCGTACTCCTTTGCGGTCGGCGACCTGGTGCTCGGCACCAACCCCGTGGACAGCGAACCGGCCAGTGTAGAAGCCATTCAGTTAGCCCTGCGGGATGTTATGCAGACCTTTGGCGTCGACAAGAACAACCCCTGGTGCGTACTGTCCCATATCGACGTCCAGGCCCAAGTCGAAGAGAATAACCCCGGTTCCACAGCGATCTGGTTTCAGAGCCTGGCCGGCGTGGTAGATGCCAATAAAACCTTCGACCTGACCCTGCAAAAAATGCTGGACTACGCCCAAATGCGTACCGGGAAATACGGTCTCTACTTTGAAACCGGCCAGGGCGCGGATTATACCAACGGCCACGCCAAAGGTTTCGACATGGTGGTCCACGAATCCCGCAAATACGGCTTTGCCCGGGCCCTTAAACAGCAGGTTGCCGCAGCCCAGACCGACGGCGATGGCGCGTGGGTTCACCTGAACGACGTGGCCGGCTTCATCGGCCCCGAGGTGTTCAAAACCCGTGAGCAGCTGGTCCGCTGTTGTCTGGAAGACATCGCCATGGGTAAACTCCACGGGCTGACCATCGGCCTGGATATCTGCTCCACCCTGCACATGCCCGTCACTCTGGACGACCTCGACTGGTGCCAGGATCAGATTATGCCGGCCAACCCCGGCTATCTGATGGCCCTGCCGACCAAGAACGACCCGATGCTCAGTTATCTGACCACCGCCTACCAGGACCATGTGCGGATCCGTGAAAAATTCGGTTACAAAATCGACGATGCCATGTGGGATTTCTTCAAAAAAATCCAGATTATCGATGAAAATGACAAACCGACGGAGCATTTCGGCGATACCCTCTGGGTCTACTATCAGTATCGCCTGGCCAAAGGCGACGAACGCTCCGTGGATGCCATTTATGCCGAAGGCCAGCAGCGTATCGACGCGGTACAGGCACGGGGTGTACCTCTGGCCATTGGCTACGGCGAAAACATCTGGGATCTCGAACCAGAATTGAACCACAGGATTCACGCCCTTTATGATGATGCCAAAGTCAGCCTGTGGTCTGAGTACAGCCCCGAATTCATCAACAGCATTCCCAATGCCGTCAAGGTGTCGACCAAATCCGCCGACCGCGAGGATTATGTGGCCAACCCAAGCACCGGTGAGCAATTGAGCCCGGCCGCCGTGGCCACCCTGGAAAAACTCCGGGACAGCTGGGACGGGCAGAAAATACCTGATGTACAGATCATTATTTCCGACGGTCTCAACGCCAAGGCGACCATGGACGAAGGGCACCTGATGCCCTATATTGAAGAACTACGCGCCGAACTGCTGAAAGCCGGCATGACCACCAGCAAAGAGCATGTGGTGGTGATTAACGGCCGGGTCCGGGCCGGCTACAAGATCGGCGAGTTGCTCTACAATAAATCGACCGAAGAGGCTCCCAAAGCGATCATTCATGTCATCGGAGAACGCCCGGGCAGCGGACACCACGCTTTTTCCGCCTACATCACCCGCGTGGCCCCGGCAACCTGGCAGGGTGCCGGCACGGTAGACCATGACGTCACCAGGGTCGTTTCGGGTATTTCCAATACCGGTCTGACCCCCGAAAAGGCCGCCCGCGAAACGGCCCGACTGTTAAAAGGCATGTAACACTCGCTTCCCCCTTTAGCATGGGGCCATATCCGCAAGAAGTAAGGGGCCCTGTCGGGCCCCTTACTTATATCCAAACTTATGTTTCTCCGCGATCGCTGTCTTTAACCAAGCCCGCAGGAGCCGCCCGTATATGAACAGTTCGCCCGACCAGGACCTGCCGCCTGACGCTTTCCGACCGAATCATTCCCTGGGGTTGACCGGTGATGTCCTGCACAAAACCGGTCTCTGGTTTCGGACCCTGGGACTGAGCCGCTTTTACCTGTTCGGCGAGATCGGTAATTTCCTCTACACGGTGGGCAAAAGCATTCTCGAAGGAGCCGTCCTCTACACCATGTTTTCCATGGCTGAGCAGGAATACAAGGTCGCGGCCGTACTCGGAGTTCTCACCCGCTATATCTACCCTGGCATTACCTTCATCAGCAGTGTTAAAGTGTCAGTGTTTGTCGATTATCTGGAAAGTCTTCAGGATCAGAGCCTGCAGATCTCCAAATTGATTCGGGGCCTGGCCCTGATCGGCGGCGGGCAGGCTCTGGGAGCGATCATGCTGGTACTGTGCTATCCCCCTTTTTTCAGCGGTTTGTTCGGCTCTTTCGGCTACAGTAAATATCTACTGATCCTGCTCTACCTGCTCCATCACATCTGCGACGGCTCGGCACAGGTCGCCGAAGGGCGGGTCTGGTTTAAGCTTATCGAGATTAAAATCCGTTACGGCCGGCTGAGCCAGGTTTCGGATAATTTCTGGGGTATCCATGCCATGTCACAAAACATCCAGTTGCTGTTGGGCCTAACTCTGTTGTGGTCCGCAACTCTGGTGACCGGCTTGTTTTATAACCGATTAGAACACGGGATCATGTGGGGTATCGTTCTGGGCGCTATGGTGCTGACCGCTGTGGCTAAATTTTCGCTGCCCCTGGCCTGGAAACTGAAATTGACCGAGCCAAAGGTTACCTCATGAATCAAGTACCTCTGCTGCAGATCGAAGACCTTCAGTTTGCCATCGACCGGCATCCGATTCTGCACAACGTCTGTGCCCAGTTTACCGCTGGGGCCATTCATGGCATTATCGGGCCCAATGGCTCGGGAAAATCGACCCTGCTGAAAAACATCTGCCGGATCTGGCAGCCCCAATCCGGCCGAGTGCTGATCAACGGTCAAAAGTCCCATGACATCGGGCGCAAAGCCCTGAGCCGATTGGTTACCCTGGTGCAACAGGACACACGGGTCGACTTTTCGATTCGAGTCATCGATTTTATCGCCATGGGTCGCCACCCGCACCTGCAACGTTTACAAGGATTGCGGCAGCGCGACCTGGATGTCGTCGAGGAGGTTTTGGAACTGACCGGAACCGGCCCTTTGCGGGAACGTTGGATCAATGAACTTTCCGGAGNNCTGCTGGATGAACCGACCAGTGCTCTCGATATCCGCCACAAACTGGACATCATGGACCTGTTAAAGACCCTGCGGAGCGGCGGCAAAACCATCCTTCTGAGCATTCACGATCTGGAACTGGCCCGGCAGTTTTGCGACACCATCACCATCCTGCACCAAGGCGAAGTTTTTTTTCATGGCCCTTCCCTGGAAGCCTTTGCCCGGGAGCGGATTAAGGAGGTTTTTCATGTCGATGTGGAAGAAATGGCTAGCGACCGTGGCGTCTCGCTGCTGTTTTATTAGCTGGCTGCTGGCGGCATGGCTGTTTCTGGGCCTGGGGAGCGCAGCGGAATTACAGGCACAGGCGCGTTCCTTCCCCTTGGAAATGGACGCTTTGATGGGTGCCCTGAGTGATGCCCGGGTACAGGAAACTACGGAGTCGGCAAAGTTTCCACGCACCGTCCAATACCGGTATCTGGCCTATGACATCGCCGACGACAGTCTGCGGGAAGAAACCCGCAGCACGGTGATCCAGCAACAGCCTCGGCGGATCATCCCCCAAGCTATCGGCATCACCGAAATCCTCTGGGCTATCTCGCCCAGGGAGCGCATCCTTGCAGTCCACCAGAGTTGTCGCGATCGACGGTTTTCCTTCATCGCCGGACAGCTGCCCGACAGCCTGCCGACCTACGGCACCAACGATGCGGAAATCGTCATCGGCCACCGTCCGGACCTGGTACTGACCACCTATTATTCGGACGAAAATTTTCTACATCAACTGGATCGGGCCGCCGTTCCATCGGTGCGACTTGGATTTTTCGGCAATATGGAACAAATCAAGGAGCAGATTCTGCTTATCGGCACCCTGATCGGTGAAGAGCGCAGCGCCCGCAATCTGACCAATACCATGGATGAAAAACTCAGGATTATTCAAGCCTATGCCGCAAAACGACGGGGCGAGCAGCCGATAAAAGTCCTTTATTACGATAATATGGGCTACGTGGCCGGACGCCACAGTACCTTTGACGCCATCTGCCGGCTACTCGGTGTGGTCAATGTAGCAGCTGAAGCCGGCATCGATTATTTTAAACAGGTGGACTACGAAACCCTGTTGCAATGGAACCCGGATATGATTGTTGTTCCTGCGGAGAGTACCTTCGATGAACAGCTTTACGAAAACCGGATCCTGGCTTCGGCCAAAGCGATTCAGCAGCGCAACATTCGCAAGATTCCCAGCGTCTATCTATTGAGCGCCTCCCAGTACCTGGTGGCGAGCACCAATTATATGGCCGGACTGATTTATGAATAAGCCCACCGCTAATCGCAAGAGCACGGTGAGCCTGGTATTTACCGCAACGGGCCTGGTGCTGCTGATCGGCCTGTTTATCTCGGTACGCCTGGGCCCCTGGGAGATCGATCTGGCCGATATCGGCCGGGTGCTTGTCGCTAAAATGTTCGGGCTTGGCGCCAGTCCCGACCCGGCAACGGAGGCCATTATCTGGTACGGGCGGGTGCCACGAAGCTTCACCGGGGCTCTGGTCGGTTTCGCCCTGGGCTGCGCCGGTACCATCATGCAGGGTATCTTTAAAAACCCCATGGCCAGTCCGGGCGTCATCGGCACCAGTTCCGGTGCGGCCCTGGGAGCCGTAATCGCCATTTATTTCGGGGTCGCCGCAACCAGCATCTATGCGGTACCTACCTTCGCTATCCTGTTCGCCTTTCTCTCCATGCTCATCGTCCTGCTCATTGCCACCAGCGGGGGCCTGACCTCCCGCTATACCCTGCTCCTGGCGGGCATCGCCTTCAATGCGATCTTCAGCGCCCTGACTTCGCTGTTCATCGTCCTGTCCACAGACGAGTTCGAAATGGCTCGCAAGATCGTCGGCTGGTTGATGGGCGATTTGACCAACCGCTCCTGGGAGCACGTACAGATCGTATTGATTATTTCCTTGTTTGGCTCGCTGGCCTCGCTGCTCTATGCCCGGGACCTCAACATCATCATGCTCAACGAAGAGATCGCGACCAACCTGGGAGTCAATGTGTTCTGGACGCGCAGTATCCTGCTTTTTCTTGCCGCCCTGCTCACTGGCGGCGCCATTGCGGTGGCCGGAGCCATCGGTTTCGTGGGTCTGGTCGCGCCTCACATCATGCGCAGTTTTATCGGTTCGGACAACCGCCTGCTGATCCCCGCTGCCGGCTTGCTGGGAGCCTCCCTGGTGGTCTATTCGGACTGTGTGGTACGCCTGTGGGGCGGCGGTGGTCTGCGTATTGGGGTACTGACCGCCATGTTAGGTGGTCCCTTTTTCCTTCATCTGATCATCAAGGACCGGAAAAAATTTGTATATTTTTAGTAGGTTACCAAACACAACAGGAGACCTCCATGGGCTCTAACCTGCACAACCCGGAGCATGCAAACCGGGCCAAGAGTGACGATTTCCGTTTCCAATTGCAACGCATGGAAGCGGAGATCGGTAAGGTCATCATCGGCCAGCCGGAGATGATTCAAACCCTGTTTTGCGCCCTTCTGGCCCGGGGCCACGTGTTGCTGGAGGGGGTTCCGGGGCTCGCCAAGAGCTTGACGGTCGCCACCTTCGCCCGCCTCATCGGCGGCACCTTTAAACGCATTCAATTCACTCCCGATAAGCTGCCCGGCGATATTACCGGCACCACCGTTTACAACCAGGCGACAGCCACTTTCTCCTTCAGTCAGGGGCCGGTGTTCTGCAACATTCTGCTGGCCGATGAAATTAACCGGGCCGCCCCAAAAGTCCAGTCGGCCCTGCTTGAAGCCATGCAGGAAAAGGTCGTTAGCGTCGATCGCGACCAGCACCCTCTTCCCGACCTGTTCATGGTGCTGGCCACCATGAACCCGGTGGAACAGCTTGGCACCTATCCCCTCTCTGAAGCTCAACTTGACCGGTTCATCGCCAAAGTCGAATTGAGCTATCCGCAGGAAAAAGATGAAGCCCTGCTACTCCATAAAAAAGGTGGCGATTTCGACCGTCTGCAACAAGCCGTTCCGCAATTGTTAAGCATCGAACAGGCCCTGGCTATGCAACAGCATGTGGCCGCGGAAGTCACTATTTCCGATCCGGTCATCGCCTACCTGCTGGATATCTGCCGGGGAACACGGCCCCAGTCACCCGATGCCGTCGAGGCGGTCAGAAACTATGTTGCGGTCGGGGTTTCGCCCCGGGGCGGCGAGCATTTAATCGCTTTCTGCAAGGGACAGGCTTTTATGCAAGGGCGCAACTTCGTCTCTTTTGAAGACATCGATGCCTGTGCCCCGGCCGTTCTGGGTCATCGTCTGATTTTAAGCGACGCAGCCTTCCTTGAAGGGATTCGGCCCGACGACCTACTGAAAGAAGTCATCGCCGGCATCGTTCCTTATTGAACCAACGGCACAGGATGTCCTTCAGGAGAACCATGAAACCCCCTTACCGCTTACATATCCAGCCCAAATATCCGACTAGAAACACTCAAGCCGGGGACTGGGTCGGAGTAAACAAAGGCACCGGCTATGAGTTCTGGGGACTGCGCAAATATCTGCCCGGGGACAGTTTCGCTCATATCGACTGGAAAGCCCGCGCTCGCAGCGGCGAGTTGTATGTGCGGGAATTTCTGCGAGACAGCACCTACACCCTGATGTTGGTGGTGGATGTCAGCGCATCTATGGGTTACGGACAGAAATTTCCTCTGGCACGGGATATCGCCTCCAGTCTGGCCTGGGATGCTCTGCAAAACAGCAATCCCTGCGGTCTGCTGCTGTTCGCCGACCGGGTCCTTGAATACCTGCCGCCGACCGCAACGGGCAGACAGTACCAGAAGCTGCTCGCGGCCCTGGGCAAGGCCCGTCCGACAGCTTGTCGTCAAACCCGTCTGCAGCCAGCCATCGAACAGCTGGCCACCCTGCTGCCGAGCTTTCTGGGAGTCATTATTTCCGATTTTCACGGGCCGCTGGGCTCTTTAAGCAGCCTGGGAAGCGTCGTCGCCGGCAATCGCTCGCCGGCTCATGAAATACTCGCCCTGCATCTGCTGGAAGAGACGGAATGGCAGGTGCCCAGTCTAGCCGGCCAGGTCCCCCTGCAGGACATGGAATCGGGGAACACCCTGACCGTGGATCTGACCCAGCGGTCAGCCAATGAGCTGGTTATGCGCCGCTGGCGAAATCAGCAGATACGGAAACTTGCCCAGGCCGGAATTGACTCGACAATCCTTGTCGCCGGCCGGGACAATCTACAGCAAAAGATCAATGCCCTTTTCGCCCGACGCCTGGCCGCCAGAATCTGAGGTGGCTGTACGCGCCGGCAACCGAAACGGAGACTTCATGACCCCTCAGACCACCGTCAGCAACGGACGCCCCTTCCCAACCAGACTTGTCTGTACCCTGCTGGTCCTCCTGCTGCTCTTTTTGAACCGAAATCCCGCCGCAGCGGTATCGTCCGAGCTCAGCGAAGACCCCGGAGGAGAGGAAAATACCTGCTTCGCGCAGGTCTGGGATAGCGCCCATGATCACCCCTGGTTTCTCNNTTTCTCGATGAAAACGGTCGGGAGATCGTCCCGGAAGTCCGGCACGACTGGCTGATAGTACATTTTTCCTCCCCTGAAATAACCGAGGATCCGGCAGCCGATTTTTATGCCCGCTACTCGGAGGCGTTTGAGGATCGTCTGGTAATGCCTGACGAAAAAGCCACCAGCGCTGTCTATCGGTTACGCCAGGGGCTTCCCTCGGCCCTGTTCCAAGATCTTCTGCAACGCTGGGCAAAGGATCCGCAGGTACGCAGCATCCAGCCCGTCTGGCGGATTGAACAGCAATTTTACATCCCCCTGAATCAAATTGAGGTTAGCTGGAAAACAGCCAGCGACCAGGCTTCCCGCCAGCGCTTGCTGAGCCGTATTGAGGCCGTACAGGAGGTCACCGAAAAAGATCCTCATACCGATCTGTTGACCATTGACCCCTGCCGTCAGGCGGCCTGGAAAATCGCCGCTCTGCTTTCGGAAGAGCTGTCAGTTGCAAGCGCGCACCCCTTAATCCTGTCCATCCTGCCACCGCTGGCGGTGGAGTTTCGTCTGGATCCGCCGGGTGCGATGTCGGGCATGCCCATGCCTTTCTCTTTTACCATCCGTTTTGTGGAGGGGATTAGCATCGAAACGGCCACCATCGCCAACCTCAATCTCGCCCCCACGGGCATTTTTAACAATCTATACGCCGTTCGCTTTGATCAGCCCCCCAGTGCCGTAGACCTGGCGTCCAGCCCGATTCAAATCACCGGCACCCTGGAGATCTACGCTACTGGCGATTATCAATTGCCGGCACTGCCCGTTTTCTATACCGATCGTCGCAACGGCAAGTCCCGTCCGGCAACCCTGTACACAGAAAGTCAGGTCATTCGCATCGCTTCTCTGGTCCCTGAAAAGGCGAGTGTTTATCAGCTGCAGGTCCCACCTCCCACGGCTTTACCCCAGCTTAAGACGACGCCCTTGACGGCACAGTTGCGCTGGGTTGTGCTCCTCGGTGCCGGCGGACTTTTATGCCTGGCTTCCGCTGCGGTTCTTTTTTTAAAAAATCGATCACAGGATTCCGATGACGATTCGGCTTCCGAGCGTTTACAAAGACGCCAAATCCAGACGGCCCTTGCAACCAGTCTCAAAGGAGATCCTGAGACTTGGCAATCAGCCGACTGGAGGGAGCTGGGTCGCTCTCTGAGAACGGTCCTGAGCAGCCATGCCGAACCTTCAACGCCTCATGATGGAGGTAGCTACCGATCGTTTTTAGGCCATCTCGAAGGCCTTCTTTCGTCAAATCAACTCATCCTGGCAGAGACCGTACTGGGTGGCATTGAACAGGTACTGGCTACAGCTCACACCGACCTTGAACAGAAGCGCGCTCTGGTGGCTGATGCTGAAGCACTATTGAACTCCCTGAAGGCCACCGACCCGCTTCGGCCATCGGCCCGGGAGGAGCCTTAACCACCATGACCCAACTGGAACTGGAATCCCCCCTGTTTCTGCTGGCATTGCTGATTCTGCCCGGGCTGCTTTGGCTCCGCCGGCGGACCCGCAGCACCCTGCCCTTTCCAGCCGTGGAGATTCCCCTGCAACAGCTGCAAGCCGGCTGGTGGAAAAGACATTACGACGGTATTATTTTCGGGATGGCTTATGGCTGTATGATTCTGGCTCTGGCCAATCCAGGCTATGCCCGGCGCACCGTAGAAGAATTCATCGAATCAAAATGGATCATCCTGGCCCTTGACCTGTCCGGTTCCATGAGACGCCAGGTCGACCGTTTTTCCCGACGCACCATCGGTGATGTGGCCCTCGACGGACTCGAATCCTTTGTTGACCTGCGCCGGGAAGGGGACTATATCGGGCTGGTTGCCTTCTCCAGTTTCGCCCGTTTGTTGGCACCCTTAACCTCCGACCACGCTCTGCTGAAACGAAAATTGGATCTGGTTCGCAGCCAGAACCAAACCAGGATCTACCGCGAACTCGGCGCGGGCGGCGGCACCAATGCTTCCGAGGCCGTATGGTTATCGCTGTCGGTATTTTTTTCGATGCTACCGGAGGAGCGACGCTTAAGTAACGAAGAAATTGACGGTCTTCGCCAGTTCCTGCTGGGCGAACCTGGCACTCTGCTGGATATCCCTTTGAAGCTTCGCCGCTCTGAGCTGGGTACCGGTATGGCGGTTATCCTGTTTACCGATGGCCGCATCGAGCCCCGTTTGCGGGCTCACGTACGAAACGGTCAACTGCCGAACATGGTCAATATCATCGCCCTGATGAAGGCTCTCGACATGCGCTTCTACATTATTGCCATCGGCGGGCAAGTGGATGAGGCCGTGGTTGAAGCGATGGCACCAGTCACCGGCCAACCGCCCCTTGGGCGGATTTTCTCTCTTGCCAAGGGCTCGGAACAGGAACAAATCGAACAGGTCTATCGGGAGATCGACACCCTGGAGACAAACCGGAACCTGATCCGCGCCACGGTTCGACCCCGCTGGACCCGTGACTGGTGGATTGGTGCCGCCCTGGGGTTGATCGTGGCAGGGATCGGGGTGCGAATCCTGCCCGGTTATCAAAAGTATTGATGCCGGGAAACTGTCGAACACCCTATGATTTACCAGAGAAGGTGCTTTCGCAAAGACCGTAAAACAGACTTTTTGCGACACCATCAGAGAAAGGATTGCCATGATGCGCAAATCACCCAAAGCAAGGCGCCTGCTGACATTGTTCATCGGTGCAGTCGGTCTTTGCCTGCTGCTTTCAAGCGCTTTTCTGGGACAGCAGGCCATGCGCCAACGCCGTCTTCGCTCAGAACTCAAGGACCGCATAACCGCCGTCAATCAGACCGGGATCGAGCATGCCGATCCCTTCGAATTGCAACAGCTGGTCGTGAAGGCCGCCCGGCAGGGTCGCTCCCTGCCCGAGGTGGACTACGCCTTGTTTTTCCGCCAATGGCGGGAGATCGTATCGCTTTTTGACGGGCTGAGAGATCTCCTGAATAATCCTTATCTTGTGGAACGATCCTCCCGTGCCACCGCCGATTTTCATACTCACCTGCAACAACTTAAAGATGAGCTAAGCGACAGCCTTCGCAATCCGGACTTGCCTGCCGAGTGGCAATGGAAGCTTTATAACCTCAGAGGCAACGCCGCCGTGCTGCTGGCCTACAGCGTTCTCTACCAGGAACAGGACGGACGCAAAGCGGCAAAGCTGCTAAGCGATGCCCTGGATGACTATAAAACCGCCATTCAAAAGGTGGACCATGCAAGCCTGTCCGCCTTTGATCGCGCCCTGCCTCGCTGGAACTTGGAACTGATTGTTGCCGTTGGCGAATTTCGCCGCCTGGGTCTTAGCGAACTTGCGCCAAGTGAAATCAACCAGGTGCAGGAGCAGCTGGAAACCTATATCCCCGACGCCCCCGGCTATTCTCCCGGGGTTCCCATTGAAACCCAGGTCGAAAAATAAGGGATTCCCATGCGATTTTCTCAGCCCTGGGCCTTCTGGCTGCTGCTTTTACTACCGCTGGCTGTTGCCACCCTGCTGGCCAATGAACGCTTTGTCCGTCGTGTACAGAAACGTTTCCACCTGTCGTCGGAAGCCGCTCAAAGGTGGAGAAGTGTCCTGCGCCCCTTAACCGGAGTTCTGGCCCTGCTGGCTTTGATCATAGCCTTGAGCGGTCCCCAGATCTGGGCTCCTTTGACCGGCCCCTCCGAGCGCCCTCTGAAGTTAGCCGTCGGCATTGATGTCAGCAAGTCGATGCTGGCCGAAGATATGCTACAGCACTCTCCTGAAGCCGAGACTTCAGCAGTAGCCAATCGTTTGAATTCAGCGAGCGGCTTGGCTCTCAATCTCTTTGAACAGCTGGACGGGCAACAAGCGGGATTATTTTTTTTCGCGCGCAACGGCATTGAAGTGGTTTCTCCGACTCGGGATCAGGGCTTTTTACGCTATATGGTGCAAAATACCCGTTTGGCGGAGCTCACCGAATCCGGCAGCGATCTTAAGATGGCCATGGCGACAGGAGCTACACTGCTCGGCGATCCAGACAATCAGGACACAGGGGCCATTATTCTGTTGACGGATGGAGAGGATACGGAAAATACCCTGTCTGAAATCATCGCCCAGTCGGAACAGATGCGGCTCCTCGGTCTGTCGGTCCACACCGTCGGCGTCGGTCTTTCCAAAGAAGTCTATATACCCATCCGCCGGCCGGGAGGAGTAGGTATTGAAGGATTCTATACCGATACGGCAGGTCGACATTTACGCACCCGTCTCCACCCGGAAACCTTGCAATCCCTCGCCAGTCGCAGCGGCGGGCGCTATTTCCAACTGGAGCGGCACAACCCGCAAAACCTGGCCAAAGAACTGTTAGCCCAGATTCCCCGCAGCTCCGCTTCTGACGGCCCCCGCGACCGCGGCCTGAAAAATATAGCCCCTCTGCTCCTGGCCATCGGGGTGGTACTTTACAGCACCTACAGTCTTCTTTAACCCCATTTGTTCCATTATGGAACACCTGCGAACATTACTATCGCACCATTTATCTCACCTAATCATTCCATTCGGGTCGACAAGCTCCCAATTTCAAAAGAGGTTTTGCAATTGTCCATGCAATCATTCGCCAAAGCTTCACAATGGCGCGATTCTTGTTAGTAGAAACCGTGTAATTTACAAGGCTCTATGAGTATTGAACTTTTTTACCAAAGCTGTTATAACACAGTTCTATGTTTCAAAATCGCGTTAGAAGCGCGGTGTTTTTGTACTATCAATCTCCGAGCCCGCCAACCTACGGGGAAGGTCCTTATGGTTGCCAGGCCGACGGGTTCCGCTGGAAACAGTGGCGCCTCCCAGCTTTGGAAAGGAGATTTTTCCCGGAACCGTTCCAAAAGTAAGGTAACTTGGGAGGAAAACAAAGCATGAATAGAATTTTCCGCGTCAACATGAAAGACCTCACCTGCAAGATCGAAGACGTCCCGGCAGCATGGGCCGGCCACGGCGGCCGTGGCCTGACCTCCACCATCGTTGCAGCTGAAGTACCGCCCACCTGTCATCCCCTGGGCCCCAACAACAAGCTGGTTTTCGCTCCCGGCCTGCTGACCGGTACCCCGGCTGCTCAATCCGGCCGTATGTCCGCCGGCGCCAAGAGCCCCCTGACCGGCACCATCAAAGAATCCAATGCCGGCGGCACCAGCGCTCAGCAGTTCGCTAAGCTTGGCATCAAAGCCATGATCATCGAAGACCAGCCTGAAGACGGCAAGTGGTATGAACTGCACGTCAACAACGACGGCGTTACCTTCCACGATGCTTCAGCTCTTAAAGGCAAGCAGAACTTCGACGTCATCGAGGCCATGGAAGCCAAGTACAACCCGAAAATCGGCGTATGCACCATCGGCATCCCCGGCGAAGAGCGCCTGATGTCCGCCAACATCTCCGTCAAAGACCCCGATCACAAAATCCGCAGCCACGGCCGCGGTGGTCTCGGCGCCGTTATGGGTTCCAAAGGTATCAAAGTCATCACCATCGATGACAGCGCCGGCAAAAAAGTTGAAATTGCCGATCCCGAGAAATTCCGCGCTGCTGCCAAAGTTTTCGCCAAAGCTATGCTCGACCATCCGGTCACCGGCGAAGGCCTGCCCGTTTACGGCACCAACGTTCTGATCAACATCCTGAACGAAGCTGGCGGCCTGCCCACCAAAAACTTCAAATACGGTCAGTGCGAGCATCACGACAAAGTGTCCGGCGAAACCATGCATGACGTGATCGCCGGCCGTGGCGGCAGCACCAAGCACGGCTGTCATGCAGGCTGCATCATCCAATGTTCCCAGGTTTATGTTGATGAAAAGAAAGAATACATCACCTCCGGCTTCGAATATGAGACCGTCTGGGGCCTTGGCATCAACTGCATGATCGAAGACCTTGACGACTGCGCCCGCATCGACAACGCCATGGACAACATCGGTATCGACTCCATCGAAGGTGCCGTACTGATCGCAGTGGCCATGGAAGCCGGCGTTATTCCTTGGGGTGACGGCAAAGAAACCCTCCGCGTCATGAACGAGGAAATCGGCAAAGCGACTCCTCTCGGCCGCATCCTCGGCAATGGTACCGCTTCTGTTGGCCAGGCTTACGGCCTGACCCGCGTACCGGTTGTCAAGGGCCAGGGCATCCCGGCTTACGACCCCCGTTCCGTTAAGGGTATCGGCATCACCTACGCTACCTCCACCCAGGGTGCTGACCACACGGCCGGTTACGCTATCGCCACCAACATTCTGCAAGTTGGCGGTCACGTTGACCCGTTGAAAAAAGACGGCCAGGTCGAACTGTCCCGTAACTTGTCTATCGCTACCGCAGCTGTCGACAGCACCGGCATGTGTATCTTCATCGCCTTCCCGGCGCTGGACATCCCCGAGTGTCTGCCGGCACTGATCGACATGATCAACGCCCGCTACGGCCTCAGCCTCACCGGTGATGACGTGGTTGAACTTGGCAAGTCCATCCTGAAGACTGAAAAAGCCTTCAACGATGCGGCCGGCTTCACCAACGCTGACGATCGCCTGCCCGAGTTCTTCGAGTACGAGCCTGTTCCTCCCCACAATGTGGTATGGGACTTCACTGGCGAAGAAATCGACGAATTCTGGAACTTCTAAGAATTTCGTAGCTACAAAAGACAGAACCGTTGTGGGCACCCGTATCGGGTGCCCATAACTTTTTGTACGTAACCACTCCATCGCATTCGAGGCCTGCTGTCCATGAAGATTACCGTGAAACTTTTTGCCGGATTTCGCAATGATCGCTTCAAGATAGAAGACCGGGAATTCCCGAATGATGCTACAGTCGGCGATGTGCTCACTTCTCTGGATATTGATGCTCCGGAATTGGGGGTCGCCCTGATCAATGGTCGCCACGTCACCAAGGAACAGGTATTGCTGGAGGGTGAAACCTTATCCCTGTTTCCCAAGGTCGGCGGCGGCTGACCCTGTTTTTCAACGATGGCCACTGTCCGATCTTTTAATCCCGGGAGTTTTACATCCCGAAAAGACCTGCTATCGTTAATGAAGTTCTGAGCAACAACTTTTGTTCAACCATACATATTCCATCCGTCGGTGCCCTCCGGGGCTGAATAGGGAAGTGGGGTGAAAATCCCCCGTGGACCCGCCACTGTAAGCGCGGACAAAGGACCAAAATGCCACTGGCTATCCAGCCGGGAAGGCGGTCCCGCGAATGAAGCGCAAGCCAGAAGACCTGCCGAAACGGATATCCCACCACATCTTCCCCGGGCTTATGGGAAGGTGGGCTGAGGCGGACCAGAAATGCATCCCGTTTTTTTCCGGGCGCACCCTTCTTCGTGTTCCTCTTTGTGCCTACCCCCGCCTGGGCACAAAGAGGAGCTTTTTTATGCACAAAATCCTTGCTGTGGCCCTGGCTGGTTTGCTTTTGCAGACGAGCTATTCCTGGTCACAAACCCCTCAAGTCCTTGATCCGGTTGTTGTTACGGCCACACGCTTTGCCCAGCCTGCATCCGAACTTTCCACCTCCACCACTGTCATCACTGCCAACGAAATAATTTCGTCCGGGGCCCGGGATTTAGGCGAAGTCTTACGGTCGACCACGAGCCTGGACGTCAGCAGTCAGGGACCTCGCGGAGCGGTCTCCCTGGCTAAAATTCGAGGCTCGTCGGCCGAGCAAGTGCTGGTCTTATTAGACGGCGTGCGCTTGAACAGCCAGCAAAACGGTCTCTTCGACCTGAATTCACTGCCGGTCGCCCTCAAGGACATCGAACGCATAGAAATCGTTCGCGGCCCAGCTTCGGCCCTTTACGGGTCGGCAGCCTCAGGCGGCGTAATCCAGATCTTTACACGACAACCTGAAACCAAGCCGAGGACCAGCGTTACCTGGCGCGAGGGGAGCTATGACACACGGAATTTCGGTGTGTCCCACGCCTGGAAAATGGAAAATCTCTACTACCGGATCGGCGCCAACGGGGACCGGTCCGATGGCTACAGGGACAACTCGGCACTCAACCAGGAAACCTACAACGGTCTGGTTGGTATGGATTTGCCCGGGGGCTATAATATCGAAGGATCGGCTTTTTTTATTGATAAAAAAGTAGAGGTTCCTGGCACAACCTCATGGCTAACCCCCAACGCCCGACAACGCGACAGAAATATCTTTTCCCAACTCGCCGTAAAAGGACCGACCGGCCCCCTTTTTACGACGGCGCGCCTTGTCTACGACCGTCAAAAAAGTCAATATGCCGACCCCGACACCTGGCCGGGCCCCACAGATGACACCCATACCCTTGAGACCATCGGGAGCGAGCTCCAAACCAGTTGGAAAACCGGCATACACACACTGGTTTTTGGTGGTGACTATTACGAGGACGACCTTGACTCCACCGCGAACGGCAAAAGAGACCAAGAACGATGGTCTCTTTTTACACAGTATCAAATCGACCCCACCGCTTGGGCATCGTTTTTGGTGGGCCTGCGTTACGACGGGCATTCAGACTTTCGTAGCGTATTCAGTCCCAGGGTCGGCGTCTCTCTTTTCCCCACAGAAACCACGACTGTTCGTCTTTCAGCAGGTAAGTCATTCAGGGCACCAACCCTGAATGAGCGTTTTTGGCCAGCGGATTTCTTTACCGAGGGCAATCCCAACCTGGATCCGGAAACGGCCTGGGAGTTTGAACTCGGGGTAGATCAGAAACTCGGTCGCTCGGGTACAATCCGGATAGCCGGCTTCATGCGCCAAGCCGAAGATTTGATCCAGTGGTCTGAAGGGACTGATTTCATCTGGCGACCCACCAATATTGCAAAGAGCAGAACCTGGGGCGCCGAAGCCTCTGCTGAATTTCGGCTTCACCAGTCCGTGCTTTGGGGGGCCAACTATACTTATTTGCGGCCCAAGGATCGTGAGAGTGGTGACTATCTGCTGAACATTCCTCACCATCAAGGCAGCAGCTTTGTCCAATTCGGTCCTTTCTGGGACACCAGTCTTCGGTTAACCGGACGATACGCACGCTATTACAAAGATCCATCTCGCCGCCATCCCAGCTACATGGTGTTCGATGCCAGCCTTTCCAGGCCCTTTGTATTACCTAATGGCCTTGAACTTGAGTTGCAGGTGGCGGCTCAAAACATTTTCGACAAAGACTACGAAATCAACAAAGAATACCCAATGCCTCCGGCAGAAATCCAGGTGGGATTAACCGCTTATTTTTAATTGATTTCCAGAAGGATACCTATGGCCACTCCGCAGGGATTTACGACCCGCTCTGTCCCTCGGAGTGGCGGCACCAATTCCACAATTTTCAGGGACAGTAACGGGTTGAAAAATATCCTTCACCAAAATGGTCTTATAATCTGGATCTTGTTGTCAGTGAGCGTACACCTCCTCGCCCTGACCTGTTTTCCGGGACCCCGCTTGTCGACATCCTCCAAGCCAAATTATCTGATGGTCGATCTCATTTACGGTGTCGCTGCCTCCCAACCAGGACCTTTGTTACCCCCAGAGCCTTCTGGCAATAAAACTAATATCGGGTCCGGCAAACAAACCAGAAGGCAACCGGAATCGCCAGCCCTCCGGCGCCATCCGGAAAAAACAGAATTAAATACAAAAATGCCTACGGACATATCGACCCCTACCCCCCCCGTCGCGCCAGAACCCGCCAGCAAACCCCAAGCAGCGACAATAAACAACGGTATGCGACAGGGTGCAAGAGAGGAATTGAAGGCCGCGCCTAATACTGTTGAACCACAGGGCTCTTCACCAGTGCCGGTGATGGAATCGCAGCAAGGAAGGGAGGGGGCTGTCACCGGCTCGCCCCCCAACGAAGGGACAGGTTTGAACAAAGGCCAAAGCGTTGCGGGAAATCTCGCCCAAGGTGGCTTGGTGGACACAGGTTCCCCTGTCGACACCCCCCTTGCTTACGGTGACAACCCGCCCCCTGCCTACCCAAGCACCGCACGGCGGCGTGGCTGGGAAGGCGAAGTCCGATTGCTGGTCACGGTAACGGCAACGGGGCGCGTTTCAAAAATAACCATTGCCCATTCTTCCGGCTATCAGATTCTGGACCGGGCTGCGGTCAGTTCCGTTTATCGCTGGCGCTTTCAAGCGGCCATGCGCAACGGCCGTAAAGTTCCCGGTCAGGTCATGGTGCCGATTCGCTTCAGCATCAAAGACTCATTCTGACCTCCTGACGGCATAAAAAAAGGCGACCCGGAGGTCGCCTTTTTTTATGCTTCGCGAATAGCCCACCCCCTCAAAAAATGGAGGCCAGACGCTCGTAGGATTTTTCCAGACGCTTACAGGTCGCCCGCAGCACGGTCTCAAGCAGCTGAACTCCCACCGCAGGATGCTCCTCAACCAAAGAGTCAAAACTCGCTCGGGTCAAAATGGCCAGGGTGCAATGATCCAGCGCGGAAGCCGTTAAAACCCGGACATCTTTTTTCGCAAAGGACAATTCGCCGATGATCGCTCCTGCGGAAAAAACGCCCACCACGATCGGTTTGCTGCCAAACTCGGTGTCCTTTTTTAGCTGCATGCAGCCGGACAGAATGAGGGCCAGGAAATCACCCGGCTCTCCTTCATGCCAGAGCTCTGCGCTGGCTCCGACCTGCCGAACCGAAAAGTACTTCCTTAAAAGGGCCCCCTGTTCCGCCGGCACCCCTTGGAAAAAACTGAATCCTTGGAGTTCTCTGGCCAGCAGGTTCTCCCATCCATCGTTTTGAGGTTCACTGGTCATGGCGCAGCGCTGTCCTGTGAACTGGAATCCCCCTCGTTGGCGTTAGCTTCGGCCAACTCCTCAAGTTTTTGCTCCATGCGGGCCAACAACCCCTCAAAACCTTCCTCCCGCACAATTCGAGAATAGCTGCTTCGATAGTTGCTGATCAAGCTGACCTCTTCGATAATAACATCGTAGACCAGCCATTCATCCCCCTTGAGGCGCATCCTGTAAGAAACCGGCGTCTCTTTATCGGCCACCAGGATGGTATGAACCTCCGCCCGGGTACCCAGGATGCGCTCGCCAACATAATCGACTCGCTCGTCGTTGAAGGTGTAAGCCTCGATTCGGCCCCGGTAGGTATCTTCCAGTAATTTAGCAAACAATCGGACAAATTTCTCCTGCTCCTCCCGGGTGGCTTTGCGCCAGTTGACACCAAGAGTTCGCTGAGACATGGCCCAGAAATCAAACTTGTCGCGAACCAAGTCGGCAACCTCCTCGAGCACCTGATCCTTGGGCCGATCTTTGTCACGCAGTACCTCAATAATCCGATCTACCGTCACTTTCAGTTGCTCTGTCGGTTTCTGGACCGCAGCCATCACGGTTGCAGCGACCAACAACACCAACACTAAAGCGGGTAGCAAACCTTTAGCCACCATCTTTCTCTCTCCTTGCAGGGTCCTTTTCAGCTAGTCCCCTGCCGTATGCATCCTTGATGCTTTTGAAAAAAATCATAAGATGGCTAAGCAAAATTTTCGTCCTACAAGGCTTGGTGTTTTTTCAGGGGCGAAGGCATACATAGGGTATGTCGAGGCCCTGAAAAAACGCCGTAATGCCGTGGATCGGATTTTTTGCGACGCCATCATCCTTGTCTATATTCCCTGGCAAAAGACCTATAACTTCGATTCTTAGGACAACATTCTATTTTTTGACCTTTCCTGCCCGATACTGGATATAGGAGCTACGCACGTTCAAATAAGGGTCAAGAGCCTGGCGCTTTATAGCTTCGTAGGTGTCCTTATCCAGGGACAGAGCAGTTTCCCTGTCAAAAAACCTGAGGCCGGCTTTCTCCACCGGTTTCATATCCACATAATACAGCGGATCTAGAAAAAAGTCGCCAGCCATGCCGACCGTGTCTCTGGCCGTAGAAGGTCCAAATACCGGCCAGACAATATAAAAGCCATTGCCTACCCCATAGTGTCCGATGGTCTGTCCCAGATCCTCATCTTTCTTATGTAGATTCAGATAATTTTCGGCCGGATCGAACAGTCCTGCGATGCCTACCGTCGAGTTGACCACCAACCGGCCCAATTCGCTACCTGCATCGGAAAATTTCAGCTGCAACAAGGAGTTCACAAAACGAACCGGGGTGCCGAGATTACTGAAAAAGTTACTTATCGACTGGCGAGCCGGCTCGGGAACCACCCGAAATCCTCTGGCGACGGGTTTGAACAGGTAAAAATAGAGTTTATCATTAACCCAGAACATGCCACGATTGAAGGGCTCAATGGGGTCGTAGATTTCAATGAATTCCACATCGCCATTGGTGAAGTCTTCATCGTCATCGTAGAAAAACTCTTCAGAGTCATCCCCTTGCACCGCCACAGGTTCTTCATCAACAGCGGCAGATGCCGCCCACTCCTGCTGACTCGCGGCGGAAGAATCAAAAGAAGCGTTCTCCTGAGCCAGGAGGAGACTCGGGCTACAGAGCAACAGGATCAATAGAACTACAGCTGACAGTCGCACACGCGCCTCCTCTTTATTATTTTTCAAAAATGTACTTACTGACCAGTTTTTCCAGATTGATCGCCGATTCGGTTTCGAACAGCTCCCCACCGGGTTCCACATAATCCTCAAGACCGCCGGGGGAAATATCTATATATTTACTGCCAATGATGCCGGCTGTGCGAATCGAGGCGATGCTGTCCTCCTGCAGACGCACCTTGTTCTGTACTTCAAAATGGACGACAGCTTCATACATCTCCGGGTCAAGATCAATTTGCTTTACAGTGCCGATCTGGACTCCCGCCATCTCCACCAGATCGCCTTCCTTAAGACCGGAGACCGAATAAAACCGAGCACTCAACCGGTAGGTCGGCTCCCCGAAAAAGTGGATATCGCCGAGATTCACGGAGAGATAGACAAAGCACAAAAAGCCGACCACCAGGAAGACTCCGACCGCCATTTCGACATTAAGTTTTTTCATAAATAAATCTCTCCTCTTTTTCACTGCAGTAGATCGGTCCCATGGCTTCGCGAACAAAAGAGCGAATGGTCGGATTTTCAGACAGCTGAAACTCTTCCGGCGACATACTTCCTTCAATAACGCCGTCGGAGATGAGCGCAACACGATCAGCCAGCTTGAAAATCTTGGGCACATCGTGGCTAACCATGACTGCAGTGTATTTCAGTCTCGCCTGGGTCTGATGAAACAACCGGTAAATTTCGTTACTTTTGCTCACGTCCAGTCCGGTTGTCGGTTCGTCAAAAAAAACAATGCGAGGGTTCATTACCAACGCTCGAGCCAGGCCCACCCTCTTTTTCATGCCGCCACTAAGTTGGGCCGGATATTTCTCGTTTACCCCTTCGAGGTCCATCAAGGCCAATTTTTCCTCGACACAATCCCGGATCTCAACTTCGCTGGCCCCGGTCCGCTCCCTCAAAGGCAAAGCGACGTTGTCGAAAATATTCATGGAGTCAAACAAGGCGACGTTCTGAAACAAAACGCCATAATCCCTGCGAACTTCCTTGAGTTGCACCTTGCTGAGCCGGGCCAGATCCTTACCATAGACGAGCACCTTACCGCTGTCCGGCTTAAGCAAACCGAGCATATGTTTCAGCATCACACTTTTGCCCTGGCCGCTGGCCCCAACAATCACCGTGGTAGTGCCCTCTTCCACAACCAGATTGATCTTTCTCAACACCTGCTGCGTCCCGAAGGAACGATCCACATCAATCAACTCGATGGCGATATTTTTTTGCGTTTCATCCACCGCGGATCCTCTCTTAACGATATAGGTCGATTATAAAACATTCGACGTTTCTACGCCTGTAAAAAGATTGGCTATCTCACATCAAGATGGCACTGATCAGATAATCCCAGACCAGAATCGCCACCGATGAGAGAACCACGGCGCTGGTGGTCGTGCGACTGACTCCCTCGGCGCCAAACCCTCCCGAACGTTCGAGATGCAGGAAAAATCCCTTGGCTGCCGAAATCCAGATAATCAACAGGCCGAACACCAGGGCTTTGACCAGACCCATTTCCACATCGGCCCAGACCACACTGCGATACATTTCCTGAAAGTAACTGCCGGCCGGCACGCCCAGCATGCTGACTCCGACGACGTACCCTCCCAGGATCCCGGCCACGTCGAAAATAAAGGTCAGCAGCGGCATCGCAATAACACCGGCGATAAATTTGGGAGCCATCAGATATTTGTAGGGGTCGATGGCCATGCATTCAAGGGCATCAATCTGTTCTGAATTGCGCATAATGCCGATTTCGGCGCAAATGGCTGAGCCGGCACGACCGACCACCATCAAGGCAGCGATCACCGGTCCCAATTCGCGCAAAAGGCTTAGAGCCACAGCCGAACCCAGCAACCCTTCGGAACCAAACTTGCGCAGTGTATAATAGCCTTGCAGCGCAAGCACCATACCGGTGAAGGTTCCGGTAAACAAAATCACGAAAATCGAGCGGTAACCGATAAAATGGATCTGACGAACCACGGGGAACACCTTGTAGGGAGGTCGCACCGCTGTCAGCAAACAGGTAAACAGAAAAATCCCCATCCGCCCCGCCTGCTGCAGGTAATAAATGGCGTCGGAGCCGATTCGCTCCAATGTCAGGGTCAGCCTGCCCAGAAGCCAGAGGAGCGGACCCTGTGAAACCTTAAGCTGTTTAGTCATTGCACACCGCCTTGTTTCAAGCCCCGCCGACTGCTTCGTCAGGAACCCGGCTGTCACNNTCAGGATGAACACTTTGTGAATGGATTTCTGCACACAAGGGCGTGCATGTTAGCACATTTTTTTAAAAAGAGAATCCCCTTGCAAGCCTTTTTTAGACAGTGCCAAGAAAGCCCTATATTTGCAATCTCTTGGATTCCACATTTTTTCCGTTCACACCTGATGCCCATCGTCCACGGAAATTTTTTTTTGCAATTATCAGCAATGAAGATTAGAATTGGTGGTTGGCTAAAAAGGATGCTTTCGCAACAACGACCCGCCCCAACCGGCCCCACTCGGCAAAATACATCCTATATTAATCGTTCCCGCCACGCTTCAGCATTGAACACTGGTGGCGAACCACATCCAGAAGCGACCGGCACACCGCTTCGGGCAAAGGGCTAAATGTAATGCAACGGATACAACTCCTTCGAAGCTCCGTGGGCAGAAAACTGCTCATGGCCGGCAGCGGCCTGATGCTGGCCGGCTTTGTCGTAACCCACCTGCTTGGCAATCTGACATTGTTCGTCGGGCCTGCGGCCTTCAATGGCTACGCTGAACACCTGCAAAGCCTCGGCCCGGTGTTGTGGCTTTTTCGCCTCGGCATGTTGGGCGCTTTCCTGGTCCATGTTTCCTTCGGCCTCTGGCTGACCCTGCAAAACCGCGCGGCAAAACCTGTGGGCTACGCGAAAAAGAAGGTCCAGAGCACAACCCTGGCTGCCGAGACCATGATCTATTCCGGGCTGGCCCTGTTGCTCTTCATAGTCTACCATTTATTGCATTTCACCCTGCACAAAGTCGGTCTTTCTCCGGCCTTGTTCAGCGAGACCGCCGGCCAGGTCAATATCTACGCCATGGTGGTGCTGAGCTTTCAGCGATGGCCTTTTGTGCTCCTCTATGGCGGCGGATTGTTTGCCCTGTTTCTGCACCTCAGCCATGGCCTCAGCAGCGTTTTCCAGACTGTGGGCCTGTGTAATGAACATCTACTGCCTCTGCTGCGAAGAGCGGGAGCTGCTGCCGCCCTGGCCTTGTTGGTCGGCTATCTCTCCATTCCGGTTCTGATTTATTTCGGCCTTGTGACTCTTTAGGGAGATTTATTGTGATACTTGACGGCAAATGTCCTTCCGGACCGCTTGCAGATAAATGGGACAATCATCTTCGAGACCTCAAGCTGGTCAATCCCGCCAATAAACGCAAGTATACTATACTTGTTGTGGGTACCGGTCTCGCCGGTGCTTCGGCGGCGGCCACTCTGGCGGAACTCGGTTATAACGTTGAAGCCTTCTGCTATCAGGACAGCCCTCGCCGCGCCCACAGTATTGCGGCCCAGGGAGGGATCAACGCAGCCAAAAATTACCAGAACGATGGCGACAGCGTGTTCCGCCTGTTCCAGGACACCATCAAGGGCGGAGATTTTCGTGCGCGCGAAGCCAATGTTTACCGCCTGGCGCAGATCAGCAACCAGATCATCGATCAATGCGTGGCCCAGGGCGTACCGTTTGCCCGGGACTACGCCGGTTATCTGGAGAACCGCTCCTTCGGCGGCGCCCAGGTGTCGCGAACCTTTTTTGCTCGCGGCCAGACCGGGCAACAGTTGCTGCTCGGCGCCTATCAGGCTTTCAGTCGCCAGGTGCAGGCCGGAAAGATTCGGGTACATGCCCGCAGCGAAATGCTCGATCTGGTCGTCGTCAATGGCGAAGCCAAAGGCGTTACGGTGCGTAATCTGCTCAACGGCACGATTCAAAGTTACGCCGGCGATGCCGTGATTCTGGCAAGCGGCGGGTATTCCAACGTCTATAACCTGTCGACCAACGCCATGGGCAGCAGCGTAACCGCCGCCTGGCGAGCTTATAAAAAGGGGGCCTTCTTCGCCAACCCCTGCTATACCCAGATTCATCCCACCTGTATTCCAGTCAGCGGCGAGCACCAGTCCAAACTGACCTTGATGTCCGAGTCGTTGCGCAATGACGGACGCATCTGGGTGTCAAAAATCAAAGGCGATCAGCGACGGCCCCGCGAGATCCCCGAAGACGAGCGGGATTATTATCTGGAGCGCAAATATCCCGGGTTCGGCAACCTGGCGCCAAGAGATATCGCTTCGCGAGCCGCCAAACAGGTGTGCGACGCCGGCTTCGGGGTCGGCAGCGGCAAGGGCGTATATCTCGATTTCGCCGATGCCATTGAACGTCTTGGCGAAGAAACGATCCGCGACCGCTATGGCAATCTATTCGACATGTATCAACGGATTACCGGTGAAAACGCCTACCAGCAGCCGATGCGGATCTATCCGGCCTTGCATTACACCATGGGAGGCCTGTGGGTCGATTACAACCTGCAAAGCAACCTGCCCGGTCTGTTTGTTCTGGGGGAAGCCAATTTTTCCGACCACGGCGCCAACCGCCTCGGCGCCAGCGCCCTGATGCAGGGACTGGCCGACGGTTATTTTATCGCTCCCTATACCATCGCCGACTACCTGAGCCGAACCAAACCCGGCAACGCCATCTCCGATGGGGATGAATTCCGCCAATCCATTGACGCGACCGAAGGGCTCACCAACCGACTGTTGGCCATCGATGGCAGCAAAACCGTCCAGCAGTTTCATCGCGACCTGGGGCATATCATGTGGGAAGAGGTCGGCATGGCTCGCAGCGAGGATTCCTTGAAACAGGCCCTGATAAAGATACCGGCGCTGCGGGAGGAATTCTGGAACAATGTCCGGATTCCCGGCAGTGGCGCCGACCTGAATCAGGAGCTTGAAAAGGCCGGCCGGGTTGCGGACTATCTGGAATTCGGCGAATTGCTGGCCCGGGACGCCCTGAACCGCGACGAATCCTGCGGGGGGCACTTCCGGATCGAACATCAGACGGAAGAAGGCGAAGCGGTACGAAATGACGCCAACTTCTCCCACGTGGCCGCCTGGGAATACCGGGGCGCGGAACAAACCCCGCAGCAGCACAAAGAACCTCTTACTTTTGAGAACATCGAGCTTGCGGTAAGGAGTTATAAATAATGAATCTGACACTACATGTCTGGCGCCAGCAGGGTCCTGACGACAAAGGCCGCCTGGAGCGTTATTTGGCCAGGGAGATCAGCCCCGACAGTTCTTTTTTGGAAATGCTCGACCAAGTGAATGAAGAGCTGATCCACGAAGGCCGGGAACCTATCGTCTTCGACCATGACTGTCGCGAAGGGATCTGCGGCACCTGTTCCCAGGTGATCAACGGCCAAGCCCACGGACCCCAGACTGAAACCACCGTCTGCCAACTGCACATGCGTCAATTCAAGGATGGTGATGAAATCTATATCGAACCCTGGAGGGCCCGGGCCTTTCCGGTAATCAAGGATTTGATCGTCGACCGCACCGCCATGGATCGCATCGTGGAAGCGGGGGGCTTCGTCTCCGTCAGTACCGGCGGCGTCCCCGAGGCCAGCAGTCTCCTGATTCCCAAAAGCGATGCCGAAACCGCCATGGACGCCGCTGAATGTATCGGTTGCGGAGCCTGTGTCGCCGCCTGCCCCAATGGCTCGGCCATGCTGTTCGTCGCCGCCAAGATCGGGCATCTGGCCAAGCTGCCCCAGGGCCGCCCGGAAGCGGCCCGGCGGGTTTGTTCCATGACCGAGGCCATGCTTGACCAGGGTTTCGGCAACTGCAGCAACCATTATGAATGCGAGGCGGCTTGCCCCAAAGGGATCAGCGTTAAATTCATCGCTTTGCTTAATCGTGAATATATTAAGGCACTACCGCAAATCGGCGGAAAAAACTCCTGTTGATTCAGCCCTATTACCAGCCCGCATAAATCTGCCAAAGAGGGCCGTTTTCCGAAACCGGAAGCGGCCCTCTGCGCATCCCTTAACCCTTTGTCCGCAAAAAACATTCACCCTTTTCCACCTTTTAACGATCAGGATGCTTTTTGTAAAACCGTTGCTTTATACTGAACAGAGGGTATCCTTTAGGGGATAAATGGTTTTAATCTTTCCATCTTTGAGACAGGCTGAGGTTATGAAAAACTCATCTACAAGGAATTTGAAGGAGAACCTGAGCATTCTGCTGGGTGGTGCGGCGGGCCAGGGAATTCAGACGATTGAACTGGGACTGACCTGCCTGTTAAAACAAGCCGGCTATCATGTCTTCGCCAGCAAGGAGTATATGTCCCGCATCCGCGGCGGCAGCAACTCGACCCAGATCCGGATTTCCTCCAGCCCGGTTGCGGCCCCCGTGGAGCGGATCGATATATTCATTCCCCTCGATCAAGCAGCCCTGTCCCGTTTATCACCACAACTGACGGACGCGACCCTGGTGTTAGGAGACCGGGAACACCTTTCCGAGCACCCGGGACTTATCGACCTGCCCTTGGCGGCCATTGCTGAAAAAGCCGGGGATCGCCGCTATGCCAGCAGTGTTGCCATCGGTGCGATACTTGGTCTGCTCGACACCAACCTGCAACAACTCGATGATTTTCTGTCTCAGCAGTTTTCTTCCCATCCGGACACCGTGCTGGCCAGCAATCGGGTTGCAGCCAGCGCCGGCTATCGCTTCGGCCAAAAACTGAAGGGAAAAGACCTGCTCTCTGTCAGTCTGCGCCCCCTGCCTTCCGTCGCCACCGACCTGCTGCTCAGCGGCCACCAAGCGATCGGCCTTGGAGCCCTGGCGGGAGGCTGTAATTTCATCTCTTCCTACCCCATGTCTCCCGGCACCGGAGTGCTGACCTTCCTGGCAGAACAGGCGCTCGATTTTGGACTGGTGGTGGATCAGGCCGAAGACGAAATCGCCGCCATCAATATGGCTCTCGGTGCCTGGTATGCCGGTGCGCGGGCCCTGGTCTCGACTTCCGGCGGCGGTTTCGCTCTGATGGGAGAAACCATGAGCCTGGCAGGGGTCGGCGAATCGCCGCTGGTGGTCCATATCGCTCAGCGCCCCGGCCCGGCCACCGGCTTGCCGACCCGCACCGAACAAGGCGATCTGGAGTTGGCCCTGTATAGCGGACATGGTGAATTCCCCCGCTTGATCCTGGCCCCGGGCAGCCTGCAAGAGGCTTTCACCCTGACCCGGCGAGCTTTCGATCTGGCCGACAAATATCAAGTGCCGGCGATTATCCTTACCGATCAATTTCTGGTCGATTCCCTGACCAACATCCCGGCCCTGGATCTGCATGACCTGCAGATTCTTCCCCGCTTCGTCAAAACCGAAAGCGATTACGGCCGCTATCAGATCACCGCCAGTGGCGTTTCTCCCCGTGGTCTGCCGGGCTACGGCACCGGGCTGGTCTGTTTCGACAGTCATGAACACGACGAACAAGGCCACATCAGCGAAGACTTGAGCCTGCGCATCACCATGACCGATAAACGGTTGCGCAAACAGACCGCCCTTACCCAACAGGCTCTGGCTCCACAACTGTTGGGGAACGACGATTACCAGACGCTTGTGATCTGCTGGGGTTCGACCTATCCGGTGCTGCGGGAGGCTCTGCAGAGTCTCAAGGGACAACCCGTTGCCGGTCTGCACTTCTCTCAGCTCTACCCCCTGCACCCGCAAACCGAAGAGTTGTTGCGGCGGGCCCGGCAACGGGTGGTGGTCGAAGGCAACGCGACCGGTCAATTCGCGCGCCTGCTTGAACACACCTGCGGGTGTCCCGTCGACCATCGCATCCTCAAATACAACGGCCTGCCCTTTACCGTAGAAGAGTTGGTCCGACAACTAAAAATAATAATCGACGCAGCGGACTGATCCAACCAAGGAGCCACTACCGATGAAGACGCAAGATTACGACCGACCTGAAATCGACATCAGCTGGTGCCCCGGTTGCGGCAACTTTGCGATACTGAAGATTCTCAAACAGGCACTGGCGGAGTTGGCCATTTCCCCGCAACAACTGGTCATCGCCTCGGGCATCGGCCAGGCGGCCAAAGCGCCCCATTTTCTACAAACCCATCTGTTCAACGGGCTGCACGGACGAGCCCTGCCTGCGGCGACCGCTATTAAGGCCACCAACCCGCAGCTGACTGTCATTGCCCAGGGCGGCGATGGCGACATGTACGGCGAGGGTGGCAACCACTTCCTGCATGCTATCCGGCGCAACCCTGACCTGACCCATCTGGTACACAACAACATGGTCTACGGTCTGACCAAAGGCCAGGCCTCCCCCACCAGCCAACCCGGTTTCGACAACCCTCTGCAAGCCAACGGCGTCACCCAGGAGCCCTTCAATCCCCTGAGCGTTGCCATCGCCCTCAACGCCTCCTTTGTGGCCCGGGTTTTTGTCAGTGCCTTCGACCAGGCGGTGGCCGTATTCAAGGAAGCCATCAAGCACAAGGGATACGCCCTGATCGACATCCTGCAACCCTGCGTCACCTTCAACAAACTCAATACCTACCAATGGTTCGAGGAGCACACCTACGCCCTGGAAGAAACCCACGACACCGGGGATCGACAGGCGGCGTTCAGCCGCGCCTGCGAAACGGATCGCCTGCCCTTAGGCATTTTCTATCGCCTCGAGAACAAACCCTCCTTCGAAGAGCAGCTGGCCGCCTATCAACAGGATGAAAGGCCCCTTTACCAGAGGTCTTTGCAGGCGGACAAATTACGGGAGCTGATTGCCGCCAAGCGCTGCTGACAAACAGCCCCCTTGGCCGGCCGGGCCAGAGCCATCCCATTTTTATGGGTTACAGCACCAGTTGATCCAACAAACCACGGCTAAACTCGCGGCTCCAGCAGATCTCCCGATCAAGGGCTTCGCTATCGGCAAAGCCGAGACGCCGCGCCAGGTATCGGTAATCGGCCGAGTCCGGATCGGGCAGGGTCAGATCTTTCGCGTTGCCCCTCACCGCCCGCAGGGCGTCTATGGTCCGTCGAAAACAGCGATAGGCGCGCCGGATACTGTCCGCCTGTGGTGCTTCGATGAGGCCGACCTGCTGTAATCGGTTGAGAGCCTGCATGCTGTTGGTTACGCGCAGCTGCGGATAGTCAAAGCCATGCCTGATCTGCCTGGCCTGCAAAAAAAACTCGATATCGATCAAGGCCCCGGAACTGTATTTGAGGTTGACGGTCCCGCTGGTTGCCAATTCTGTGACCATGCGCCGACGCAGATGGAGCAGATTCTGATAGTCGAAGGGTTGCCCTGAATAGACGAAAGCGTCCCGCACCGCCAGCACCTCGGTGCAGAGCGCCGCATCTCCCGCGACCGGTCGCAGCTTAATCATGGCCATGCGCTCAAAAGGCTCCGCCCTGCCTTCGGCCGAATAGTATTCCTGCAAAGCCGACAAGGCGTTGGCCAGAGTCCCTTTGCTGCCGAAGGGGCGCAGCCGAAGATCGATTTCAAAAATGCCTTCCTTTCGAGTCCGCAGAGTTTTCAAAAAAACCCGCACAAATTCTTCAAAATAGGTGCTGTTGTCAACGGGGCGCTTGCCGTTGCTCTGTCCCGCGCCGCCATAGACAAACAGCAGTTCCAAGTCGGAGGCGAAACCCATCTCTCGACCACCGAACTTACCTGCGGCCAGTATCGCCCAGGGACAATCACCGCCGCCCCGCTGGGGCTGACCAAACCGGGGCGCCAGCTGGGCATGGCTGAGCTCCGCTGCCGCCGCCACCACTACATCGGCCAGATCGCTCAAAGCCCGGGCAAAATCCACATCTCCGCAGAGACCGGTAATGTGCCGCAGATCGATACGAAACATCTCGCGATCCTTGAAATCATTAAGAGTCTGCACCCTGCCCTGCAGGGTCTCAGCAGTCGCCAGTTGTTGCTGAAGCAGGACCGACAGTTCATTTTTATTAAACCGTCGGTCAATTTCAGCCCGATCGCGAATCAGCGGAAACAGGTTTTCGTGCTGCATCCGCAGAAAATCCTCCCAGAGAAAACGACTGACCCCCATCACTTCGGCCAGAATCTGCAAGGTGCTCACCGAACGAATGCCAGTCAGATCCGCAGCCTGGTGGGGATTTTCCAGCATCCGCGAGGCCAGATCCCGAAATTGGCGAATCGCCTGGCCGGGATTGGGTGAATGGGGCAACAGATAGGCAAATTGTTTAATCAGGGCACAGGCAAAACGCAACTCCCGCAGCTTGTCGGGATCTTCGATCTTGCGCCCTCGCAGATCGCGGATGACAAAAACATCCTGCACCGTTTCGTTTTCGGTGCGGACCCTGGCCTGCTCGATCTTGATGGCCAGCAGAGACAGGGCGTTGGCAAAGGCAAAAAGGAACCCGGGAGTGTCCTGGGAACGGATTTGCAGGATCGTATCCATGTCCGAACTCTGATTGTCGATATGAATATCCACCGGCAGCAGCTGCTCCTGGGTGGCCTTACGCTGGGCAAAACGCCCGGCAGCCCCCTCAATGACCAGATCACGCACCGTTTCGAGCCCGCCGTCCGCCAGCAGGACGTTGTAACGCCTCAATTCCTCGGCACAATGGCCCATAGCCTCCTGGGCCCGGTTTTCCGCCAAGGTCACCTGAAACAGATCCAGAACCTTACGTTGCCCGCCGTCGGCGTCCTCCGGCAAAGTCAACAAATCCCCCGAGTGAATGTCGGCACCGTGTGCCGTCAACAGTCCCGCGATAACAGTCAACAGACCATCCTTGTCCGTCGTAGCCAGGGCCAGCTGCCACCGGCCAACGCCGTCGGGCTGCCAGCGCAGGGCCAGGTCCTGCGGACCGGAAACCTGCCGCAGAAGGTCACTGAAACGGTCGATCATCTCTGCGCTGTTCAAGGGAGGTAGATCCATAGGTTTTCCTTAAAGTTCGGTTGTAAAAAAGACCCTCATCTTAGAATAACTGTCCGTGCCCTGAAAAGGATAAAAGCCCTCGGCGGCAAGGTTCCAATCTCCGCTTGTTTCACGGCTCAATTCTAGGTACCATCATTTTCTTTCTCACAAGAAAATCAAACCAGCCATAATGGCCGGGGAAATTCCGCTCCGGCGCACTCCACAATCTAAGGAGCACCCTGATGAAGCAGACCACGTCCACCGGGCGACGGTACAATCCAATGTTGCCGTACGTTCTTCCCTTTGCCCTGTACCTGCTTCTGACTCAGATTCCCTTGCAGTTTCCCGCCTGTTATCCGGTTCTGTACGCCCTCTGCGTGGGCCTGGTCGGTGCGGCTACCCTCTATCTGCTACGCGGACGAGCTCTGTTTGCCATCCACCCCAGGGTACTTCCGGGGATCCTATTCGGCATTGTTGGCATCCTGCTGTGGATCGGGCTTTGCAGCCTGCAGCTGGAGGCAACGCTTACAGCCGGCCTGCCTGAGTGGCTGCAGCCACAGCCCCGCTCCGCCTTCAATCCGTTTCAGGAAATCGCCAGCCCCGTCGGTCAGTGGAGCTTTATCGCCTTTCGGATCCTGGGCATAGCCCTGCTGGTTCCCCTGGTTGAAGAAATTTTCTGGCGCGGTTTTCTGCTGCGCTGGATCATTTCGCCGGACTGGCAGCACGTTGCCGTCGGCCGTTACAGCTTCAAGTCTTTTTGTTGGGTGGTACTGCTCTTTACCCTGGCCCACCCTGAATGGTTCGCCGCTGCCGTCTACTGCAGCCTTCTGAACCTGCTGCTCTACTGGAAAAAAGATCTCTGGAATTGTATCGTCGCCCACAGTGTCAGCAACCTGATGCTAGTGTTCTATGTGCTGGCCACCGGAGCCTGGCACTTATGGTGAACAGACGGCTTTGATCGATGCAAACCCTGTCGTTTCGGCAAAAAAATGCTAGACTTGAGCGGTAAGATCCAGCCCCGAGAAATTTCCCTATTAAGGAGATCGATATGAGCATCAAAGTGGCAATTAATGGATATGGCCGTATCGGCCGGCTGGTGTTAACAGCCATGTACGATCAGGGACTGCTGGGCACAGAACTGGATGTGGTGGCGCTGGTGG
>NPIF01001225.1_pt1 | contig 33478 bp, 21 predicted proteins | sample 8637461 | NCBI WGS metagenome assembly NPIF01 (sample SAMN07420641, study PRJNA396082) | bioreactor metagenome | isolation source: sample BR12 brine-fed electro-methanogenic bioreactor BR | place: Japan: Kochi | collected 2016-12-09
GCCAGGGGCGTCGAGGGCCGGCGACAGCGGCAAGGAACTCCCGGTTCGGGACACTACCGTGCCCAGCGGAGAGCCATCACGAAGTGGCGCCCCGGCGCCGGCGGGTCGCTGTCGCGGGCCGAGATCGCGTGAGGCTGATCGAGCGCGTTGCGCAGCGCGGCGCGGACGCTCAGTCCGGGCCGGAGCGTGTAGCCGGCAGAGACGTTGACCAGTCCGAAGCCCGCGGTCTCCACCTCGCCGGAGCCCGGCCGCTCGTCGCGCTCGTAGGCGAGGAGCTCGGTGCGCAGCCACGCGCGCTCACCGAGGCGCTGGCGCCAGTGGATGCGGAAGCCGTCGGAAGGGATGCTCGCGAGCGGCCGCCCGCTCTCCTCTTCGCCGCGCACGTGGTGCGCGCTGAAGTCGAGTTCCGCCCCCTTGCCGAGGCGGACACGTGCGCCGAGCTCGAGACCCTCGACACTCGCCTCGCCGCCATTGACGAAGCGGTAGAGCTCCTCCTCGAGGAAGTCGCGCACCAAGACGTCGTCGATCTCGTAGTGGAACGCCGAGGCGCTGACACGCCATCGGCCGCGCTCGATGTGCCAGCCGAGGTCGAGCTGAAGCGCGCTCTCGGGATCGAGCTCGGGGGACGCGAGCTTGAACCCTCGCCCCGTGATTCCCGTCAGGTAGCGATCGGTGATCGTCGGAACCCGGAACGAGCGCGCGATCTGCGCGCGCCATACGCCGCTCTTCTCGGAGCGGCGCAGGAGCGAGACGCTCCCCGCCCACGCGTTGTCCGAGGTGTCCCGCGTCCTGCCCCCGAAGAACGCCTCCGTCTCGATCGGCTCGAAGCGCAGACCGGCCGACAGCTCGAAGGGACCGAGCTCCCGCGTCGCGGAGCCGAAGACGGCCAGCGCCCTCTGGCTGCCATCCTCGATCGGCTCGCCCTGCTCTTCCGGAGCGATGTCGCCGCCCACGGCAAGCTGCGTCGCTTCGAGGTTCTCGCGCAGACGCAGCTCGCCGCCAAGCGTCCAACGCCAGTCCTTCATGCTCCCGCGCCACAGCTCACGCACGCCCATCTCGTCGAGCGAGGTGTCGGTGCTGCGGGTCGGGGACGGCAGGTCGCGGAGCTGCTTGATCAGGCGCTCGCTGTGTCCGTACCACGCGACGAGGGTGCGCTGCACACGTCCCGGACGTTCCCACCGGAAGACGGCGCGGATCGCCTCGTCGTCGGGTACGAGCGTCTGCTTGGAGCTCGACGCGACTTTCGGGCGGAACGCGTCCTCGAGCCGGTCCATCCGCACGCCGAAGCGAAACACCTGACCGTCGCGCGACCAGCTCTTGCCGAGGAACGCCGACTGCTGCTCGTAGGAGGCGCGGATCGCCTCACCGTCCCGGCTCACCGGGTCGTCGACATCGCGAACCCCGAGCGCCAGAGACCAGCCGTCTTCCTCGTAACGCACGCCCGCGGAGTTCCCTTCGACGTCACCTCCACCGCCCTCGATCTCGACGGCGAAGCCGCGCTCGCCACGAGGTGCGGCCCAGGGGCTACGCACGAGGATCACGCCGCCGATCGCACCGGAGCCGTACACGATCGCGCCGGGGCCGCGGAGCACTTCGAGCTCGCCCCACGTCGCGGGGTGCATGCCGCCCCCGGACACGCCGGCGCGGCGCTCGTTACCAAGCACGGACTCGTCGACGAGGAAGAGCGTGCGACCGTCGGCCATGCCGCGGAAGACGGGGACGCGATCCGGGTCCGGGCTGCGCGGCTCCGAGCCAGGCAGCTCCGCGAGCGTCTGCTGGAGCGAGGTGTCCCCCCGCGCGCTCGCCTCCTCGGCGTCGAGACGCCAGGGCTGCGCGCCCGGGGGCGCCACGAGCTCGCTCGCAACGGGTGCCGTGGCGACGACCTCCTCGCTCAGCGCCGGATCCGCCACCAGGACCGCGGTGTGCCCCTCGGCGTCCGCACGCACGACGAGCGTCTGCCCCGTGGCCAACTCGACGAGCAAGTTGATCGGCCGCGGCGCCGCGATCGTGAAGCGCCCCTCGGCGTCGGTCAGGACACCGCCGCTCTCACCGATCGGCGTGATCCGCGCTCCGGCGACGGGCTCGCCCGACGGGTCGACGAGCTGGCCTTCCCACGCGAGCGCCGGAGCGCACAACGCGAGGAGCGCGAAGAGGACCGCGGAGATACGACGCATCGAGAAGGTCTGTGAACGGGTGAGGGACATGGTGGCTCGGGAATTCCGTGGAATGAACGCGGATCGGGGGGCGAGTTCGCTTCCTCTCAGACTGCGGCGAAATCGCAGCCCGCGCCACCCGCCCGCACCGAAGCACCCACCGCTCAGCGCGCCCGCGCCTCCCCGAAATGGAGGTAGAGCACCGGCAGCACGATCAGCGTCAGCAGGGTCGACGTGACGACGCCAGCGACGACGACGACCGCGAGCGGTCGCTGCACCTCCGAGCCAACGCCGCTCGCCCAGACCATGGGGATCAACCCGAGCGCCGTCGTCGCCGCGGTCATCAGCACCGGCCGCAAGCGCAGCTCGGCCCCCTCGAGGATGGCCTCGCGCACGCTCATGCCCGACGCCCTCAGACTCGCGAAGAACTCGACCATGACGAGCCCGTTCAAGATCGCGATCCCGAAGAGCGCGATGAAGCCGACCGAGGCCGAGACCGACAGGTAGAGCCCCGAGATCTTGAGCCCGATCACTCCGCCCACCAGCGCGAGCGGGATGTTGACGAGGATCAGGAGCGCGGGGCGCACCGCACGGAAGTGCAAGTAGAGCAGGACGAAGATCAGAAGGAGCGCGAGCGGCACCATCAGGGAAAGCCGGCGCATCGCGCGCTGCTGCTGCTCGAACTGCCCGCCCCACGTCGTGTAGTAGCCCGTCGGCAGAGGAACCTCCGCCGCGATGCGCTCGCGCGCATCGGCGACGAAGCCGCCGATGTCGCGCCCGACGACGTTCAGCTCGATGACGAGGCGGCGCTGCCCGTTCTCGCGGGAGATCTGCGCGGGGCCTTCGACGAGGTCGATGCTCGCGACTTCTGCGAGCTGGACCTGCTGACCGGAAGGTGTGTACATCGGAAGCTGCCGTAGGTTCTCGACCCGTGCGGTGAAGTCCTGCGGCAGGCGGACGACGACGTCGGTCCTCCGGTCGCCCTCCGGCACCGTCGTGACGACGCGGGCTCCCATCGCGGTTTCGATGAGATCCCGCACGCGCGCCACGCTGATCCCGAGGCGCGCGAGACGGCGCCGGTGCATGCGGATCTGGAGGTACCCGAGGCCCTCGACGGCCTCCGCCTTGACGTCGGCCGCGCCCTCGACGCTCTCGAGGACCGCTGTCATGCGCTCGCCGTACGCGGTGAGCTGCGAGAGATCGTCTCCGAAGACCTTGAGCGCGATCTGGCTCTTGACGCCCGCGACGAGCTCGTCGACCCGCATCTGGATCGGCTGCGTGAAGCCGAACTCGACTCCCGGGATCTCCGCGAGCTTCTCGCGCAGGGCGTCGACGAGTTCCTCCTTGTCGTGCCCGCTCTCCCATTCGTCGCGATCCCGGAGGATGACGTAGATGTCGCTCTCCCCGACTCCCATCGGGTCCGTCGCGATGTCCGAGCGCCCCGTGCGGCTGACGACGCGCTCCGCTTCCGGGAGCTCGAGGATCGCCTCTTCGACCCGCTCGACGGTGTCGAGGGACTGGGTGAGCGAGACAGACGGGAGCTGGAACGGCTGCACGACGATCGAGCCCTCGTCCATCGAGGGCACAAACTCGGTGCCGAGGGTCGGCGCGAGTCCGAGCGCGACGGCGAGCAGGGACAGCGAGAGCGCCGCGACGAGGATCGGATGAGCGAGCGCCCATCGGAGGCTGGGGCGGTACAGCTTGCGCACGAGATCCGCCGGGTGCGGGATCTTGCCGCCGCCAAAGACGGGAACCGGGCGCAACACGAGGGACGCGAGCGCCGGCATCAGGGTCACCGAGAGCACGAGCGCGCAGCCGAGAGCGATCGAGATCGTGAACGCGAGCGGCGCGAACATCTTGCCTTCCATGCCCTGCAGCGAAGCGATCGGCAGGAATACGACGACGATCACCGCGACGCCGAAGAAGATCGGGCGCAGGACTTCGTGGGCCGCCTGGCGCACGAGCTCGACGCGGTCGAGCTCCTCGTCGCGCACGCGGTCCATGAGGCGCACGACGTTCTCGATGAGCACGATCGCTCCGTCGCCGAGCATCCCGATCGCGATCGCGATCCCCGAGAGTGTCATCAGGTTCGCGGTCATCCCGGCGAGGTTCATCACGCCGAAGGTCGCAAGCGCCGCGAAGGGCAACTGCAGGACGACGAGCAGAGCGGAGCGCACGTGGCCCATGAAGAAGAGCAGGACGAGCACGACGAGCACCGCCCCCTGGAACAACGCGCTGCGCACCGTGCCGAGCGCCGTGCCGACGAGCTCGCTCCGGTCGTAGTAGGGAACGATCGACACGTCGGGCGGCAGAGAGTTGCGCGCGACTTCGAGCTTGTCCTTGATCCCGGCCACGACCTCGCGGCCCGAGGCGCCGCGCAGCATCAACACGATCCCGGCGACGGTCTCGCCTTCCCCATCCCGGGTGATCGCACCCTGACGAATCTCGGGGCCGATCTCGACGCGGGCGACCTGCCGCAGTTGGACGGGCACGCCCTCGCGGTACGCGACGACCGTCTCGGCGAGATCCTCGGCGTTGCGCACCCAACCGTCGCCGCGCACGACGTATTGCTCACCGCCGCGCTCGACGTAGGCGCCCCCCGCGACACCGTTGTTCTCGGACACCGCCTCGGCGAGGGTGCCGAGCGTCAGGTCGTAGCGCAGGAGCGCCGCCGGGTCGACGACGACCTGGAACTGCCGCACGTAGCCCCCGAAGGAGTCGACACCCGCGACGCCCGGGACAGTGCGCAGGATGGGGCGGACGACCCAGTCCTGCAGCGCGCGCAGCTCCATCAGGTCACGCTCGTCGCTCTCGAGCGTGTACTGGAACACTTCGCCGAGACCCGTCGAGATCGGGCCGAGGCTCGAGCTCGTCCCCTCCGGCAGATCCTCCCGTGCCGAGAGGATGCGCTCGAGGACGAGCTGCCGTGCGAAGTAGATGTCCGTCCCGTCCTCGAAGACGACCGTCACCACCGAGAGCCCGAACTTCGACAGGGAGCGCACCTCGGTCGAGTGAGGCAGTCCAGTACATGCCTGCTCGAGCGGATAGGTGACGAGTTGCTCGATCTCGAGAGGAGAGAGCGTCGGCGCCTGCGAGATCACCGTGACCTGGACGTTCGTCACGTCGGGGAACGCATCGATCGGCAGCGCCCGATAAGAGAGGGTTCCGCCCGCGACGAGCAGGCCCGCGAGCAAGAGCACGACCAAGCGGTGTTTGAGCGAGAGCTCGACGATCCTCTCCATCTCAGCTCTCCTCTCCGCCCTCGCTCAGGAGTGCCGACTTGAGCAGGAACACTCCCTCGACGACGACCTCGTCTCCGAGCGCCACGCCTTCCTGGATCTCGTAGCGGCTCCCATTGAAGAGCCCGACCCGGACGGGACGCGCCTCGAAGCGCTCGCCGTCGAGGCGCACGAAGACGTAGTCCGCGCCGCGCAGGCGCGTCAGAGCGCTCCCCGGCACGGAAGGAGCCAGCCGGGCCTCGCCGTGGGTGAGATTCCCCTGGACGAAGAGTCCGGGGTAGAGCGCCGACGCGTGCTCTCCGATCTTCGCGCGCACCCGCACCATCCGCGTCTCCGGATCGACGCGCGGCACCGGCGTCAGAACGCTCGCCAGCGCCGCGGCCTCCGGGCGGCCCACGGGCGCGAACTCGATCGTGTCGCCCCGGCGCACTTTGACGGCCTGCGCCGGCGGAACCTGGACCTCGAGCTCGACGCGCCGCCGGTCCCCGATCGTCATCACGGGGTCGAAAGCCTGGATCCACTCCTGCTCGTGGGCAGAGAGCTCCATGACCACCCCCTCGCCGAGCGCGCGAAGGACGTACTCCCCTCGCGAGTGACCGCGCTCGATCAGCTCCGAGATGTCGTCCTCGCTCATCCCGACATCGCGCAGCTCCATGCGCGCCTGCTCGAGACGGATCTTCGCGTCGAGCATCGCCTGCCGGCGCCGCTCGATCTCCATGCGGCTGATGCCCTCGATCTCGAGCAGCTCCCGCCCGGCCTCGTATCGCGCGAGCGAGATCGCGTGTGCCTCGCGCGCACTCAGCATCGCGCCTTCGAGCACGTGCAGGTCGTGGGAGTGCAGCTCGAGCAGCTCCTGGCCCACGCGCACCTGCTCGCCTGGCGCGACCCGCAAACGGCTGACACGCCCACCGAGCGGCGACTTGACCGCGAGCGTCGTCCCCGGAGCACGCACGACCTCGCCGAGGACGCGAACCTGGTCGCCGAAGCTCCGCTCGAGCACGGGCCGCGTGAGGATGCCGGCGCGGGTCTGCCGCGCCGCGTCGAGGCGCACGGTCTCACCGCCGAAGCTCACCGAGCACGCGAGGAGTGAAGCAACGATCGTCATCGAGGTTCTCATCGGTCGTCCTCCGCAGACAGAGTCGGGAGTGGGAAGAGCTTCGTGTCTCCGGTGAGACAGACGATGCGCGACCGGGCGTCGAGCGCCTCGTGCCTCAGGTCGAGCAGGGCGTCCCGCATCGCGTCGAGGCGGTCGACGCCATCGATGTACTCGAGGTAGCTCGTCTCCCCGAGGCGGAACTGGCGCACGAGCGCCTCCTCCGCGCCGTCGAGACGAGCACCGTAGTTCTCGAGGGAGCGGAGGCGTTCACTCGCACGCTCGAGCGCCGCCATGGCCGCCGACAACTCGGCGGCGAGGGCCCGCTGCTCCCTCCTCGCCATCGCACGCGCGGCATCGAGCTCCGCACTCGCCCGCGCCTTCGTCGCGCGCACCGCCCGGCCGAGAGGCAGAGGCAGACTCACCGTCAGCCCGAGCGCGTCGAGCCCCGGCTCGCTCCCGAGCTCGGGGACGCTCTCCCACTCGAGCGCCAGGGCCGGGGCACCGGCCGCGGAGCGCCGTGTGTGCTCGGCCCGCGCCTCGCTCAACGCGAGCCCCGCCGCGCTCATGCGGGCCCAGGGGCCGGCGTCGGACAGGCCGCGCCTCGCGTCCGTCGTCTCCAGCTCGGCGAGCAGTCCGATCAGTGCACTGCCGTCGGGACGCGGCGCGCCACGGGCGAGCGCGTCGAGGCGCGCCACCGCCGCCGCTCGATCGACCTCGGCGCGGTCGAGCCCACGTTGCGCGCCGACCCACGCGAGTTCGAGCTGCGTGACCGAAGTGCCGGCCACCTCGCCGAGCTCGTGTCGTTTCCTGTGGAGCGCGAGCGCGTTCTCGAGGCGAGTGAGACGCGTCGCAGCGAGCGAGACCTGCCCCTCCCGCAGCGCGAGTGTGAGCCACGCCTCGTGGACCGCGCGCGCGAGCTCGAGCCGCCACACGGTCTCGGACGCCGCGCCCCACTCGCGGAGTTCATCGCGCCAACGTCGCGCCGTCGCCGCCTGCCCTGGCATCCAGAACGGCTGGGTCACCCGGAGATAGCGCGTCGCGTTCGCCCGCTCCCAGATGCCCTCGGCCTGCAGCTCGACACCCGGCGCTCCGGCGCGGGAGCTGGCCTCGACGTCGTGACGCCGGACGGCGATCCCGGCCGCACTCTCCGCCGCGATCGGCGCGGACGCCCACGCGAGCCGCACCGCCTCCCGCAGTGAGTCCTGCGGGCCGCTGCCATGGGACGGCGCGACGAAAGCCACCACCGTCCCGGCGGCCAGGGCGAGACCGATCCAACTCCGCGCTGCGAACATCGCGATCCTCCCTCGAGACCCGGGACCAAGCCGGTCCCGTCACGAGATGCGAGCCCGCGGACTCGGTCACTGCCTCTTTTTCGCCTGCGGGGCACGCGACAGCTCGATTGTCGTCGATTCGAGACCTCCGGCCGCGCGCCTTACACAGATTGCCTCTGCCGTTCGCCTGGACAGGTAAAGCCGGGGACTTCAGTGTTTTACCGAAGGTCAGACTTCGGGAAAGGTGCGACGATAAGCACCGCGTCAAGAACGGATAAGCGGCGGCGCAGGAGCGAGAAAGTCCGTACCATTTCGACTGGTTCCGCCCCCCGAGTACGACCCGAGGAGATCGAAGATGGACCGAGCTCGTGCCTGGCTCGCAGCGCTGGCGTTGCTGGCGCTATTCGCTGCGCCTCTGATGGCCGCGCCGAAGACCGCTCCGCGCCCCGTGGGTCCGGACGGCCGCGCGATCTACACCTACGCGCTGATCCCGAACGCGACGCCTCTGACATGGCTGACCCTCAGCGATCTCGGTTTCGTGCTCGAGCCCGGCCCGAAGGGCGAGCTCTTCGCCTATCTCAGCCCGGAAGAGATGGACAAGCTCGCTGCGCTCGGCATTCCCTGGCTCGTCGTGCCCGACCCGGCGCTCGAGGAGCGCTCGGCGGGCGACGCCCCGGGCGTCGACGCGCTGACCTACCACAACCACGCCGAGCTGACGGCGGTCCTCCAGCAGGTCGCCTCCGACCACTCCGACATCGTGCGGCTGATCTCGGCCGGCGACAGCGTCGACGGCCGCGAGCTCTGGTGGCTGAAGATCACCGACAACCCGGATGTCGAAGAAGATGAGCCGGGCTTCAAGTACATCTCGACGATGCACGGCGACGAGGTCGTCGGTGTCGAGATGTGCCTCGAGCTGATCCACTGGCTGACCGACGGCTACGCGAGCAACTCGCGCGCGCAGCGCCTCGTCGACAACGTCGAGATCTGGATCATGCCGATGATGAATCCCGACGGGCAGGCGCGCAGCCAGCGCTACAACGCCAGTGGCGTCGACCTCAACCGCAACTTCCCCGACAAGGACCACGACCCGACGAACACGGGAGAGGGACGCGCGATCGAGACCCAGCGCATCATGACGTGGCAGACCCAGCACACCACGGTGCTCTCCGCCAACTTCCACGGCGGCGCTGTCCTGACGAACTACCCCTACGACGGGAACCCGAGCAGCCAGAGCGTCTACACAGCCACGCCGGACGACGACATCTTCATCAACCTCTCGCTGGAGTACTCGGAGGACAACGGTCCGATGTACTCGAGCTCGAGCTTCAGCCAGGGGATCACGAACGGCGCGGACTGGTACGCGATCTCGGGCGGCATGCAGGACTGGAACTACGTCTGGCACGGTGACATGGAAGTCACCGTCGAGCTCAGCCAGCAGAAGTGGCCGGCCGAGAGCACACTCGACGGCTACTGGTCCGATAACCAGGAGTCGATGATCTCCTTCCTCGAGCGCGCGTTGACGGGCGTGCGCGGCGTCGTGACGGACGCCGACAACGGCGACCCGGTTGCCGCGACGCTCCGCATCGCGGGCCGCGACATCGACTTCTACACGGACCCAGAAGTCGGTGACTACCAGCGCATGCTCGTCGCGGGCAGCTACACGCTCGAAGTCGACGCCGACGGCTACGAGAGCCGCTCGCTGCCGTTCACGTTGACCACGGCGCAAGCGGAGACCGAGGCCCTGCGCCTCGACGTCGCGTTGACGCCCAAGGCCACCGAACTCAGCCACGTCTCCGCGCGCATCGAAGGTGACAGCGACGGCGACGGGCACCTCGAAGCGGGGGAATCCGCAGCCCTCGTCGAGACGCTGAAGAACTTCGGGGCCAGTGCGACGGGCATCGAGGGCGAGCTCGTCCCGCTCTCCACCTACGCTTCGGTCAACGGTGACGGGCGCTGGCCCGACCTCGGCGCGGGCGACGCGGCCGAGTCCGAGACGCCCCACCCGACGATCTCCGCCGCGGCGAACACGCCGGCCGGACACTCGCTCGCGTTCGCGACGCGCTGGACTACCGCCGAGGGCAAGAGCGGCATGACCGACGCCTTCTTCGTCCCGGTCGGCGCCCCTGTCTCCGCGAACGAGAGCGCATCGGACGTCCCCAAGGCGATCCCGGACCCCGGCACGAGTGAGAGCACGCTCGTCGTAACGACGGAGGGCAAGCTCGCCGAGGTCAACATCACCGTCAACATCGACCACACCTACAAGGGCGACGTCGAGCTCACGCTGATCCACCCCGACGGCACCACCGTCCGCCTTCACAACCGCACGGGCGGATCCGCCAACGACATCATCACGACCTACGACACCCTGACCGTTCCGGCGGAGAGCCTCGACGCGTTCGTCGGCAAGCCGAGCGCGGGCACGTGGCGTCTCCGGATGCAGGACCACTACGGGTCGGACTCCGGCACGCTGAACTCGTGGTCGCTCGAGCTGATCACGCGCCCCTACGAGAGCCCCGTCTCCGAGGTGCTGCTGCGCGACCTCACGCTCACCCCGGAAGGCCACGTGCGCCTCGACTGGTGGCCCGTCGGCTCGGCGACGAGCTACAAGGTGCACCGCTCCGCCACCCCCGCGAATCAGGCGAGCTACAGCGACCTGAGCGGTGCCGATGCCGACACGACGGACACGCGCTTCGTCGACGCGACGGCCGGCAGCTTCGAGTGCTACATCGTCTCGGGTGTCGGTCACGCGGGCGAGGGGTTGTGGGGGCACTACGGTCGTTGAACCATCCGGCCGGCCGCTCCCCGCGGCCGGCCACCCCACTATCTTCAGCCGAGCTCGATGACATCTCCGTCGTCGAGGAACGCCACGTCGTAGCCGGGCGGGAGCTCCGCCAACAGCGTAGCGGAGGCGGCGCGCACCTCGTCCCCGAGGTGCGTCAAGCGCAAGAGCTCGGCACCGAGCGTGGGGATCTGCTCCCTCCACTCGGCCCATGTGCAGTGGCGCCCGGCCGGGGGCGCGAGCGCCGAGCACTCCGCGATGACGAGCTCCGCGCCCTGGCACGCCTCGAGCAGACCCGGCGTCATGGTCGTGTCGCCGGAGAACACGAGCGCGCGGCCGTCCTCGCGCTCGAAACGCAAGACCAGCGCCTGGTCGGGTGGATGCATGTGCTCGCCCGCAAACGCTCGCACGATGACGCCGAGCCAGGCCCGGCTCTGGCCGACCTCGAGCTCGGTGCGCACCTCCGGGTAGTCCCGCCTCGAGGCCAGGGAGCCGTAGAACAGGTCGTAGAGCGCGTCGAGGCGTGAAGCGACGCCAGGCGGCCCGAGCACGGAGAGCTCCGCGCTCCGCGGCTCGCGCACGACGGCGTCCGCGAGCAGGTAGGGCAAACCGCCGATGTGATCGCCGTGGAGATGAGTGATCGCAACACCGGCGAGTTGCTGCGGGTCGAGTTCGAAACGCTTGAGCGCGGCGAGCGCGGTCCCGCCGAAGTCGACCATGAACGGCTGGCGCGCGAAGCCCTCGACCCAGTAGGCCGCGTGCCCACGCCCCGCCGCGCCAAACGCATCTCCAGAGCCGCAGACGACGACGCGCATGGTCACTTCTTCCCCGAGCACGGTCGATAGCGCACGAGCTGCACGCCGGAGTCGAAGCGCTTCGTTTCGATCAGCTCGAGGGAGACGGGCTCCGCGAGCTCCGAGACGAGCGGAATCCCCGCCCCGAGAACGACGGGCATCGAAGCGAGGTGATACTCCGTGATCGCGCCGCGGGCCGCGAACGCGCCCGCGACGGCGCCTCCCCCGACGAGCCAGACCCTACGGTGCCCGGCAGCCCGCATCTGCTCCAACAGAGCGTCCGGCGAGCCCCCGTGAATGTGCACCGTCGGGACGACCGCCTCGAGGGCGCGCCGACTCATTACGTGACAGGGCGTCTCTCCATACGGCCAGGGAACATCGAAACCGAGGACTTGCTCGTAAGTTCGGCTCCCCATCACGAGCGCGTCGATGCCGGAGTAGAACTCCGCGAAGCCGTAGTCCTCGCCGCCCTCGTTGAAGACGTCGAGCCAGGCGATGCTGCCGTCGGCGCGTGCGATCGCTCCGCCGAGGCTGATCGCCGCGTAGTAGATCAGTTCCACACCCGCTCCTCGTGGCCCAGATCACTCACGGTCCGGGCGAGTGTTCCGAGCCGGAAGTTCGTTGACATTATCGGCGAGCCATCGACGGTCCTGGCAAGACGCGACGACGAAGCTGTAGCAGCNNGGGGCGTCGAGGGCCGGCGAGAATGTCAAGGAACTTCCGGTTCGGGACACTAGCCCGGATTATGCACGAGGCGCCCCGGCACCGTTTTCGCCCCGCCTTTCATCCGCAACCACGCGAAGCCCCCGGGCGCCCACGGCGACGGCCCGGGTCTCGTCGAGCACCCGCCCGAGCGCCGCGCTGTCGACGGGCAGGCTCGAGGCGATTGGCACGAGCCCACGTGGATGCTGCTCGAGCACGATGCTGACCTCCGTGCCCTTCGCGAAGTAGGCGAGAACGGCGGGCGGCACACGCGCCCGGTGTCGACTGCGCGGTTCGGGCACCTCGAGCTCCACGAAGAGCTCCTGGACACCGGCGACGAGAAAGCGACCCTGCACGCCTCCATCCCCGAGCTGCGGCCCCATCGACAGCCGGGCGAGCTCGAGCTCGGACTGCAGCTCGCGATGCGCCTCGAGCGACGCGGCGCTCGAGTTCAGGCTCTCCCGAAACAGCATGGCATCCCGCGCGCTCGCGAGTCCGCGCCCGCGGCACCAGGCAGCCATCCGCTGACACTCCTCGGGGAAGAGCTCCGCGAGACAGGAGCTGACCACGCAGTAGTAGGGGAAGAGCCGCACGGCGACGGACAGCGCCCAAGGCAGAAGGCGCGCCGGTGCCCGCTCCACCGCGGGGGAGCCCGGCGCGGGCCCCTCCGCGCGCCACTCGGCCCGTGGCAGAAGGTCCTGGTTCTCGGATTCGAAGAGGGCGGCGACGATGTCGAGAACGCGCTCGACCCCGGTGCGTTCGTCGCGTTCGAGCCCTGGCATGCGCTCCTTGGCGTAATCGTCGAGCGCCTCCGCGACGCTCTCGTCCCGGCCACCCCCACTCCTTCCGCCCTCGAGACTTCGTAGCATCGTCCCACCTCCTCGCGGGAGCATAGGCGGGAGCCGGGAGCGCAAAGCCGCGGTGAGCGTGGCCTCCTCCCGCTCGCGGGAAGAAAAAGGGCGGCCCGGAGGCCGCCCCGACTACCAGGAAGGGACCTGGTCGGTCACATGAAGCTCGGGAATCAGAAGCGCCAGGCAAGGCCGAGAGAGAGTTCGGTACCGCTGAGGTCGATCTCGCCGAAGCCCTCGAACTGGTCGTCGAGCTCGTCGTCGACCGCGGTCTTGCGGGCGTCGGCGTAGAGCGACATCGTCGGGGAGATCTTGAAGTCGATCCCGGCGTTCAAGTAGTAGCCGGTCGCGATGCCGTCGGACTCGAAGGCCCCGAAGAAGATCTCGCCTTCGTTCTGGAAGTCGATGAAGTCACCGACCTCGGAGTAACGCCACCAGTAGAAGCCTCCCCCGGCACCGAGGTAGACGTTGATCCCGTTGTCGCGCCCGAGGGGATAGAAGCGCACCCCAGCGGTCAGAGGCGAGACCCGCAGCTTCGAGCGGTGCTCGATGTCGAAGCCGTCGCCATCGACGTAGTCGCGATACGCGCGCCACTGCGCCCCTTCGAAACGCCCGCCGCCGAAGACGACGCTGGTCTCGCGGGTGACGCTCCACTCGAACTCGACGAGGAACGAGCTGTCCTCGAGCCCTTCGGCATCGCCGAAGAAGTCGATCTCCTCGTCCTTCCAGAACTTGGAGTCGCCCTCCGGCGTGAAGAGCCCGACCTGCAAACGGAACATGCCCTTGGTGTTGTAGCCCTGCGAACCCCGTCGGGGGTATTGCTTCGGGCCACCAGCGAGGACGAGCCCGGAGCAGACAAAGACGATCAATGCGGCGAGGACGGAAAGACGTGCCCTGTTCATCGTGGCCTCCTTGACCGGCGAGAGTGCCCGCGCTTTCTGCCGAAGGCGCCGCGTCGGTCCTTGACAGGGAGGCTTAAAGCAACGCCTGTGCCAGATCGACACGAAGCGCCGCACCTACACGCATCTCAATTGAACAAAGGACTTATCCCGAGCGACTGCAACAGGGCCGGGCGGAGCCGGAGCAGGACGTCCCCTTTCGAGGACAACCCTGCGTGCCAGCATGAGGACGGCTCAGGAGTCGTAGCGCGTCGCCTCGGAGCCACCGCGAATCCCTGGGCGGCCGGGGAACTCTCTCGTCCGCGGCGCCCGTGCCTGGACGAACGCTCCGAGCTCGCGTGCGAGCTCCGGAGCCAAGGCCGCCGCGCCGGACACGAGCACGCCGTCGACGTCGTCCGCGATCGCCTCGAGCAGCTCGACCGCGATGGCGCGCCCCTCCTCGGCTTCGCGCCCGGCCTCGGCGGCCGCGCCCATGCGTTCGAGAAGACTCTTGGGCAGGCTGACTCCCGGCACCTCTTCGGCGAGGAACTCGGCCTCACGCAACGAGCCGAGCACCCGAAGGCACGCGAAGACCGGGATGCGCACCGGCGCGATGCGCTCGAGCATTCCGCGCAACGCCTCCACGTCGAAGATCGGACTCGTCAGCGTGTACTCCGCCCCGGCGTCGACCTTCCACTCGAAGCGCCGCTGCTCCTCTTCGGGCGCGACGGCGCCAACGGTGAGCAAGACTCCGGTGTGGAACGCCGTCGGCGCACCGATCGCCACGTCGCCGACGTCGAGGCCGTGGTTGAGGCGGAACGCAACGTTCGTCGCGCCGATCGCGTCGACGTCGAAGCGATCGGCGCTCCAGCTCACCTCGCCGACACCCGGCTCCTGCCCGGTGACGAGCACGAGGTCGCGCAGGCCGAGCGCGTGCACGCCGAGCAGCTCCGATTGCAGAGAGAGCAGGTCGCGGTTCTTGCAGGTGAGCTCGAGCAGGGAGCTGGCCCCGCGCGCGCGGACGCCGTCGAGCTCCGCGACGAGGCGCGCCAAGGCTACGGGACTGAGCCTCGCTGTGGAGCGCGGATCGTCGCGCACGAGCACGCCGTCCAGGCCCGCCGCAAGCCAGGGCTCGAGCTGGGAGAAGAGCTCCGAGGTCTCCCAGCCTCGCGGCGGTGAGACCTCGAGGAGCGCGACGAAACGCCCCTCGTCGATCTTGCGGCCGAGCGCGCTCTTCTCGCGCCGCGGCACGGGAGTCGCCGGCGTCGCGCGCGGCGGCGGGACGAGCAAGCGCGGGATGACGGCGCCCTCGCCGCGCTGCCCGAGCGCCTCCCGCATCGCCCTGACGTGCTCGGGCGTCACCCCGCAGCAACCCCCGATCACGCGCGCGCCGAGCTTGGCGAAGCGCTTCGCGTAGCGGCTCATGTACGCCGGCGAGGTCAGGTAGAGCATGCGCCCCTCGACACTGCGGGGGATGCCCGCGTTCGGCATCGCGGCGAGCGGGAGCGTCGCGATCCCCGCGAGAGTCTCGAGCACCGAGAGCATGGGCGCGGGGCCAACGGAGCAGTTGACGCCGATGACGTCCGCCCCACTCGCCTCGAGCTTCTGCGCCATCCACTCCGGTGGCACACCCTCGGGCGTCCGGCCCTGCTCGTCGACGGTCATCATCGCGACGACGGGGATGTCCGCCGTGCGGCGCGCGGCCTCGACAGCCGCCTGAACCTCGACGAGATCGGTGAAGGTCTCGAAGACGAAGGCGTCGACGCCGCCGTCCGCGAGCCCTGCGAGCTGCTCTTCGAAGAGCGCGACCGCCTCGTCGAAGGTCGTTGGCCCCCAGGGCTCGAGACGAATCCCGAGCGGCCCCACGGCGCCCGTGACCCACGCGCGCTGGCCGACCGCCGCGCGCGCGAGGCGCGCCGCCGTGCGGTTGATCTCCGCGACGCGTTCACCGAGCCCGTGGGGCTCGAGGCGCGGGCGGCAGGCCGCGAAGGTGTTGGTCTCGACGGCTTCCGCGCCGGCTTGGAGGAACGCGCGGTGCACCTCTTCGACGATCGCGGGCCGCACGAGGTTCAACTCCTCGTAGCAGCGGTTCAGGAAGACGCCGCGGGCGTAGATCTCCGTGCCCATCCCCCCATCGAAGAGGACGGCGCGGGTGGCGAGGGCTTCTCGAAGAGGTGGGAGCATGGGGTGACGCTAACGCGGGACGGTCGGCGTGCCAAGTGACGAGGGACGGTCGACCTGCATAGCACGAGAGCTTCCAGGAGTCCCCTCGGCGGGTCGCCTGTCCCCGGAACCCCGTGATGGAGCGGACCGACAAGGCTAGAAGGGCATATAGGACGAGGGACAGTCGACCTGCCACCGCGCCCCACCGCAGCTCTCGAGCTTGGCAGGTCAACCGTCCCGGTCGCTTCGTCGCTCTCTCCCCCCTCGCGGACGAAGCGCCCCCCACGTGGGACAGTCGACCTGCCACCGCGCCCCGCCGCAGCTCTCGCGCTTGGCAGGTCAACCGTCCCGGTCGCTTCGGCCCTCTCTCCCCCCTCGCGGACGAAGCGCTCCACCCACTTGGGACAGTCGGGGGCTTCGGTTTCCTACCTTTGCGCTTCCTGTCGGGGACAGTCGACCACTGGCTTGCGTGCTGTCCGTTTTGTACAAGGTGGTCGACAGTCCCCTTGTCTCTATCTCTCTCACTCCCTTCGGTCGTAGAACGCAATCGGGCCGGGGGCTAGCCCCCGGCCCGCTTGCGTTCTATCGCCGTAGGGCGAGAGACGGCTACTCGAGCACCAACACTTCGACGCGACGGTTGGCGGCGCGGCCATCCTTGCTCGAGTTGTCGGCGACCGGGCGCGCTTCGCCGTAGGAGATCACGCTCATCAGGTTGAGCGGGATGCCCTTCTCGTGCAGGTAGTTCTGCACGGCTTCGGCGCGCTTGTGGCCGAGGACGCGGTTGTACTTCTCGGAACCGGTCGAGTCGGTGTGGCCCTGGATCTCCAGGAACACCATGCGGTCCATGCCCTTCAGCTTCGCGACGAGAGCGTCGAGGACCTCGGAGGAACCCTCGAGCTCGGTCTTGTCGACGCCAAAGCGCACGTCGGACTCGGTCAGCGTGACCTGCCAGATCACCTTGCCGCGGGCGGCCTTCTCGGCAGCCTCGGCCTTGGTCATCGCGGCAGCGCTCGCATCCTGGGCCTTCGAAGCCGCAGCGGCAGCCTTGCTCACCTCGCCACGGATGGCGGTGTCCGCCTTCTCCAAGGAGCTGATCTTCTCCCCGTTCGCCTCGACCGAGCCCTGCACGCCGTCCACGCGGCTGGTCACATCGGCGATCGCCGCGTCGAACTTCTTGTTCGAGACACAGCCCACCGAGAAGACGAGCACCAGCACGGCGATCAGGAGCAACGTCGCCTTCTGCTTCATCATCGCTTCCTCCAAATCAATTCACGGGTCCCCGCGGGCCGGGGCCCTTCCCGCAGCACTCAGGAACGGTCCGGAGCGTCCGCGAAGGGATCCCTCTCGGGGGCCGTCCATATCCAGTTAAATCCTTCGAGCCAGAGAGTTATCCCAGCTTCCGGATCACTAAGCGCGGGATTATACAGCCGTAAACGTCACGCGTCTGTCGATTCGCGGCATTATCGACCCCGAATCGGCCCCGTGTCTAGGTCGCTTTCGCTCTCCCGAGCAGGTCAGTGGGCGAGCCGGGCTGGTGTTCCACGCCGGTAACCGAGCCGGGAGCGCACCGCGAGACCTGGCTGGCGCACTCGGAGCTCGATCCGGTGGAAGGCCCCGTCGGGGGGAGAGGCGGGGCGGAACGAGATCAGGTACTGGTGCCTGAGGTCCTGTTTGAGCGTGTTCGAGGCGGTCTTCGCCAGCTCCGCCTCGTCGCGTCCTCCGATGAGGAAGAAGCGCCCGCCCGTCTCCGCCGCGATGCGCCGGAGCACCGCGAAGGGGGAGTCCTCGCCGCTGCGCTCGTCCTGGATCAAGCGCGCCTCGCCGCCGAGCGCGAAGACGTAGATCGGAACCTCGACGTCCCGCGCCGCAGCGATCGCCGCTTCGGGACTGAGCGTGCTCGAGGTGTCCATACCGTCGCTGACGAGGATGATCGCCTGCCTCTCCTTCGGGTTGCGCGGAACGATCGTGGCGGCGCGAGCCAACGCGTCCGCCAGCGCAGTCCGTCCGCCCCGGGGCAAGCGGAGCGCACGATCGAGCGTCGTCATCGGCATCGAGTTCCAGTCCGTCATCTCCTTGACGACCTTCCCGGCGAACGCGACGAGCTTGATCCGGTCCTGGTGGCGCACCTGCCGCATCAGAGGGAGCAGGCCGCCGCGAATCGACGCGGTCATCCCGGGCTCGTCCATCGAACCCGAGACATCGAGCAGGAGGAGGAGCCGGAACGGACGTTCGTCGTCCTCGCCGAACCAGGCGATCAACTGCTCCTGCCCCTCGTCGTAGAGCTCGAAGTCGTCCCGCGTCAGCCCCGTGACCGGAGCCCCCTGCTTGTCGACGACGACGGCCGGGAGCATGACGACGTCGACATCGCTCTCGTCGCGATGGGACGCCGAGAGCACGAGCTCGATCTCGGTGTCGCTCAGGGGAGCGCCTCCCTCCGCGACACGACGCAGGAGACGCTGGGCTTCGATGCGGCGCTCCACCTCGCTCATCTCCTCGGCGAGGAGAGCGAGGGGGGCGAGCAAGACGCAGAGGATCAGCGCGGCGAGCGCTTGTACATGCCGTCGATCAGGTCCGCGTAGGTCTCGGCAACCTGGCGCCGCCGCACCTTCTGCGTGGGCGTGAGCATCCCGTTCTCTTCGGATAGGTCCTCCCTGAGGAACTCGAACTTCTTCGCCTTCTCGTGGTCGGCGAGATGCGCCTGCAGGGCGTGGATCTCTTGTTCGAAGAGCTTGCGGACCACGGGCCGGTCGACTAGCTCTGTCGGCTCCTCGAAGCCAACATCCTCCAGACGGGCCCAACTCGCAAGTCTGTCGAAGTCGGGGAGGATCAGAAGGCCCACCGAGGGCTTCTCGTCCCCGACCGCAACGACGCGGGCGACGAACTTGTTCTTCTCGATGATCGACTCGATGTGACGGGGCCCGAGGTTCTTCCCGGTAGACAGGACGATGATCTCCTTCTTCCGCCCCGTGATCGCCAAGTAGCCGTCCTCGTCGAGCTTGCCGAGGTCACCGGTGTACAGCCAGTCGCCACGCAGGACTTCCTCTGTGTCTTCCTTCCGTCCCCAGTAGCCCTTCATCACGTGCGGGCCCTTCGTGACGACCTCTCCGTCCTCCGTGATGCGGACTTCGACGTCCGGGATCGCGGGGCCGACGGTTCCGAGCCGCGTCATGCCCGGACGGTTGACCGCGATGACCGGCGAGGTCTCGGTCAAGCCGTAGCCCTCGTACACCGGCAGGCCCGCCGACCAGAAGAAGCGGCCGACGTGGGCGGGCATCGCCGCGCCACCCGAGATGACGAACTTCAAGCGGCCGCCAAGGCGGTCGCGCACCTTCGACAACACGGCCTTGTCCGCGAGCTTCCAGCGCAAGCTGCGGAGCCCCTTGAGCTTGTTCCCGGCGATCAACTCGTCCGCGGCCTTGTCCGCCCAGCGCAGCGCCTGCGACGCGACGACCTTGGCCGCGCCGCCACGCGACTCGACCTGCCCCATCACACCCGCGTAGGCCTTCTCGAGCAGACGCGGCACCGTGACGAAGACGTGGGGCTTGACCTCGCCGAGCGCGTCGGCGACGCGTTCGATGCGCCGGACGTGCGCGATTCCGAGCCCCTTGTCCATGAAGGTGTAGGACACCATCCGCTCGAGCACGTGCGAGAGCGGGAGGAAGGACAGCGCCATGTCGCCCTTCTCGAACTCGAAGATCGAGCCCGCGGTCGCGACGTTGAAGCAGAAGTTCCGGTGCGAGAGCATCACGCCCTTCGGCTTGCCGGTCGTCCCCGAGGTGTAGATCAGCGTGGCGACCTCTTCCGGGTCGATGCTCGCGAGGAGCTCCTCGAGTACGCCGGGGTTTTCGTCGAGGTAGGCCCGCCCCCGCTTGCGCATCGCCTCGAGCGGCTCGATGCCCTCGAGGGTCTCGTCCATGCTGTACACCCGCTCGAGCAGGGGCAGCTTGTCGCGGACCTTGGCGATCTTCGTCGCCTGTGCCTTCGTCGAGACGATCGCGAAGCGGGCGCCCGCGTCCTCGAGGATGTACTGGACCTGATCGGCCGGAAGTGTTGGATACACGGGCACATCCGCGCAGCGGCAGAACTGCACCGCGAGGTCGGACAACGCCCACTCGGCGCGATTCTCGGAGATCAACCCGACCCGGTCTCCGGGCTCCAGGCCATCTGCGAGCAGGCCGCCCGCGATCTCGTGGACCGCGCGCAGCGCTTCACGCGAGGACATCTTCTCCCAGACGCCGCCTTTCTGACGGGAGAGGAACATGTCCTCACGCGGGAACTCGCGCACCGCACGAAGGAACAGGGCGGGCAGATTCCGACGGATCTCCACGATCTCACTCCTTGAAGACGACCGCTGAACGATGTTCACGGTTCTTTCGGCCGAAAAACGGCTCAGCATAAGCCGAAACCCCAGGAGCTTGCAGCCCATCCCATGAAACGAGGATCCCGGACGGACAATCGTCGCTGCTGCGGTGAGCGTCCCGCGGTCTTGGCAGCTATCACCGTGGGACGCGGGATTGCCTCGCGGCGAGAGGTATACTGCACCGAGGCAAATATGACGCGTACACGAACGATTGCGCGGTGCGCCCTCGCCGGGCTCGCCCTCCTGGCCCTCCTCGTCCCGCTGTCCAGCTCGGCTGCGCCACGCAAAGCGCGTTCGTCGAAACGTGCGATCAAGGCGGACTTGCGCTTCGCCGCGGAGATGGCAGAGCAGGGACTCTGGCGCGAAGCGCTCTTCCGCTGGGAACGTGTCCTCGAGGCGCGGCCAGGCGATGCGCGCATTCTCAACAACATCGCCGTCGCCCGCGAGGCGCTCGGTGACCGCGAGGGCGCACGCGAAGCTTACGACCAGGCGATGGCGGCCGGCGCGGACCCGAAGATCAATGCGAACCGCATGCTCTTCATCCGCGCCGAGGAGCGCATCCGTGAGCGCACCCCCGAGGAGCTCGTGGAAGAAGCCGAGAGGGAGCGCCCATGACGACGCGTCTCGCCGCTCTGATCACCGGCGTCGGGCTCACCCTGGCACTCGCTCCAGCCAGCGTGGCGGACTGGGAAGAGGTGCCCGTCACCGTGACCTTCCCCGCGAAGATCAAGTCCGAGCCCGGTGAGAGCGTGCTCGTCACCCTCGCGCGCGCGAACGACAACGAAGACCTCAACGTCGGCCGCGAGCTCTCCCGCTGGCTTCGCCGCGAGATCTCGCGCGGCAGCGCGCTCGAGGTACTCGACGTGCCGCCGCCGCCGATCCCCGAGCAACCTCCCGCAAGCCTCGTCGCCAACGATCGCTTCTGGCGGCGCCTCGGCGAGGACTACGAAGCCGACATCATCGTCGCCGCGCTGATCCAGTTCGACGACGAGGACCGCTCCGGCTTCGTCACCGGTGACCGGGTTCACCCGATCACCGGCCAGACCTTCCGCGACACCTATTACGCGGAGCTGACAGGATTCAAGCTCCACATCCACATCTTCTTCTTTCAAGGGGACAACGGGGCCCTTCTGCACCACGACCAATGGCGGGACGAGCGGATCGTCAACGCAGTCGACGCGGACGACATCGCACAGCTCTATTCGATCCTCGATTCGCTGCGCGAAGACCTGCTCGCCATCGTCAAGCCGGCCAAGGTGCCAGAGCCCCGCTTCATTTGGGTCGAGTAGCTCGCCCAGGAAGGAGTTGCCGTGCGACACACACACCGCCTCCTCGCCATTCTGCTCCTCGTGGCGTTGGCGGGGTTTGCGCCCGCACTCGCCCAACGTGGCTTCGGTAAGAACAAGATCAGCGCGTCGGGACAGGTCTGGAAGGTCTACCGCTCGCCCCACTTCGATGTGAACTACAACTTCGAGGACGAGGCGATGCTCCGCGAGGTCGTCTCCGAAGCGGAGAGCGCGTACCTCGACATCGGCCGCCGGCTCGACCACGAAGTCAGCCAGCGCATCCCGATGATCCTCTACGGCACCCACGCGCAGTTCCGCCGGACGAACATCCAGTTCCGCGAGCTACCCGAGGGCGTCGCTGCGTTCGCCGAGCCGTTCCAGTTCCGCCTCGTGCTGCCCGTCGACAGCCCGCCGGAGGAGCGCTACAAGCTGATCCGGCACGAGATGACGCACATCTACCAGTTCGACATCCTCTACGCTCAGTCGGTGCGGCGCACGCTGCAGGGCCGAGCGCCGTTCTGGTTCATGGAGGGGATGGCGAGCTACGTCGCAGACGACGAGAGCACGATGGACCACATGTTCATCCGCGACGCCGTCGTCAACAATCGAGTGCCCTCGGTGCGGCAGCTCGGCCCGAGCTTCATGACCTACCGCTTCGGGCACGCGATCTTCGACTTCATCGAGGACACTTGGGGCGACGAGGGATTGCAGAACCTGATCTTCGAGATGCGCAAGTCTCTGCTCGCGCAGAACCTCGACAAAGCGTTCCGCGACGCCTTCGGCACCGACCTCGACACCTTCGAGCGCCGCTTCAACCGCTATCTCCGGCAGAAGTACCTGCCGATCCTGACGACGAAGCGCTCGCCCGACGAGTACGGCAAGGAAGTCGGTGTCCACCGTAAGAACCGCATGTCGCTCTCTCCGGCGCTGAGCCCGTCGGGCGAGCTGATCGCCGCGATCGCGCTACCGAAGAACGAGTTCGACGTCGTCATCATCTCGCCGAAGGACGGCAAGGTGATCCGCAACATCACCCGCGGTTACACAAACAGCTACCAGAACGTGGTCACCGAGGCCTTCTCGGGCAACCGCGACCTGACGTGGTCTCCCGACGGCGACCGCCTCGCCTTCTTCGTCAACAAGGAGTGGTACCGCGTCCTGCTCGTCTTCGACCCCGTCACGGGGAAGCTGCAGCAGGAAGTGCCCTTCAAGGAGATCGCCGCGACCGCCTCCCCCGCGTTCTCGCCGGACGGCGCGTGGGTCGCCTTCTCCGGGAACGTCGGCGGGCAGTGGGACATCTTCCGCTACAACCTGAACACCGGCGTCACCGAGAACCTGACCGAAGACCCCTACGTCGACACGAACCCGACCTTCTCGTCCGACGGCAAGCAGGTGATCTACAACCGCACGATCGGCGCCTTCGCCAAGATCTTCGTCGTGCAGGTCGGCAATCCGCAGCGCAAGACCCAGCTCACCGCGGGCGCGTCTTCGGATCTCAACCCGGTCTTCTCGAAGGACGGCAAGTACGTCTACTTCACCTCCGACCGCGGCCTCTACGGCGTGTTCAACATCCACCGCATGGAGATCGCGACGGCGAAGATCGACCGCTTGACCGACCTGACCGCGGGTGGTTTCTCTCCGGTCGAGGCCGACGCGAACGACGAGGGCGTGCCGCAGATCGTCTTCTCCGCGTTCTACGACGGCACCTACCGCCTGTTCAAGATGCCGGTCGCAGGGGACGAGGTGGACCACGCGATCGAGGCCGGTCAGAAAGAGCCGCAGACCTCGCCGCTCGCCGCTTCGCGCCGCGCTGCACTCGACACCGCGCGCGAAGAGGCGCGCCGCGATGCGGCCGCGGTCGACTACGAAGGCGTCGCCCTCGCCGTCGAGGAGCGCGAGGAAGATCTCGAGCCCTTCCGGCCGCCGCTCCAGCTCTCCCTCGACGAAGACAAGAAAGAGGACTACAAGCGCCGCTTCCGCATGGACGCGCCGGGCGTGACCGTCGGCGTCGCCGACGACGGCAACATCCTCGCCGTCGCGCAACTCACCTTCACCGACCTGCTCGGCGACACGCGGATCGCGCTCTCCTCGGCGTCCTACAACGGCTACTCGGACAACCGCGTCTCCTACCTCGACCAGAGCGGCCGCATCGACTGGGGCGCCTGGATTCGGGACTATCGCGACTATTACTTGGCGAGCGACTTCAACAGCGTCGCGTTCGACGATGTCCTCGAGCGGCGCAACCGCTTCACGAATCTGGGCGCCTTCGCCAGCTACCCCTTCAGCCGGCACTACCGGGTCGAAGGGCAGGTCGGCTACGCGCAGCGGCGCAGCGACTACCCGCAAGCGCTGACGGACGCCCTCATTCCGACCGACTTCATCCGCCTCGAAGACGACTACCCCTTCGTCGGCATCGACTTCGTCGGCGACACCGTCCGCTATGGTGGCTGGGGTCCCGTGCAGGGTCACCACCTCCGCGTCGGAACGACGTACTACACCTTCACGGACGGTGACTCCGACGGCGAGAGCATCACGAACTTCCACCTCGACTTCCGCGGCTACCGCCAGGTCACGAAGAACAGCGTGCTCGCGATGCGTGTCAGCGGCGTCTTCCAGGACGGCCAGCGCGGCAACATCTTCGCGATCGGCGGCATCGACCAGCTCCGCGGCTATCGCTACCGCGAGTTCTTCGGCGAGAACTACGTCTACGTCAACCTCGAGTACCGCTTCCCGCTGATCAACTTCCTGCAGTGGGGCTTCGGCGGCCGCCCGATCTCGATCCGCGGCTTCCTCTTCGCCGACGCGGGCACCGCATGGTTCGAGGACGAGACCTACCTCGTCGACCCGGCCAACCCCTCGGCGGGCACCGCGGTCGGGCGCGCGTTCTACGATCGGCGCCTCAACGCGCTCCGCGCGTTCGAGACCTGGGACGGCGACTTCCTCCAGGACATCAAGGTCTCGGTAGGCGCGGGATTGACCGTGCCCCTGCTCGGCATCCCCGCGACCTGGGCCTTTTCGTCGATCTGGGACGGCGAGGACTTCGGCCCCTGGCACTCGAGCTTCTACATCGTCTACAACTGGTAGGCGCTTTCTCGAACCCAACACGAAGGGCGGCCCACGGGCCGCCCTTCTTCGTGTCCGCGGCCGCCGCTCAGGTGATCGAGGCGCGCCCCGCGGCCATGCCCGCGGCCACCGCTCCCGCCGCGAAGCCAAGCACGAGCAAGAGCAGCACGTCCATTCCGGCGAGACCCTGGCCGAGCAGGAGCTCCGCCATCCCGATCAAAGGCGTGTCGGCGGCCGCGTCGAGCAGGAGGGTGCGCCCGAGGCGCACGAGCAGGAGCGCCGCGCTGCTCCCTATCCCGCCGAGCAACGAGCCCCCGAGAAGCACGGGCCCGACGACGAAGAAGGTCGGCGCGCCGATCAGGCGCATCAGCCGCACCTCATCGTGTTTGTCGTCGAGGGCGAGTCGAATCACGCTGCCAACCGTGACGAGCGCGGCGAGGAGGAGGACGAACGCGCCGCCGAGCACGAACGCGCTGAGGGCCCGGCCCAACCGGGCGAGCGCCTCGAGCCACTCCCGGTCGTAGCGGACGGTGGCCACCCCGGCGCGAGCGCGCAGTGCCTCGACGAGCGCGCCGACGCGCTCCGGCTCCGGGCTCGCCGGCACGAGGCGTAGGGACGAGGGGAACGGGTTCGAGCCGAGCAGGCCCTCGACGTCGCCGAGGTCGGGAAACTGCTTGACGAACTCGGCGAGCGCGTCGCCCGCGCTCACCTCCTCGATGCGGCGGACGTCCGCGTGCTCTGCGAGCTCCGCGAGAAGCTGCACCCGCTCCTCTTCGCGGATCGCCTCTTCGAGGAAGACCTCGATCGCCGCCTGGTTGGTCCAGCGCTCGAGGTAGCCGCGCATGCCTTGGGTCAAAACGAGGAAGACCGCGAGCACGAAGACCGCCACGGCCATCGCCGTGATCGACAGCAGGGAGGAGAGCGGCCGGCGCGCGAGATCGAGCACGGCCGTCCGAAGAACCTCGACGACGTAGCGCAGCGAGCGCATCACGCCACCGTCCGGTCGTCGACGACGCGCCCCGCGCGCAGGTGCAGCTCCCGAACCCCGGCGCTCTCGATCAGCCCGAGATCGTGCGTCGCGAGCAGCACCGTCGTGCCGCGCGCGTGGATCTCCCGCAGGAGGCCGAGGATCTCGAGCGAGCGCTCCGGGTCGAGGTTGCCGGTGGGCTCGTCGGCGAGCAGCAGGCGCGGCTCCGCGGCGAGCGCGCGGGCGATCGCGACCCGCTGCTGCTCCCCGCCGGAGAGCGTCCGCGGCCAGTCGTGGGCGCGGTGCGCGAGCGAGACCCACTCGAGCACGCGCCGCGTCCGCTCTCGCCGGCGCCCGCGGGGCCAGGCGAGCGCGCGTAGGACGAAGGAGACGTTCTCCGCGACGGTGCGCCGCGGCAGCAGCCGGAAGTCCTGGAAGACGACGCCGATGCGGCGCCGAAGGAGCGGCACCTCGCGCCAGCTCATCGTCGTCAGGTCCCGCCCGTCGACGACGACACGGCCCCCGCTCGGCAAGAGCTCACGGTAGATCAGTTGGAGTAGCGTGGTCTTCCCGGCACCGGAAGGGCCGGTCACGACGACGAACTCGCCGGGCGCCACGTGGAAGCTCGCCTCGCACAGCGCAGGCTCGCCCCCCCGATACGCCTTCGTCACTTGGTCAAAGACGATCATGCGCGAGCATGATGCCACAAGTGCAAACAGCTCACCCTTTTCGTTCTCCGCCGAGCTGGCGCCGCAGCGCCTCTTTCACTATTCGCGGGTCCGCCCGCCCGCCGCACGCCGAGAGAACCTGCCCGACGAAGAAGCCGAAGAGCGCGCGCTTGCCCGCCTGGAGCGCGTCCCGCTGGGCCGGGTGCGCCGCGAGCGTCTCGGCGCAGAGGCGCTCGATCTCTTCGGCGTCGTCGAGGGGGCGCAGCCCGAGCTCGTCGATGAGTTCGAGTGGCCGCCGCCCCGTCTCGAGCGCCGCGTCGAGGAGCGCCTTCGCCGCGGGGGCGCCGAGCGCGCCCTCCCGCAGGGCGGCGAGCAGGCGGCCGAGCTCGCGCGGGTCGAGGCGCATCGTCTCGAGGGACTCCTTGCGCTCGCGAAGGCGCCCCCGCAGCTCGACGAGCACCCAAGACGCGGCGAGACGCGCATCGCCCGACTCGGCGAACACCGCATCGAAGACGTCGGCGACCGGCACCTCGACGAGAAGCTCGCGCGCCGTCCGGTCGCCGAGCCCGAGCGTCTCGGCGTAGCGGTCGAAGCGGCGCTCGAGCGGCTCCGGGAGCCCGGCGAGCGCTTCCGCCAGGAGCGCATCGTCGATGACGAGCGGCGGCAGGTCCGGCTCGGGGAAGTAGCGGTAGTCCTCGGCGTCTTCCTTGCCGCGGAGCGTGCGGGTCTTGCCTGCGGCCTCGTCCCAGGAGCGGGTCTCGCGCGCGACGAGAGCGCCCTGCTCGAGCAGCGCACGCTGGCGGGCGATCTCCGCGACGAGAGCCCGGCGGACGTGACGCATCGAGTTGAGGTTCTTGATCTCGACGCGGGTGCCCAGGGCTTCGCCGGGACGATGCAGCGAGACGTTGGCGTCGCACCGCAACGAGCCCTTCTCCATGTCGGCGTCCGAGACGCCGGCGCTCTGAACGAGCGCACGCAAGCGCTCGAGCGCGCGCTGCGCCGCCTCCGGAGCCTCGAGCGCGGGCGCAAAGACGATCTCGGCGAGCGGCGTCCCGCACCGGTTGAAGTCGACCCCGCTCCACGACACGCCGAGGCCCTCGTGGACGAGCTTGCCCGCGTCCTCCTCGAGGTGGAGCCGCGTGACCGGGACCACGCATCGCTCGCCGGACTCGAGCTCGACGCGGAGTCGCCCGCCGCGCGCGAGCGGCTCGTCGCCCTGGGTGATTTGGTAGCCCTTGGGGAGGTCCGGGTAGAAGTAGTTCTTGCGCGCCCAGCCCGAACGGCGCGACAGCACCGCTCCGAGGAGCTGCGCGAGACGCACCCCGAGGCGCACGGCCTCGCGGTTCGGGACGGGGAGTGTGCCGGGCATCCCGAGGCAGACTGGGCACGTGCGGGTGTTGGGCTCGCCGCCGAACGCACGGCGGCAGCCGCAGAAGAGCTTCGACGCCGTCGCGAGCTGGACGTGAACTTCGAGCCCGATCACCGGGCGAAACTCGCTCAAACGTGGCCTCCCGCGCGGATTGCCGTTCCCAGCGCGGCGGGAGGATACCACGCCCCGACCGGTCCACCACCCTAAATATATGCAAAGTAAGGACTTCAGCGCCAGAACACCTCATGAGCGACCGTCCGACGAACTCTCGTCACTCGCCGCTTCCCTCCGCCCCCCGAGGCTCGTATGCTTCAGGATCGCCGGGTCCGGGCACTCCCGAACCCGCGTGCCANNACCCCCGAGCTCTTCGGCTCGCGCTCTATGTATGTCTTCTCTCCGTCCTCGCGCCGGCCGTGCTCGCCGGCCCGCTCTCGAGTCTTCCCTGGGACGACCAAACGCCCCAGGAAGTGCGCTCGGGTGTACGGACGGCACTTTGGAAGGAGAGCGAGAAGCTCGCGGGCGAGAAGAACGCCAAGGGTAAGAAGTACATCCGCTTCTACCCGTCGAGTGAGGTCGACCTGCGCCACGGCAAGGTCACGACCCTCGTCGTGATCCAGCGCTGCCTCGACGAGCACCTCGTCACCGAGCGCGTGCGCTACACCTTCGAGAAGAAGGGCAAGGACTACGAGATCGTCGATCGCGAGGTCGTGATGAAGGACGAGAGCGAGCTCTTGTCCTGGGTCGACGGCACCAAGCACCCGGCCAAGGCCTTCTCCTTCGAGCACGATCTCCTGAAGCTGAGCTTCACGGGCGGCCAGGGCATTGTCTCGTACCTCGGGCGGCAGCCCTACAGCCTCTATCTCACGGGGAAGGGGCGCATCTCGCTCCCTGCGATCTCGGAGTACGAGCGCAACTACTTCCGGCGCATCCTCGGAGTCGAGGCCATCGACAGCGAGTTCGAGGCGATCGCGATCGGCTTCCACCCGAACGATACCCAGTTCGTCGAGCTGACCGGCATGACGAACGGACAGGTGGTGCCCGTCCAGTCGGATGTCCGCTTCGACGGAGATCTCGGCCAACTGGTCGACTGGCGTAACAAGGACCTCCGCGACAAGGAGTACACCCCCTACGTCTACTCCTCCGTCCCTCACTCGATCTACGAAGGCTACTTCCAGATCAACGTCAAGACGACGGCGCATGGCTGGATCACCTACTACTACTCCCCGACAGCGGTCAAGCAGATCACGGTGCTCAAGGGGCACCCCGACGATCCGCGCAACAGGCGGGTCAAGAACGCATACAAGCTCATCTCGACGTACTACTCCCCCGAGACGCGCGCGCTGAAGACCGTGATGAAGGAGCATCGCCGGAACCTGCGCTGGGTGGTCCCCGAGCGTTACGACGCGATGTTCGACATCGACTCCGACAAGTTCGCCGCCCGCGTCGACGTCGACCTCCTCGTCCTCCACGAGACCAAAGAGCTGGAATTCGGACTGAGCGGTAACCCCAGGATCCGCTACGTCCGCACGGTCGACGGCGAGGACCTCCTCGTCGTGCCCTCGCTCAACCTCTACTCCAAGAAGTACGGCTTCGAGGAGACGGCGAACAGCTTCCGCGTCATCTTCCCCGAGAAGCTCGAGGCCGGTAAGAGCCTTCGGCTACGCATCGCGTACGACAGCCCGAAACTCGTGCGCAAGCACGAGGAGGGATTCTGGGAGGTGCAGCGCAACGGCTCCTTCCTGCCCTGGATCGCCACGCTCTCGGACCCAGTCCACATGCGCTTCGCGGTACGCACCCGCGACGATTACGAGCACATCTCGATCGGCAGCAAGATCGAAGAAGAAGTCGCAGACGGCCACCGCATCACGTTGTGGGGAGCGCCCCATACCTTCAACTTCCCCTCGATCATCGTCGGCCAGTATCAGGAGCCCATCGTCATGGAGACCGGCGGTACGACCGTCCGCGGCTACATGACCAAGAAGTCGGCGACGTTCGCGGAGCGCAGCGATCTGACGAGTCAACAGCGGGTCGCGATGGAGACTTTCAACAAGCCCATGTCCCGCGACGCGCTCATTCCTCAGGTCGAGCAGGTCAAGAACAGCGTCGCGCTCTACTCCCGAATCTTCGACGCGGCCTATCCCTACGACGACCTGAAGGTCATCTCGACGCCCGCACAGTTCGGTTGGGCGCAAGCTCCGTCCTCGGTGATCTATGTCGGCGACCTGTTCCTAATCTCGAAGGCCAAGGTCGCCGCGTTCATGAGCGCCAATCCCAACACCTTCGCCGGCACTTCCTCGCACGAGACGGCACACCAGTGGTGGGGCGGCCTCGTCTCGAACGTCAACCAGTTCCACTACTGGTTCGTCGAGAGCCTCGCGGAGTTCTCGTCCGCGCTCCACGACCACGTCTGGGACCCGAAGGAGGGATATCAGCTCAAGATCGATGACTGGCGCCGGCAGTCGCTCGCCGGGGACTGGGCCTCCGCCGTCGTCGACGACACGACACACATCGAGCGGATCCCCGTCCAGGCCCTGCGCTACACCAAGGGCCCCTACGTCATCCACATGCTCGGTGAGTACTTCGGCCACCAGAAGGTCCAGGTCTTCCTCAGGAACCTCGTGGCGCAGTACTCCGGCGACCTGATCTCGACTTTCGACATCCAGCGCGTCGCCGAAGAGACCTTCGAGACAAACCTCCAGGACTTCTTCGACTGCTGGATCTACGGCAACGGCATCCCGGAGGTCCGGTACAAGTTCGACAAGGTCGTGCAGGCCGAGGACGGCACGAGTTGGGTCGTCTCCGGCACGCTCGAGCAGGTGGTCAAGGTCCAGGACGAGGTCGTGCCGGGCAAGACCTTCAAGAACCTGCTCGTGCCGATCACGGTCTACCGCAAGGGCGGGGAGCCCATTCTCCGCAAGGTCATCATGGAGGGTGCCGAGGAGCGGTTCAGCTTCACGGTCTCCGAGAAGCCGAAGAGAGTCGTCGTCAACGACAAGGACCGGATGTTGATCACGACGCGCCAGGTGTACTAGCCAGCCTCCAAGCGAGGCGCAAGAGATGACGCGGGCCGTGACGGCCCGCGTTTTCTTTTGACTCTTTCCCCAGTGCCTCTTTTTGTTTCTGGGACTTACTCGAAACTCGCGGCATATTAGCCGCGACGAATCGCCCGCGTTCGCCCCCCTCTCGTGGAGGAGCGTGATGGCCATCCACCGTGCCCTGTACGCCTCGCTACTGTTCACCGCAGCGTTTCTGAGCCCCTCTTGGTCCGAGACCCTGCGGCTCAAAGCCGGCGACGTCGACGCCTCGCTCCTCGCTCGCGAAGGGACCGGGAGCCTCCACGTCGTCCAGTTCACGCGCCCCGTGCGCGATGCCGACCGCGACGCGCTCGAAGCGCGCGGTGCCCGCGTCCTTGCCTATCTCCCCGATCACGCATTCGTCGTCCGTGCGGCGCCGGACGTGTTCGAAGGGCTCGCGTCACTCTCGGGCGTCGGCGCGCGCGGCGCCCTCCCCGCCGCCTGGCGGCTCGCGCCCGAGCTCGGCGCACGCGCCGGCGTCGCCCACGTCACGATCGACCTGTGGGCGGACGCGGATCCCGAGAAGGTCGCTTCCGAGCTCGCCGAGGGAGGGCTCGAGGTGCGCGCCGTCTTCTCGAGCCACGGGCTCCGCCGCCTGCTCGCCGCGGGGCATCCCGAAGAGCTCGAGCGCGCCGCGGCCCACGCTGCCGTCGCCTTCATCGCCCCGCAGCCGACGCTGACGCTGCGCAACGACGACGCGACCTGGGTGCTGCAGAGCAACGTCGACGGCTCACGCCCCATCTGGGACCGCGGCCTCCACGGCCAAGGACAGGTCATCGGCAACATCGACGGCCCGCTCGATGTCAACTCCTGCTACTTCGACGACGGCGGCGCCGCCCCCGGGCCGGGCCACCGCAAGCTCGTCGCCTACCGCTCGAGATCGGGATTCGGCGACGACGGCCACGGTACACACACCGCCGGCACGATGGCCGGCGACGACGGCACCTGGGGCGCGCCCGATCACGGTGACGGGCACGCGTTCGCTGCGAAGATCAGCTTCACCAACGTCTACGATGTCGACGGCTCCGGAAGCGCTCCGTCGAACCTCAAGGACGCGCTCGTCGCGGCCCACGCGGACGGCGCGCGGGTGCACGGCAACTCCTGGGGCGACGACGGCACGACCGCGTACACGAGCTGGTGCCAGGACATCGACGCGTTCACCTGGGAGAACGAGGACTCCCTCGTCGTCTTCGCCGTGACGAACGGCTCGAATCTCAAGTCCCCCGAGAACGCGAAGAACGTCCTCGCGGTCGGGGCGACGAAGAAGGGCGCGGCAGCGGATCAACACTGCAGCGGTGGGCGCGGCCCGACGAACGACGGACGCCGCAAGCCGGAGCTCTTCGCGCCGGGCTGCAGCACGCGCTCCGCGACCGCTGGCGTCGGTTGCGGCACCCGCACCTCGACGGGCACGAGCATGGCCTGCCCGGCCGTCTCAGGCGCAGCGCTGCTCGCGAGACAGTACTTCACCGAGGGCTGGTATCCGAGCGGAGCGAAGGTGCCCGCCGACGCCCGCGTGCCCTCGGGCGCCCTCCTCAAGGCTCTCCTGGTCAGCGGCGCGGTCGACATGAGCGCGATCAGCGGCTACCCGAACGACCGCGAAGGGTGGGGGCGGGTCCACCTCGAACGCTCGCTCCATTTCGCAGGTGACACGCGCGGGCTCGTCGTCCTCGACGACCCACGGCGCCCAGCCGGCCTCGCCGACGCCGAGCTCCGCAGCTATGCGCTCGTCGTCGAGGAAGGGACCGAGCCGCTCCGGGTCACGCTCGCCTTCAGCGAGCCGCCCGCCGCGCTGCTCGCCTCGGCCGCCACCGTCAACGACCTCGACCTCGAACTGCTGAGCCCGAGCGGCGTCTTGTACCGCGGGAACGTCACCGACGGCGAGGGTTCCTCACTGCCCGGAGGAGACGCCGACCCGCGAAACAACCTCGAGCAGGTCCTGCTCGACGCGCCCGAGCCCGGCCGCTGGACGGCACGCGTCGTCGCCCGTCAGGTCGTCGAGGGCCCCCAGGGGTTCGCGCTGCTCGCGACGGGCGACACGCACCCGCGATTCGGCGCGCAACTCGTCCACCAGAGCGAGCGCCTGCTCGATGCCGCGCCACTCGGGAACGACGATGGAGCGTTGGACCCGGGCGAGACGGCCACACTCGCCGTCACGCTGCGCAACTCCGGCGACGGCCCGGCCACCGCGGTCACCGCACGCCTCGAGGGCGCCGACTCGGCGTTCCTGCGCATCGGCCGGGACGAGAGCGCTTTCCCCGGGCTCGGAGCCTCCGCCAGCGCCGAGAGCCAAGCTCCCCACTTCGAGTTGACGCTGCTCCCGAACGCACCTTGCGGACAGACCCTCGCCTTCACCCTCGTTGCCGATGCCGCGGAGATCTCCTCGCCCCAACGCTCACCGTTCACGCTGAGCGTGGGCGGAGGCGACGCCTGCGTGCCGCTCACCTGCCCCGACGCCGCCCCGGTCGACGAGGTCGAGGAACTGCTCGTGCATCGCGAAGACGCGGACCTCGTCTTCGCGTGGAATGCGCTGGCAGACGCCGCCGGCTATCACGTGCTGCGCGCGGACGCGGTGGAGTTCGGCGCTCCGCTTCTGGTCGGCCGCAGCGACGGTGCGCTCTCGCTCCGCGCGCCGGGAGAGGCGGGCGTGGACGCCACTCTCACCCACTACCTCGTGCGTGGCACGAACTCCTGCCACTGGGAAGGTCCCTGACGGCAAGGGCTCCCCGCACTCTTGTCCAAGATCGGTTCTCGTCAGGATGCGCGTACGCCGG
>NPIF01002385.1_pt1 | contig 33468 bp, 27 predicted proteins | sample 8637461 | NCBI WGS metagenome assembly NPIF01 (sample SAMN07420641, study PRJNA396082) | bioreactor metagenome | isolation source: sample BR12 brine-fed electro-methanogenic bioreactor BR | place: Japan: Kochi | collected 2016-12-09
AGCCCCACTCCCTGATCAGGGAGTGGGGCTTTTCATTTTCGTCTCCGGTCCTCCTCTGGTCCCCGTGCGAGACTCCTTGTTCCAATTGGCATCTCGGCGTCGCCTCCGGTGGCCCCTCCGCCACCCGGCCGGAAATTCCTTTCTCCCTATCGCTTCAATCCCTTACCCGCAAAACTTCCTGTAAGTCTCGGGCAACGGGATAGGCTCCGGCACATCCAAAGGGCTCCGGGCCTTCTCCGGGGCTATGGCGAAAACGGTGAGAGAAAAAATCCTGCATCGACGTCCAGCTAGGCCGGGAAGTCCGGACGATTTTCTCGGCCGAAACTGAACTCGGCTTTCGCCAATCCAGCTTGCCCTACCTCTTGGGCCAAAGCAATATTTTCGTTTTTCCCATGGCGACGTTTCGCCTCTGACCCCCTCAAACCCGTTATTCTTCTTCGCTTCTGTCTGATCGATAAATTCCAGAAAATAATCGAGATTTTTGGGTGGAAAATGTAAGACACCCCAACCTGTTTGAGACGGGTTGGGGTGTTAGATGTGCTTATGATCGTTATTTATCTGTCCCTCTTTTAATGCGCGACGAAGCCGTCGGTCTCAGCGATTGTTAGCAAAAATCACCATTACCGCGAATGCCATCTCACTGGGAAATTTATTATTGAATGAAGCGAGGACTTTGCCTCAATTACCCCTTTGCAAATTTCTTCAGCTTCAGCAATCAGTGCCTCAAGTTTAGTATTGATTGGATCTTGCTCCTGAAGCCCCTCCCAGAAAACAGCTTCAAATTTTTCTACTTGGCCCCGGTGAACCTCCCACTGATCATCTTTTCGGAAATGATCTTTTGCCCAGAGGATGGCCAACATGCGAGCGGCAACGGTGATCTCATTAAGGATGCTCCTCAAACTCTCGAATACGTTTGCCCTGTCTTTACCAATTTGCGCCATGAACCGATAGCGAATCGCATGAATTTTGTTAAATAGTTCTTCATTTTGTCGGTATCGCGCGAAAACGACGCTAGCATTTTTCCTGGCGCGATAAGCACTATCGGACTCCCCGGCTTGGCGCTCGATATCCGAGATCTCGTGGTCGAAACTCATCGGATTACGAATATGGCGAATCGCATCTTTGGCCTCATAAAAGAGGGCCAAAGTATCTTCGGCAAGTTCAATTCTCCTTTTTCCTATGTGCTCTCGCCGCCACGCATCTATTCCGTATCCGGCGACCCAAATACCTATAAAAATCGAAAATTGATTTATACCCTCTGACCAGCTCATATTTTCCTTTTTGCTAACGTGCTGAGCTCAGGCCCGCTTGCGAAGCGTCCCCTGGAGCGCCGGTTAGCAGCCACTTTCGGGCCACTCAGCAGACAGGCCGAGAATTTCATCGAGCGACTGGCCATCATTCCATTTCATCTGTTCGCCCTCAACTTTGGCATGGTGGACGGAGTCAAAGAGTGTGGGCAATGGTTTGGACGCCCAAGGATTGAAGTACACCGTATTCTTTCGAGAAACAATATTCCAAGGATTGAGCGTAACAAAGATCCAAGCGCCACTGACTCTGGTGTATTGGCGGCCTTTTTGTCCGAACCATGCTCCGTTTGGCTTACGGCGCATTTGTGGGGGCGCAGATAGATGATCCACGCTGAACACATATTCTTCTTGGCCGTAAAGCCCTTGCATTTCGTCAATTCTGTCCACGGATAGCGCATCAACATTGATAGCTACAAGCAAAGGATGCTGTAGCTCGCCATATCGGTTCCCCTTCGTCTTAACCGCATCCCTAATGGGCTCCCACGAATTTACCCAGCGTGCCCCACCGGACAACATACCGATGACTCTTTGCCCTTGGGCGCGCTTCTCGGACTTCTTTGGGATTGCCTCAAAAGTGATATTCCAACCTTCATGCTGCCAGGTCATGCTTGGGATTGCATCGCGCCCGAGCCTTGAAACATCATGAGCAACAGCATCTGGATCGAGAGTGGCAAGCCATTGTTCGAGGTCTTTGCGCAGACGCTTACCACTTGGCGGGCGCTCGGGGTGGCCATCGGCATCAACGCCAACGAAGAAATTCGGAGCGTCAATCCGCTCAATAGCGTTTAACACTACGTCAGTGCGCTTGCGCGCGGAAACTTCAGCCTCACTGTACTCAGAAGCCAACACAGCCTCCACGTAAACAGACTCGCCTGTTGGGGTGGTGACAAAAAAGTCTGGATGTGTCGCACAGCCATTCTGCAAATCTGGATGAACTGTGATGGAACAACCAAGGGAACGCAGGAGGGCAAACAGGATGAGTTCGAAAATGGCTGACTGGAAGTTCCTGTTATCTCCGCTTGTAATACGTGAGATCAACTCATCGCGATCGGATTCTGGATATTCAGAAACCCAGAGATTGAGAAAATCACGGACTCGCTGTGCTTCGATTCGCCCCGACCGATCAAGGTAGTCCCAGTCAGTTTCGATATATGACTTTGTATCCTGATCCAGACGCGCTCTGTTTTCAAAAAGCATAAATAGGTTCCGCAAGGCTGCTAAAGGATTTAATTGAGCGGTGGCGCTCCAACCTTTGGGCGCCACAAAATTATTCGTGGACTACAGTTGTCTAGTCCATCCGCTCGGATGTTGTGTTATGCGATTTTCTGGCTAAAGTTTCCCCAGCGTAATCGACTAAACGTGAAAACTCAGACATATCATGGCCTACAATCTTTATTGCTTCATCATAATGTATTGGATCATAAATAAAACCAATTCTCGATTGCCGCAGATAGAAACCCAAGATTGCCTGCCCCCTTGCGGAGGTTGAGCAGACATTATATTCGTAATGGAACATTCCTGTTTTATTAGTGGCCTCCCTCTGGACCTGGTCATCTTTGCCAAGAATTATCGTATCCCAAGAAAATGCGCCAGCATGTGTGTTATAACAGTGGCCAAAAGGTGAACATAGACAATCTATGGTTGCTCCTCCCACTCCTTCACAGTGGTTTGTCCTCATAAAATCATGAAAAGCATTTTTGAAAATCATTTCTTTGGAACTAATATAATCAGGCAAATCCTCATAACTAGTGTGCGGGATTTTGATTTTTGAGAGCTCTACAGCAGCCTCTGAGTTCCCAATCCAATATGAATCGGCCCCCTCAAATTCCCGACCGTTAGCAATCTTGATCAATCTAGGCCCAACCTCATGAGAGCAAAGCATAAAGTCAAGATCTCCACCGTACTTTGCTGATGTTCTAACAAGATGCTGGATAGCTTTTTCTGTTGTTATTTCATGGTCTCTATAAAGATCTCTCGCAGCATCAATAGCCTGCGTTGAAAGGCCAGCGTAAGAGACGGTCAGCCACCCGTTGAGAACTATTGATTTCAATCTTCCTGGAATAATATTATGGCTAATCCCCCCTGTATTAGAGATCATAGTGTCTGATAGCACACATATTCGATCAGTGAATTTCATTGCAGCGACAATGGTCATTTACTGCCTCGCATAACGATTAAATAGACGGCGAAGACGCGATGGCACGACCTAATAGGGTCCTTTTCGGGAATTGCCCCTGTTTCAATCGTCCGTTTTCGATTTTTTTAGCCATGCCTTTTACTTAGTAACCTTTGCATTTGCAAAACCGAGATACACCCACCGCACGATCAGCACGGATATTACATAGGTGGCAGAAAACACCACTGCATAAATCAGGGATTCTCCGAAGTTATAGATACGGTAGTCGGAAAAACCCGCTCCGTAGGCGTAACCCACGGCTCCCGAAAAAAAAGTTAATACTGCATTTAGTCGAAACAAGCCGGAATGAGAAATGGTGCCCAGCCGATGGATTACCCAAAGCCCAATAGCAAAACCTGCAATCATACAGAACAGGACCCACATGGCAAAGGGTGAAAAAAGGGCCTCAAGTGGCAATGCCCCTCGCATGGCTTCAGCCCCCATGATCACGGAAGTTGGAATCAACCCCAGAGCTACGTACTTTAATAGAGTATTGTATTTCATATGGCTAATTAGGTATATACAGTCTACACATGCCGATATTTTAATTAAAGTCTCAGCTCTGAAAGTTTTTCACATATTCTCAGGGCTGTCCATAAGGTCTCCGATCGGTTTTTCCTAAAACTGACAAATTTATGGGCTCCAATATCCTACAGATGGACGGATATGTAAAGTGACTATTGTCCCAGAGAAACATATGTCATTCGACTGATAAGGGTGAGCTTGCCCCGACGACTACTACCATTCATTTTTATTAGGTGATCAAAGGGACTGCCGGAAAATCAAGAAATAGCGAATGGCACCTCGAACGCCACAACCTGAGGTCATGACCTGGTTTTCAGGCAGATATTAACACCATAGCTATGTGCAACTTGTACCGAAGGTGACTGAAATGGTTAGATACGCCCCCCCCTGGAGGAACTGAAAAGTGCGAAGCCGAAGCGCTGCATTCTCGGGGCTATCGGTTGCCGTAAAACACGAGCAGGAAATCGTTGGTCCTGTCAGCGTCTCGGAGGATGATGGCAACGTTTTGCTCATAGATGCCCACTGGCGCCAAAGCCTCGATGGCTGAGAACCCCGGTTACCCTCCCTGATTGATCTTTAGAACGTTCTCGCTACTATCCCGATCAAGAACGCTACCTTTGTCATCGGGAACGTCACCCTTCCCAAGTCAGCCGTAACAACACACCCCTTCAAGCTTATATCAATACCTTAGTGATGATCACCACTAACACTAAGGAGGCTCACCATGAAGAGATTTACCACTTTGGAAGAACCGCTCGAAGAACACCTGCCGAGGGGCATTTTCGGCGCTATTCAGGGCGCCCTGAAGAAAGAGCAGGAGCTCGCCCACCCCGCACCCTACAACCCTGAGGACGGCAGCGTCTGGTTGCTGCAATCTTCGGACACCGACGAGACCCTGACCGAGACCTTCGGGGTGCCCTTCACTCAGCTGGGGTTCGAGCAGGTCCTCCACTATCGCGATCAGGAGCTGTTTGTAGGATACCGCGTCATCAACAACAGCCGATGTGACACCCTGGTCATCCCGGACGCGAGCTGGCTCACCGACGAGTGGCGGGAATGGCTCCTGGCCCATCTCTCTCCCCATCAAAAACAACATCGGTCCAAAGCCCTTTCCACCGAGGAGAGCACCAATGACTGAATCGAACGAAAACCTGCAACCAAGCCTTCCCGAGGACGTGGAGAAATACGGCGACCACTACAACGAGACCGATTTCGAGGCTAAGCTCCAGAACCTCCCGCGTTCTGCGCTCGGGAAAGTTTTACGGAGGGCCCTGATCCTGCGGGAGCTTCTTTTCGACCAGGCGACCCCTCTATGGGTCCGGGGGACCATCGTAGGCGCCCTCGGCTACCTGATCCTGCCGTTCGATCTGGTTCCGGACTTCTTGCCGGTGGTGGGGTTCCTTGACGATCTTGCCGCCATGGGAATGGTCCTGGCCTCCCTGGACTCCCTGGTCACCGAGGACATCCGCACCCGGGCGCTCAAGAGGATGCCTTGAGACCGTAGACCACGATGCTTTTTCACACCAGGCCCACTCCTCTTCCCGGGGAGTGGGCCTTCGTTTTCCCATGGAGATGAGCAATGACCATCGAGACCCTTTTCGGCCCCGTACCAGCCCAGCGCAAGGCGAAAACCCTGCGCCTCAAGGTGATCCGTCCCGTCTATGAATCTCTAAAGGTAGCCGAAGTGGCGGCGGACTACCTGGACAACGTGTCCCTCTTCTCTTCCCCTCAGGTGGCCGAGCTGTTCGGCTTTCTGTCCCGGGAAACCAAAGAACACTTCCTGGCCCTTCATCTCAACAGTAAGAACCGCCTGATCTGCCTGGAAATCGTTTCCGTCGGCAGCCTGAGCGCCGCCATGGTCCACCCCAGGGAAGTCTTCAAGTCCGCCCTGCTGTCCTCGGCCGCCGCCCTGCTGTTTCTACACAACCACCCGTCCGGGGATCCGACTCCGAGCCGAGAGGATCGGGAGATTACCCAGAGACTGCAGCAGGCCGGAGAGTTGCTCGGCATCCGCGTCCTCGATCACCTGGTCCTCGGTGGCTCCGACTTCCATTCCTTCGCCGATCAAGGACAGCTGTAATGGGTCCCTTCTCAACTATCAACGACACGGAGAAAATCTATGATCCGACTGACTTCGGCACGCCAAGCCCTCAACTTACGAGGCACGATCCCGGAGCTCGCCGTGCTGCGCATGGTGCAGTTCGAGGGCCAGGATGGTCGCTACGATCCACAGGTTCACGGATACATCCTGGTGGTTCAAGAAGGGGATGATATCTCAAAGATTCCGGAGATGGGTCCCGACGGGCTTTTCGAGATCATTGACAGCGAGCGGAGCAGCTTTGACTACGTGGAGGCCTTCGATGAAAACGGTCGGACGATTTTCGAGATAGTCATCCCTCTCGACAACGAAAGGACTCTGGCGATCATCATCCCCGACGGTTCCTGGCTCGACCAGCGTCTCAGGAATGTACTTGCGTCGGAGACCCATAGGAGATTCCTGCCAGGCCCGAAAGGAGAGTTATCGTGCTGATCATTGCCAGCGTAAAAGACTTGACCGAACTGCGCCAGTCGAAGCGGCTTTATCCTGAGCTATTGGACTATATGGAGCCGACCCTGCGAATCCTGGAAGAGGAGTATCCCGAACGCGACTCAAACCTTGACGGTGGTCGATTCATCATCCACCAGTGTTTCGAGGATCTTTTCAACCCCTTACACGGCCTCTTTTACACCATCCCCGGGGAGCCCTATCGCCTGCCGATAGCCGAGCAGGTGGAGCAAATCGTTACGGAGGCAGGCCGATACTTCGCAGTTTTCGTTGCGGTGGATGATGACACTGGAGATACCCACCTTTTACCCCACCTCCCCTGGGTCCCCGACCACGTGCTGGACTGGCTCGGTAACCACACCGACATTCAGTAAAAGTCCAACCTCCCCCTCCTTCATTTCCAAACCATTATCCGATTACCGCCTGGTTGTATCAGGCCACATCACCCTTGGAGGCGCGGCGTCTTTGCCATTGCCAGTCAGGCCTGATTTGAGGGGGGAGGGTCTTGGTCCATCGGTGACACCCCATCAAGGAGATACTTCATGAATCTCGAAACTCAACCGTTCCGCTTTCCCATCGAACCCAAACTCGAAATGATCCTGAAAACAGAGCTGACCGAAGTCGGTGAGTGGCCGCTGTTCGATTACGGTAAATCCTTCGAAGAAGGCCAGCCGATCCTCTTCGAGGTCGTAACGTCCCTGGACGACGAGCGCACCATCGCCGTCATCATCCCCGTCACCCCCCAGCTCAGCCGTCAGCTGCGCACCCTGCTGGAGAGCTGCCGGGTATATAAAAGGAGTTCGCCATGACCATTGATACAGAGGTCTGTCCCTTCCCCCTCCTCCGTTCTTTCCGTTCGATCCTGGAAAGCGAGATAGCCAAGATGCCTTTTTCGGCAGGGTCCGGGGTAATTCTCACCTTTCGTGATCCAAGTTACTCGGCGGAAAGCGGCGGCTTTCATCCCGTCGAGATCAGCCTCACCGGACAGGGTCGAATCCGCTACATCACTGACTTCTCTTACGTTGGACGCCTTCCGTTTTGGGAATTGGCCAAGGAACTCGATTTCGACTTCTCCATGGGTCTCTTCCAGCATCTCGGCCGAGAGTTCCCGATCCATGCCGGGCGGGAGCTCTTTGCCCTTTGGCAGCGAAATTTCGTCGAATACTACCGGATGGGCGTCTATTCCGTTTCGGCGGAAGCATCCTGATCCGCTCCCCCTCCTCTCTTCCCGTCCGGGTTGACCGGGCTGACCGGGATGGAAGCCTCGCATTTTTGCCCCTCGGGGGAAAAATCGCGTCCCAAGCACCCCAAAACAGCCCCTCCGGACCGGAGGGGGACCGGAGCTTAGTCGAAAAATAGAACAATCTATTGTGGCTGTTGGGGCTCTCCCGATAGATCACCGGACTCCCAATACCCTGTCCTTAAAAATGCCAGGAACGTTCAACCGAAAAAAGGAGGACTCGTAAAATGCGAAAAAGGTCTACCCCTCAAAACCGTCGTTTTGCGTTCACCAAGCGCAGTATCGAAGCACTCCCCGCCCACGATCCGGACAGCCCAAGCCGGGAAACGGAATACGCCGACTCCGAATGCGTTGGCCTGCATCTCCGGGTTAGCATCAGGGGTCGCAAATTCTTCCAGCACCGCTACCGCTGCTGGGGCCGAAAACGCTGCATGACTCTCGGAGAATATCCTCACGTATCGCTCCAGGAGGCTCGGTCCAGGGTTGGGGAACAAAGAGCTATGCTGGCCCGGGACGTCGACCCGGCGGAGGAGCGCGAACAGAAGCGCAGCGAGCCGACCTTGGCGGAGTTTGCCCGCGAGCACTACATGCCCCACTCGCGCCAGCACAAAAAAACGTGGCAGGAGGACGAGTGGAAGATCGAGCGCCGGTTAGCGCCAGCCCTGGGACACCTGCGTCTCTCGGCCGTCACTACCCGGGACGTGACAGCCTTTCACAGTGCCGAGAAGGGACGCACCTCGGCTGTTACCGCGAACCATCACCTGACCCTGATCAAGCGGATGTTCAACCTGGCCATCAAGTGGGGATTTCTTGAGCGCAGCCCGGCGACGGGGGTAGAGAAGTTCAAGACACCACCGCACCGCGAGCGCTACCTGACCAAAGAGGAGCTGCCGCGCTTCCTCACGGCACTCGACAAGTTGGAAGACCGGGAAGCCGCTGCGGCACTGTCGCTGGCGCTCTACACGGGCTGCCGGCGGACCGAGGTCATGTCCCTGCGGTGGGAGCAAGTTCGGCTGGACGAGGGGCGGCTCTACCTCCCCCAGACCAAAAACGGCCGGTCTCGTTCGGTACTTCTCAATCCCCGTGCCGGTAAAGTGCTAGAGGAACTCAAGGAACGCGCGGGGAGCGACGAGTACCTCTTCCCCTCCCGGAGCGGGACCAAGCTGCCCTACCGTCGGGACATGCGCAAGACCTTCGCCAACGTGTGTAAGGCTGCCGGCATCACCGGGCTGAGAATCCACGACCTTCGCCACAGCTTTGCCACCCTGGCCATCCAGGGCGGTGCCAGCCTGTACGACGTGCAGAAGCTGCTGGGACACCAGGACATCTCCATGACCCAGCGCTACGCCCACATGGTCGACGAGAGTCAGCGACGCGCTACCGACAACATGGCGCAGGTAATCGACAGGGCGATAGGGGATTGACGTTTTCCAACAGCAAAAATAGAAGAGCCCCATCCCAAGACGGGAGGGGCTCTTCTAATCCGATTGGAGGAGTCAGTAATCAACTGCTCTCTGTTGCCATCCAACGAGCGAGGCAGTTTTCAATTTGTCCGCCAACCAGCTCACGAGCTAAATCTCTAGGGTGGAATTTAGCTAAAAGCTCATCGTAATTTGTTTCAGCATGCCGGACATGCGCCCTGACAGCCAATTTGACAAAACTATCATCCAGCTCTTTTGCGCCAGCCGCCCTTCCAACACGGCCGCTATACTTTTCGCACGCGTGCTCTGCGATAACAGATGCCGTCTTCACTGGACAACTAGGATATAGTTTTCGTATTGCATCGGCAAACCTTTGAACGTATTCCGCATCTTTTTTCTCTGCCCGGATGCGGTCCCGCTCACGCCGTTTGGCTCGCAAATCCTCGTCAGAGAGACATTCCTCCTCAGCACGATTTAATCCTTCCGATGAAACCAAAACACCTTGTCTTTCGTTCCTTTTGCGGGATTTGCTGTGCATCAAGACGACAACACTCAACGGAGAATATTTTCGAGCCCTTCGTGTCAAGGCAACATCTCCGGATGGCAGATAGACCAGATGGTCTAGATCTGAACACTCAAGGCAAAGAACTCCTGATGGTCGCTTGAGAGTAATCATTTCCATTTTTGTTATCTCGGCACCGCATTCTGCACATTCCCCTTCACGATTTGCCAAGAAGACTTGTAATTCTTCGGTTTTGGACATCTCGTCTCCTTAATTACATTTAGAGATCCTCTGTGGTCGAAGCAATTAGATTGCGGCATCACCCACCCATTTTCCTGGTTCGAAGTCAGCAGGGAGCATGGGGCGCGAGGGGAACGAAAACGGACCCTTTGGGCACCATACACCCCCACTTGAACCTGACGGATCAATTCTCTCCCCTCTTTTCCTTGTTACCCCCTGAGGATAGTCAAGTCCTCCACCAGCGTTGAATGCACTTGCCGCAGCGTGTCGAAGATCCCCTCGATGACATTGTCATTGCCGGCGAACAGCCCGTCCGGCCCACCGGCGTGCAGGTTGCTGAAGGGCGGATCGTAAAGGGTCTCGGGCCCCATCACGCCGCGCGCGGTGAGCTGGTCGATGATCATCTCCACGAACCTGATCTGAGGCCCCGTGAGACTGCGGTCGCCAAGAAACTGGGAGAAGGCTTTTTGGATGGTGGCTCGGTCCATGCCGACGAGGCTGCGGACGAACCAAGGTAGCGAGGGAGCTCCACTGCGTTCCAGCAGGTTGGAAAGCAGGGCCGGGCCGTCGCCGTTGCCGATCTCAACCAGGGTCTCCTCCAACCCTTGCAGGTCGATCTCGGTCAGTGGCTGGTTGCTGCGCAGGCGGTGGATGACCAGGTGGTCGAGGTGATTACGCAGGTAGTCCCTGACCTTCTTCTCGTATTGCACGCCGGTCATCTTCGGCATCATGACGGGCTCCTCCTCGCGCACGCCCATCACCTGGTCCTCGAAGTCAGTGTAGACAATCTTGCGCTTCTTCCTGTCTAGAAACGGCACCAAGCCCCGCAAGCGCAGGCGCATCTCCTCCAACTGCCCCAGGGTCAGCCCCTCCCAGAAGCCGGCCTCCTGGATCGCCGCAAGGTAGGCAAGTTGGGCCTTCACGGCTGGGATATTCACCTTCTCTTCCAGCAGCATGGCGATCTCCACCACCCTCTGTCGATGTCGTTCCAGGATCGCGTCCTCATTCTCAACCAAGGCCAGCTGCATGCGCAGGGCGGTGAGGTCGAACAGCCGCGACTTGATGTCTTCGGGCTCCAGCTCGCTCGGCAGGCCGGCCACTTCGCGTTGTAGCTGCTCGCGATCGGCCTCGCTCAGCGTCTCCCACGCATCACGATCCTGGAAACGCTCAACGGCTTCGAGGTGCATGCGCACGATAAAGTTCTCGCGGTTCATCGCCGTCACCTCGCCGTGCAGGCTGGAAGCCAGCCCCTCGTGCAGTGCGGATTCCGGGTCGAGATCAGGCTCTTGCTGGATTTGTCCCAACAGCTGCACCCGGGCGCGAAACAGCCGCGTGCCGAGAGGTACGCCTCCCCCGGCGTCGATTCCTTCCGGGTTCTCGCGGAAAAAATCAAAGTTGAAGCAAAAGTCGAAAACGCGGAAATCCTGCTTGTCCTCCTCCGGGCCGAACAGTCCCGGGCAGAGCCGGGTACCGCGCCCGATCATCTGCCAAAATTTGATGCGGGAGTAGACCGGCTTGAAAAAGACCAGGTTGGCCACCTCGGGGATATCGATGCCGGTATCGAGCATGTCGACGGAGATGGCGATATGCGGCTCCTTGTCTTTCTGAGAGAAATCGCCGATCAGGCTCTGGGGGTACTTGGCGTAGTTGTCGATGATGCGGGCGAAGTGCCCTTTGTAGTGCGGGTAGTGGTAGTTGAAACGTTCCTCGATGAACTTGGCGTGCTCGTGGTTGCGGGCGAAGATGATCGTCTTGGCGAGCCGGTCGCCTCCGTCGACCTTGTGGCCATGCTGCATCAGGTGTCGGAGCACCTTGTCGACGGTGTCGCGGTTGAACAGCCAGTTGTTGATGGCGGCGGCGTTGACCTGCGTCGGCAGTCCGGTCTCGTCGGCGTCGTCACCCCAGTCGAGGCTCTCCCACTGGGCCTTCTCCTCGTCGCTGAGGGACTCGTAGTCGATCCCTTCGCGGGGAAACCTCAGGTCAACCTGCTGCACCCGGGGCGGCACCAGGAAGCCATCGTCCACGGCCGTTTGCAACTCGTAGGCGTCGGTGGGCACCCCCGGCTCCAGCTCGAACAGGTCGTAGGTGTTCTTGTCCACCTCCTCGCGTGGTGTAGCGGTGAGGCCGACCAGCAGGGCGTCGAAGTAGCGGAAGATCTCGCCGTACTTCTGGTAGACCGAGCGGTGCGCCTCATCGATCACCACCAGGTCGAAGTGGCCAACCCCGAAGCGGGCTTCCTCGCCGTCGGTCTGGTCGATCAGGTTGAGCATGGTCGGGTAGGTACTGACGTAAACCCGCCCCTCAGTGTCCTTCTCGGTCACCAGATTCACCGGGCTCGACTCCGGCAGGTGGGCCTTGAAGGCCCCGACCGCCTGGTTGACTAGCGACACCCGGTCGGCCAGGAACAGCGCACGCTTGACCCAGCCGGCCCGTTGCAGCACGTCGACCAGGGCGATGGCGGTGCGGGTCTTGCCGGTTCCGGTGGCCATCACCAGCAGGGCCTTGCGCCGGGCCTGGGAGAACTGGGAGAAGATGCTGCCGATGGCGCGCTTCTGGTAATAGCGCCCGACGTTGGCGTCCTTGACTTGGGCGACGTCGAGCGGGTTCTTCTGGCTGCGGCGCAGGATCAGCCGCTGTAGCTCGTCCTGCTTGTAGAAACCGCTCACCCGGCGATGCGGATAGGACAGATCGTCCCACAGCCAGGTCTCGTAGCCGTTGGTGGTGAAGATCAGCGGCCGTTGCCCGTGCATCTGCTCCAGGCAGTCGGCGTAGAGCTTGGCCTGCTGCTGCCCCACCGCCGGGGCGGCAGTCGTCTTCTTGGCCTCCACCACCGCAAGGGGTTTGCCGTCGTCCCCCCAGAGGACGTAGTCGACGTAGCCGAGCCCCTTGTTGTTCGGCATGCCGGTGACTTCGTACTCCCGATCGCGGGTCTGCTCCAGCGGCCAGCCGGCGCGTTTCAGGTCGACGTCGATCAGGTAACGCCGGGTCTCCGCTTCGGTGTAGTCGTGTGTGTCGGGGGTAGCCTCGGCCTGAGCGCGGACCTCGGCCAGCTGCTCACGCAGCTTCTGCAGCTCGACGTCGAGGGCGTCGCGCTCCTGCTGTTGCTTCAGGGCCTTCTCGTTCTGCTCGGCGAGCTGGGTTTCCAGTTTCTCCAGCTCCTGGCGGGACACCACCTCGCCCGGCTTCAGTGGTTTAGGCACCAGATCGTCACGCCAGGCCACGGCAGGACGAGCGGCATCGGGGACATAGGTGCGTAGCAGCCAGTAGCAGAGATGGTGCAGCTCTTTGACCACCTGCAGGGCGTCGTACTGGCGGATCGGGCGGGCGTTGTGGACGGCCTGGTTGCCGACCTTCTGGATCACCCTTGCCTTCTGGAAGACCGCCTGCGGTAGCAGGTTCTGGAAGCTGGGTTCGTGCAACAGGGCGCCCAGGCTGTGGTCATAGGGCATGCGCAGGCCGGGGTCGTGGCGGTAGAGCCAGTGTACTGCCGCCTCCAGGGTAAAGCGGGCGTGGAAGCAGGCGGCGCGCGGGTCGCTCATGATGTGGCCTTCCGCGCGGGCGGCAGATTCGGCGATATTGCTGAACGTGTCGGGCAGGAAGGCAAAGTTGCTCATGGCTACAGGTCTCCGTTGAAGGCGCGCTGTTGCAGGGAGGCGAACAGTGTGTCGAGTTCGGTCAAGTGTTCTCGGAGTCGGGTCTTTTGTTTTTCGACCGACTCGACGATAGTGGCGAAGCGACGTTGAAGGTCAAGTGGGGGCAGCGGAATCGGGGCCACTCTTAGGGCACCGACATTTAGGTGCTTCTGAATTTGACCTCTTTGAGCCCCCAAAGCCATTCGTTTCCCTCCTGGGGAATTGAAGTAATTACACAAATAAACTGGCGAAATTACATTCTGATCAGGTGTAGTAATAAGAATGTCGATTGCATTTACACCGTCCAGCTCTTCTGGAACAATGGCGGCTGTCCCCGGTTGTCCTGACCTAACAAGAAGTACGTTACCCTTCCATACCCTTGTCTTATGTAGGACCTTCTCGTTGTCTTCTGCTGAAACGTAAACAAGATCGTTCGTTTCGATCTTGTTAGCTCTGATATTTAAAGAACGAAGTGCGGGGACCCCTGTTTCTTGGTAATAAGATGCCGGTTGGACTACTATCCCTACTGTGATCCGAGAACATACCTTTGCGCCATTCACCAATTTCCACCCCTTCGGATTGGTCACGGGATCGCCGAATATGTCGAGGAAGGTCGATTGGAGCAGGGCGTCGAGCTGGTCGAGGGACTCGCGGCGCTTGGCCCGCAGGGCGTCCGCTGCGTCCAGGATGGCCGCAATCCGCTTTTGCTCGGCGAGGGGAGGGAGGGGGATTTGAATCTTGTACACTTCGGCAGGTCTTGCTCGGAGCAAGGAACCGCCAACGCCCGAAACAGTGCTCATGAAGGCGGAGTGAAAAGTGTCCCCTACCAGCACCCATTTCAAATACTGGGGCCAGACCTTATTGCTTCTGAAGATAATCCACTCGCCCGACGCTATCTGTCGACGTCCATTAGCTTTCCCAACTACGCAGGCTCGCCGAATATGCGGGACGATACGCGAAATCATAACATCATCCGGCTGAACGGCCTTCTTTGCCGACCCAATTTCAGCACCAGTCGCTACTTCTGGTGCTCCTGCGTCAAATGCGGGAATACTGTAAAGCTCGAACTCCTCGTCAAGGTATTTCTTCGGGTCTACCGAGCCGCCCCGTTGAAGAGCTATGTCTCCCAGTGAAATAGTGTCCCACATCATCCCAGCAGACCCTCCAACTCCTTCCGCCCCTCGGCAATCTCCTCCTCCAGCCTCGCCAGCCGCTCCAAAACCACCTGCGGCGACTCGTGCTCGACCACCTTGTACTCCACCTCCTTGTAACGGTTGATGGAGAGATCATAGTCGTTGTCGGCAATCTCCGCCTTGGGCACACAAAAGCTCTGCTCGGTGCGCTTTCGCTCGCATTCCGCCTCGCGGTTCTGCCAGCGGGCGAGGATGTCCGGCAGATTACTCTTGTCCGGCTGCGGGGTACGCTTGTCGTCCAGGGAGAAGCCGTCCGATTTCATGTCGTAGAACCAGACCGTGTCGGTGCCGCCGGAGTTGGTCTTGGTAAAGAAGAGGATGGCGGTGCTGACCCCAGCGTAGGGTTTGAACACCCCCGAGGGCATGGAGATGATGGCGTCGAGCTTCTGCTCCTCCACCAACATCTTACGCAGCGTCTTGTGCGCGTTGCTGGAGCCGAACAACACTCCGTCCGGAACGATAACGGCAGCCCGGCCGCCACTCTGCAGCAGGCGCAGGAACAGGGCCATGAAGAGCAGCTCGGTCTTCTTGGTCTTGACGATCTGCTGCAGGTCCTTGGCGGTCGACTCGTAGTCGAGGCTGCCGGCGAAGGGAGGATTGGCAAGAACCAGGGAATATTTCTCGGCCTCGTCATCGTCCGCCTGGGCCAGGGAGTCGCGGTAGCGGATGTCGGGATTCTCGACCCCGTGCAGCAGCATGTTCATGCTACCGATGCGCAGCATAGTGCTGTCGAAGTCGTAGCCGTGGAAGGTGCCCTCGTTGAACTTGCGGCGGGCGGTCTCGTCGCGGTAGATGGCGTCGCTGTGGTGCTTACGCAGGTACTCCGAGGCGGCGATCAGGTAGCCGGCGGTGCCGCAGGCCGGATCGCATATCACATCTTTGGGCGTCGGCGCGGTCATATCCACCATGAGCTTGATGATGTGACGCGGTGTGCGGAACTGCCCGTTTTGCCCAGCGGTGGCGATCTTGCCGAGCATGTACTCGTAGAGGTCCCCCTTGGTGTCGGCGTCGGCCATGTCAATGCTGTCGAGCTGGTCGACCACGTTGGCCAGCACCCGTGGGGTGGGCATCATGAAGAGGGCGTCCTTCATGTGGTGAGTGTAGGTCGAATCCTCCGGGTCGCCGTCCCCGTTTCGGCCCAGGTTCTTGATGAAGGGGAACACCTCGTCGCGCAGGGAGGCGAACATTTTCTCCGGCGCGGTCTCCTTGAAGCGTGACCAGCGCAGATGATCCTGCCCTTCGTCGAAAACCGGCTCCTCGATCGGCAAGCCGGTGCGGGCCGCCTTACGTTCCTTGAGGGTGTGCAGCTCGTCGAGCCGCTTGATGAACAGCAGATAGGTCAGCTGTTCGATGACCGAGAGGGGGTTAGAGATTCCGCCGGACCACATGCTGTCCCAGATGCGGTCGATTTTTGATTTGATTTCACCGGTGATCATTATTTTCCTTCTCTCGTTTTTGATCTATCTATCGTGCAAGGCAGCAGCGCTGTCCCTCGTCACTCTTCCCCGAAATAATCCGAATCGACCCGCTTGACCTCGTAGGTCGAAGTGGTCGTCACGCCCAGCCCAAAGTCGATCATCAGCTCAGCCAATTCCTGCCCATCAATCAGCACCACCTTGGGGTCGATGTTGCCCACGTAGTCCCGTGCCTCGCCGGAGTAGCCGCTGGTGGTGATGAACACGCCCTTTCGAGCCCGCTTGCCATGCAGCGCTCCGACAAACTTCTGGATCTCCGGCCGTCCCACCGTCCCCTCCCAGCGCTTGGCCTGGAGGTAAATCGTATCGAGCCCGAGGCGATCCTCGTTGATGATGCCGTCGATCCCCTCGTCCCCGCTCTTGCCCAAAGCCTTACCGGCCTCCTTGCGGGAGCCTCCGTAGCCCATCCGGACCAGCAGCTCGACCACCAGGCGCTCGAAGAACGAGGGCGGCGCGGTTTTGATCCGCTTGAGCAAATCGCTCGTCAGGTCTCCGCGAATCTGCTGGTGGGCCGACTCCAGCATCTCCTCCGGCGTCGCCACCTCGCAGTTCGCCGCAACATTTCCAGCCGCCTCCTCGCCGTTTTTCCTGCCCGGGGTGCGGAACTCCACAAATTCAGGGAAGCGATCGAGCAGCTTGTTGTCGATGAAGGCTGGCTTCTCGCCGAGAACCTCACGCCCTCGTTCCGTGATCTGGAAATGGGCACGGCGTGGTGCAGTGAGCAATCCGGCCTGCTGGAGATAGGTCTTAGCCCAGGCAACACGGTTGTCAAACACCGGCTGCCGACCACTAGGCAGTAGTTCCGTGCGCTCCGCGTCGGTCAGTTCTAGGCTCGAAGCGAGATGATCTCGGGCTTCACAAATGGAATGCTCATTCCCGTCCGCCGCAAGGTCCAACAACGGCAACATCAGGGATTGGTAATCGGGAATGGCCATGAATCCCTCCTAACGCCTAATACAGAAAAATCAAATGCCACCGACATTAACACTTTTTTTGAATTTCCCCAAAAAGAAAACGCCCTCTGGTGGGAGCCAGAGAGCGATACCATACGGCTTTTTGACCCCTATTCCTCTCCCCAACTGGAGGATATACGCACCTTAGCTACGGTAGGCACTTCGTACAAATAACAGTCTCCAGCCTCTTCCATGACGGACTTTAAAATTTTTGCAATCGGTTGCGCCTCTTCCCTCCTCACCTCCAGAATAATTTCATCGTGAGCGCAAGCAATGATCCGGGCCTGGTAGGAGGCCAGTGCCGCTGGCAGTTGCCCAAGGGCCTTTTTCAAAATATCCGCAGCCGTCCCCTGAATCGGAGCATTGATCAGTTCCATTTCCGTGGCCGAATTGTTCACCCAACGCCTCCGTCGACAACTCAAGGTGCGACTCTCTCCGCTCTCATTCGTAGCCTGATCCTCAATCCAGCTGGCTAATTGCGGATAGGCTTCGAAGAAGGCCAGGCGAAAGGACTTCGCCTCGGATCGAGTTAGCTCGACTCCGTATTTTGTCCGAGCGTAATTGCGCAATCCTTCATCCCCCATACCGTAAATTAAACCGAAGTTCAGAGCCTTGGCCTCGTGACGCTCTTCCTGTGTCACCTTTCTCAGCGGTTTTTCGGTCAAAAGGGACGCGGTCAGCCGATGGAAGTCCTGCTTCTCCTGAAAAGCTCTTATCATCCTATCGTCGCCGCTATACTCCGCTGCCACGCGCAACTCGATTTGACTGAGGTCGGCAATAACAAAAACATGGCCCTCGTCCGGAACGAAACAGGAACGAAACTCAGCCGTTTTCGGTACCCCTTGCAGCGGTGGATTGCTGCAGGAGAATCTTCCGGTCGCCGCTCCTAACTGATGCCAAAGCGGGTATACGCGGGAGGTCGACGGGTCTACCGCCTCTAGAAACTTTCGAGCATAGGAGCGGATCTGATGCGAAACCGACCGGTAGCCGATAAGAGACTCCGTAAGATCTCGGTGTCCCTCTAGAGCCATCAAGGATTCCCGGTCCACCCGGTCGAGGTTGATACCTTTTCCGGCCAGCGCGGCTTTGACCTGGGGTGAACTGTTCATGTTGACCTCGGGAGGAAACCACGGCAGGAGAGCTTGGCGGTAGGCGGCGGCCCGTTCCTCTAAGCGATCCAGAAGAGCCTGCAAACGCAGTGTATCGATTCGCATGCCGTTCCGACACATTTCCATCACTGCCGGAAGGCATTTGAATTCAAGCGCCGTCACTTCCATCAGGTCCCTGGGTTCTATCAGCTCCAGCAACTTCTCCCTCAGGGGAAGCAGAACCGCTGCTCGCTTCTCGGCACGGAGTCGTTGAGACAAGGTAAGCGGCCCCGACCAGTTAAAGGTACGCTCTAATTGGTCAGGGTCTACGCCCAACAGTGGCCCGGCCATACTCGTCAGGTCAGGAGGCCTTTTGCCTATACCAGCTTTGAGCAACATGCCAGCAATTTTAAGATCGAAAAGGGGGCCACTAACACGCAGACCGACAGTTCGGAGAAGCGCTTCGACTTCGATCCAATCGTAAGCGACTTTGATCTTGTTGCCAGTCAGCAAAGTGGCAATTGTCGACCATGTTTTAGGCCCAACATTTTTCAGATTCACCGTTAGCGGTTGCGGTCGTCGATCCGTGGATAAAATAAGGAGGCGCGGCTTGCCTTTGCGGGGCTCCGGACTTGTGGTCTCCAGACTTACGGCCAGCAGTCTTCCCTCTTTGAGTTGATCAACGGCTTCGGTCTCTACGGAAAAAGAAGAAGGTTTAGGCCGAACGATCCTCAGCGGTTTGGTAGACGGTGTTTGCATTTGTTTTCGTAAAAAGGACATATCACCTCCGTAAAAGGGCGATCGAACCGAAGGTCCAAGCAGCCCATGCAGTTTGCTAAAGGGGAACAATTGATCGTGGTGATTTTCAGAGGACAAGATGTCCGTAAAGTCCGGGGGCAGATTTCGCCATTAGATTGTAGCGATAATGCCCCCGGACAACCCGGACACCCCGGTCAGGAACGATGAGCGGACCGTCGAAAAGTCCGCCTTGGTTATTCTTGGCTATTTTCCGGCCAGATTTCGGGACCGGTTTTCGAGAACCGCTGGAAGGCCTCCCTGCACTCTTCCAGGGACGGCAGGATATAAACGCGCTGGCGCTTGCCATTTCCTTCGAATTCACCGTTGTGAATCAGGCGCCGGCTTTCGCCGAGTATGAGGCCGGGAAGGAGCTTACGAAAAGCCCTGCCGAACGTCGGTTTCGACAGCGGAGTCAGCCGGGATTCACGGCACCAGGCAGTAAAGGTCGTGAAAAGTTCGTCGTGGCTCGGTTGCGTATTCCAGCCGTCGGGACTTACGGCGAAATTCGCCTGGACTGTGCGCCCATCGCACAGGCAGTCGAACCACCACTGAATGATAGGCGGCGAACTATGGAGCTTCTGGTCGAAGTTGCTCGCGCTGAACGGCACCGTTCGTACGTCGAAGCCGGTGAGATCCTCAGTCAGCAGGTCGTGCATGAGCGCCTCCAGGCCGCCGTTTTCCATCTGCTGGGCGATAGCCTTGAAATACTCCTTGTCTTCCTTTTTGGCCGGGTTCACGTCCAGAACCAGGAATCTTCGATCATCCATGCCCATCGGGACCGCCCAGTCCTCATTGGTAGCGACGATGATTCTTTTGTAATTACGGATACTTATTATGTCTTTGCCCTTGTACTCGATCGGGACCTGATGGTCGGTGATCAGCCCTTTGATGACTCCTTCACTGACCTTGTCGTGGCAGCACGTGGCCTCGTTGGCATGCAGTAGCAGGATGTTTTTTTGGTGACTATTGAAGCGGCCGGTGACCTGATCGAGGCGGTAGACGGTGACATAATGAATCCCGAAAAGCGCCCCGAAGTTCTCGACATAAACCCCCTTGCCTGTCCCCTGCAAGCCCCGGAGCACAATCGCCGTTCCGGGAAGTTCGTGGGGTTTCTGGACTGCGTGCGCCATCCAGCGCCGCACGAACTTGTAATGGACCTCGTTCCCATTACAGATGTGGCTCTGGACATGGTCCCAGTAAAGGGAGGCATCCCCCGGCGTGGGAGGCACCGGGAACCCCCGAAAAAGGTTGAAATACCCGGGTGCCTCCTGGCCTGGCAAGAAGACAATTCCGTTGTATTGCCGCCGCTGAGGATGTGATAACCACAACTTGGCGTAGGTGGTATCCGAGTCGTAGAAGCGATTGCTGTACCGGAGTCTGAAGTCGGCGACGCTGCTCAGGCTGAGGTCCTCGCGGTCCATCTGGGGGTCGTAGTCCTGGTTTGCAATACATACCCGGCCACCGAAATTAACGACGAAATGGCGCTGATTCAGCTCGGCTACAATCTGATCGGCATCCCCTCCGAGATACGAATCGCTGATGAAGTCGTCGGAAGGCTTTTTCCCTTCCTCCTCGTCGAGGAGTTCGTAACAATCCGCCTGTTCCATCCCATGGAGAACAGCCTCCGGCCCGTGTTGGTTGAGCACATCCAGCCAGTCATGGTCAATCTCCTGGGGGATGGAGACTTTGACGGTGCGGCCTTCCAGAAGCAGCCGCTCAGTCAGTTTGAGCGCGGCCTCTTCCCCCCGACCGCTCTGGTCGTTGTCCCCCCACACATGAACAGAGCACACCTCGTCCGGCAACTCGGCGGCTTCAAGCCCACCGGCCGATCCGGCGGCCCACACTGGCATCCCGGTCGCCTCCTGAACAGCCAGGGCGGTTTCGATTCCCTCGGCGATGCCGAGCACCTCTCTGGGCTCCGACAAGCGGATGATGGCCCCGGACAGCGCCCCATTCCACAAAGCCGCCGTATTCTTCTTCGGCGTTTCGATGTCCGCCTTGCCCATACCGTCCGGGTCGAGATAGAGGCGTTGGTAACCGACGATTTGACCGTCGTCTCTCTGGTACGGAGCCACCATCGCAGGCAAGTTTCCTACCTTTTCGCCTCCGGCGAACAGTGGCAGCGCCGGATGAAAACGAAGACTTTCCGGTACCTCTCCCGAAAGCCCCCGAGACTGCAGATATTCGCTTACGCGTCCCGGGTCTTCATCCGCCTCCTCGGTTATTCTTTCGATCTGCCGCTGGGCGTTGGAATTGGGGCCCTTGTCGGGGACACTGCTATCCTTTGGCCCATGCTGACCGTTCCGAACAAGCCAGGCCTCTATCGCCTCCACCACCTGTTGGTGACTCCAACCATTCACCCGCACGAGCAGTGACACACCGTCCGGAAAAGAACCGCAGGTATTGCAGATTCCTCCGCCGGTTTCAGGGGCATCGGGAAAAAGGCGAAACCCGTCCTTACCCCCGTGCATCGGGCAAGGGACATGATGCCCGAGATTTTCGACAGCCTCCTTGAGCTGGGGAGCGAGATCCGGAAGGAGTACCGGCCACAGGCCTTTCGCTTTGAGCCGGATTTCGTTGGGAGTGCTGCTTTTGGTTGTTTTTGTTGAGCTTTTCATCTATTTTGCTCCTATGAATGTATGGGCGCGGCGTTATCCGACCAAGAATCCCGCCGCACCAATTTGTAAATGAGGTCAGGGCGTTGGCGCGCTCTGGCCTCTGTTTTTTTGGACGTCGATGTTCGTCGATATCCAAAAATCGACCTTTATCCTATTCAATTTTCAAAGAACGCCCTTCTACCAACTGCCGCTGCCTCCAACTTATTGCAAATGCCGGGTCAAAATTTGATGCCAAAAGGTATGGGTATCGGGAATAAACCCAGGCCTTTTCGGCCCAGTCCAAATCGGCAAGGAATTTATTTAATTTACTTTCAAAAACAGCATGTTACGGGAAAATAACGAGAAGGCAGGCTGTCGCCGACGAAAACGGATTGGTCTTCAGAAGGCCCATGTCTTGCCGCCTAAACGCTCTCTGCAATTTTATTTGAATCGTAACAGTAATTGACAGGAATCGAACAGAAGTGTAGTGTTTAACCAATTGATATAACGATTATTTTTATGTCAATTTGACACACTATGTGGAGTTTTTGACACAATGGCGCACTGTCTAAGCAAAGAAAAGATTGACTTGATCTTGAACTCGAAGCTGTCAGTGCGGCAGATAGCCAGGGAACTGGCCGTCTCGCCTAGCACCGTTTCGCGAATCAAAGCCAAGTACAAAGATGGCAGCCGGAAGGAGGAAGCGGCCAAGGAGGAGCAGGAGAAGTTCAGACTGTCTTTTTGGGCGAGGATTTACGCTGAGGCCTTTCGGCTCTCTCGCTACCCACTTGAGGAATTAATCCGTACGTTTGAAAAGACCCGACTTCCCTCCCAACGGCCAAAAACTCAGCTGCCTGAGGGAGAAAGAATCCCAACCCATCGGGTCCGCCGGGCCCTGATAAATGACCACGGGATACGCTTCTACCAGGAGCGAAATGCACAGGGAAGGACTGAGGAGAGTTCACAGAAAACACAGCCGAATGTACAGCGCCAGCGACCGAAAATCGGTACTTACGCAGTGCATCGGGTCCGTGTCCATTGGAAGAATTCGGAAGGGAAGATTTACCGAGCGGATGTACTGGGTGTCCTGGAAAGGGCAACGGGTATTTTAGCAATCCGGGCCTACTCGAAACTATTGCCGAATGGTGTTACCCGGACTTTATTGGACGCCTACCTGCTTACCCGCTTACCAGTAGAGCGGTACATCTTTGTTGGGGCCAATACCCTTGGTGGAAAAGCGAATAATGGAAAGATCAGGGATGGAAAACGGACTGCTGCTCGGAAATCTTCCGCTACCGGCGATTCCGCATCAAACCTGACGGACTTTTTGAAGGAGAAGTGGAAAATTGATTTTGATGTGGAGGTGGAAGCACCGATTGGTAAAGACAGTGGCACACCCTTCTGTTTGCCATGGACATTCCGCGACTTGGCCCACTTGAACCAAATTCTTCAGGAGTGGGCGGCAGCTTACAATTGTGGAGAACAAAAACCACTCTATCGATCAAGCTCTAATCGCAAAATGCCCTCCCCCGCTGAGCTCCTTTTCCACCATCAAGCTTTTGCCCCCAACCTAGAAAGGAAATCCTTGAAGGATCTTCGCGACTCGCTTTTCTCCTACAGGAGGCCGCCGCGTCCTAGTCGAGTGAAGGCCGAGAAGAAAGGCGTCTAAGCGAGATGGATATCCCATAGTCCGGGATGTCCGAGATGTCCGGAAGGACCTTGCAATTATTGATGCTGGCAAGAATGCTAGATATCTCGGCTATACAGTGGAAAGATCAGGGCAAATTCTTTTTTGTCACCTAGATGATGGCAGACCCGTTTCCCGCCCGGTCATTCCGGACTTTCCGGTCTTCAATTACTCGGGAAAGGCCAGTGAGAAAGGTCACATCCTCTCGAACCCAATCCGTAACAGCGGAAATCCATTTCTTGAGAGAGATATCCGGCCGATTTTGGACTAAAAACCGGCCAAAATTTTGAACTTCCTGGGAGGATGCGACCTCACTATCCCAGCTTCTCAACGTCTCGTTAGAATTCTTTACCTTTTTGCGGCCGGAGAGTATGATCAACAATATGCCTGTCCGGGGTGTGTTGTGGGATATGTCTGAACAATTTTTCTATTTTTTTATGTTGATTGGAGGTGGCGTCCATGTCGTGTAAATTTCTAGCATTATTCTTCTGTGTGTTGGCTTTATCCACCCCCGCCCAGGCAATCCTTACAACAACAGCTATGGAGGGACAGGGATTATATTTTCTGAGACAGTCGGCTTTTTCTTATGATGCCCCAACAAGCAGGTTTGATGAATTCTGGTCCTTCCGCAACAGTTCAAGCTTGGGATCTCCTGGCCCAGGTGATCCGGAAATAAATTTTCGTTCAAGTTATTCTGGGGGCATAAGAATTGATCAAGCGGGAAGTGTATGGGCGGCTGAAGCAAACCTCTCAAATGTAGGGTTTATAGACCCCACAATATATGCCTTTCCGCCTGAAGATATTAATCGTGACATAGGTGCAATAAGATTTGATCTCAATAGCAGTAAAGAGCTCCTAACCACAGGTCCTTACGGAGACGTTTATCCAGAAGACAGAGCATTAGGGTTCGCTATGGCCAATCGTTTTCAGCAATATGCAACTCCCTACGGATCTGGAGAACGAACATACAATATTGGTGCTTCATGGAACCCGGAGGATATTCCTCTCGGCTATGACTCTTATCTTGAAACAGCACTTTTTGTGAATTTTTATTACAGCTGGATTGATGGTAATGGCAGGCCAATGGAATACAGAGAGATATTTGTTGACGATTTATTTAGAGGTGACTTTTTAACATCTTTTACGCTTCCGGAGCACCTTGGCGTTTTATTACTTGGCGCCGATAGTGGCTATGGAATTTTTACTATAGACCTGGATACAAGGCTGGCGTTCAACCCAATGGGACAGCCTGAGGCCCCCATGACACCAGTTCCTGAGCCAGCATCAATTATTCTTTTTGGTAGCGGACTTTTTGGGCTTGCATGGCTTAAACGTAGGTACAATAACAACCAGACTCCCTGACGATATTGACCCGCCCACCGGCGGTCTGGTGCGCATTCGAACTCAGCTTGCAGCCCCGCCATCGCGGTAAACCTGCTAAAGAGAGGCGTTACTATATCGAAGAGAAATGCCAAGGGCGTGCGGCGGCGTCCCCTGCGAAGATAGGGTACGACAGCCCGGTCATTCCGGACATCCCGGCCACGATTTCTGGGGTAGATTGGCCCCCAAGAGGCCAAATATCGATCTCCGGTCCCCCTCCGGTCCATTTGGGCGGTCATCAATAGCCTTCCCCGTCATAGAGGGCAACCTGGCTGTCCGCAAAATTCTCCTAAAAAGGCGAGAATTACGAGATGGTTTTTTGAACCTGGAAAGACCACGACGGTGGCCATCTGGACTGGGAGCTGCACTTCTTTTTTCGACCCTGGGATTGCTTTAGGCAAGAGGACTAACTGAGAAAGTGTTCTTGTCTTTTGCTGGAGGATTGCTAAAAACGCTGTTCAAAATTGAGAAAATTACGCTCCATGGCCACCCCCATTCGCCTCTTCCAACGGGTTCGGGAGCAGGGGGCCGGAGGTTCAAATCCTCTCATCCCGACCATTTATTTCTAATACGTATCATGACTTTAGCCCCACTCCCTGATCAGAGAGTGGGGCTTTTCATTTTCGTCTCCGGTCCTCCTCCGGTCCGCGTGCGAGATTCCTTGTTCCAATTGGCATCTCGGCGTCGCTTCCGGTTGCCCGGGTTCCGCCGGACGGGATTTTCCTTTTCACCCTATCGCTTCATCCCCTTACACGAAACATTTCCTCTTAGTCTCGGACAAGGGGATGGGCTCCGGTACATCCAAAGGGTTCCGGGCCTTCTCCGGGGCCATGGCGAAAACGGTGAGAGAAAAACCTAAAATCGACGTCCAGCCAGGCCGGGAAGTCCGGACCATTTCTTCCCTGAAACTGAACTCGGCTTCCGCCAATCCAGCTTGCCCTACCTCTTCAGCCAAAGCAATATTTTCGTTTTTCCCATGGGGACGTTTCGCCTCTGGCCATCTCAAAATTCTTACTCTTCTTACACCCTGGCTGACCGATAACTGACGAAAAAAACAAAAGTTGTTTTGGTGTTAAATACAAGACGACCCAACCTTTTTGAGACGAGTTGGGGTGTTAGATGTGCTTATGATCAGAAGCACACCACTTTGGGTCAAGGGCTCCATCGGCGAACAAGGGTTTTCGAGGCCGTGAATCACCGTTCGATGACCTTATGATCGTGGTTTGTGATTCATCAGCGAAATCTCCTTATCACAAAATCGGGGCTTTTATTTTCCAAAAAGATTTTTCTGACCTTAGCTTCAAGGTTCTGCCTGGAATCGTCTAAATAGTTATGCAAACAACAATGAATGTTCGTCTTTTAGAAGAAATATCAAAGGATTCTGTTATATTTGTGCAAATTTGTAACAATTCCCATTATGAAAATTCAGATTCGTTTTGCGTTGAGCTTGCTTCCCGAAAAACCTCAGAGGGACCTATCTCTCATGATTCCTTATGATTATCCAATGAATGGCAAATCCCATGCCCCCAAATAACAAACAGACTCCGATAAAGATTTTGATAGCTGAACTCAACCGCGTTAAAGAGCTCTATAAGCGGACAGAAAAGGCTCATACCGACACCGAACAACGGTTGCGCCTGGCGACGCAAGCGACGGGTCTTGGAATCTGGGAGTGGAATGTAAAAACTGATCGGATTCTGTGGGACGGACAGATGTTCCAGCTGTATGGCATTTCTTCCACCGAAGATGGGGTGGTGAACTACACCGACTGGAGTCGCTCTGTTCTTCCAGAGGATTTACCGCAACAGCAGAAAATCTTGGGGGAAACTGTCACCAGCAAGGGGAAAAGCTTTCGCGAATTTCGCATTCGCCGTCAGGACAATGGAGAAATTCGCGAGATCCAGGCTGTGGAGACCGTGCGACTAAATGGTCTTGGGCAAGTCGAGTGGGTTGTCGGAACCAATCTCGACATCACGGAACAAAACCGGGCGAAACGCAACCTGGAGCGGATGAATTCTCTCATGAAGGCCATCACCTCCGAGACCGAGGACATGATAGCTGCCCAGGACCGGGATTTCCGCTATCTCTTTTTCAATGAAGCTTACAAGAGGGAGATCAGGAAGCTGTGGGATGTTGACTTGGTGGTGGGCATGAGCATGATCGACTTTCTTGCGCCCTGGCCTGAGGACCTGCAAAAGGCGGAAGCACTATGGCGCCGCGCCCTTTTTAAAGAATCCTTTACCACCTCCATGGAGTTCGGACCAGAGGGTACGGGGAGACAGGTTTACGAGCTGCGATTCAATCCTATTCACGATGCCCAGGGGAATCAGATCGGCGCTGCCCATATCATTCGCAACGTTACAGAACGGGTTCGAATGGAGCAGGCCCTTCAGGAAAGCGAGAAGCGACTGCGCTTGGCGCTGGACGCAGCTTATCTGATTTTGTTCGAATGGGACATTCAGCGCAACGAAGTCCGTCGGTTTGTATCGCGTGAGCCGGCACTTGCTCCCACTCCTTACGATAATTCCGTCACTTTTGAAGACGTAGTCAAAGTGGTTCACCCTGATGACCAAGAACGTTTCAGAACCAATGTTCATACCGCATTGGAACATGTTGACGGGGAATACGAATGCGAATACCGCCTCGTTCGACCGGACGGAGATGCCGTCTGGCTCTACGAGCGTGGCCGAGTGGAACGAGACATGAAAGGCCGGCCTTGGCGTCTGATTGGCCTCTCTCAAGACGTCACCGAGCGAAAGAGGGCAGATAAAGCACTTGAGGAGGCTAAGGAAGCAGCCGAAAAGGCCAACCAGGCCAAAAGCGAGTTTCTGGCGAACATGAGCCACGAGATTCGAACCCCAATGACTGTCTTCCTGGTGGCTCTCGAAAACCTATTGATGCTGGAGCAGAATCCCAAATACCGCCCCCTTCTGGAACTAGCCGACAATTCAGCTAAACGCCTGCACCATCTTATCGACGATATCCTCGATTTCTCCCGCATTGAAGCAGGGAAGATTGAGCTTGCTGAGGAAGCATTTGATATACGTGCGTTTGTGCTGGAGATTATCGACATGTTCGCTCTGCAGGCAGAGAAAAAAAACCTTCGGCTTGAAATAGAGATGGATAAAAAGGTCCCCAGACAGATTATGACTGACATGGGCAAATTGGGCCAGATCCTGACCAATCTGCTTAGCAACGCTTTAAAATTCACCTTGGAGGGAGAAATTCATTTAAGAGTCTGTCTCAGCGGGAAGTCTCTAGAATTTTCAGTAGCAGACACCGGTATCGGCATACCGGAAGATAAGTGCGAAAAAATCTTTGAAAGCTTTATCCAGGCAGACAGCTCTCTTACCCGACAGTACGGAGGAACGGGTTTGGGACTTGCCATCAGCAAGGGCCTTGCAGAGCTGATGGGAGGTGAAATATCGGCACGGCCCGGAGAGGTTTCCGGAAGCGTTTTTACCTTCACCCTTCCGTTGAAAACTGCCACGCTAACCGAACCGGAAGCTATAAAGGAGGAAAAACCCTCTGCGCGCATTCTATTGGTTGACGATGACCCGATGATTCGTGAAATAGTTACCCTTTTGCTGAACCAACGGGGATTGCAGGTTGATAACGCCAAAGACGGACGTGAGGCCTTGCAAAAATATTTGGTCGGAAAATTCGAGCTGGTCCTCATGGATTTACAGATGCCGGAAATGGATGGTTTGGAAGCGACCCGGAAGATTCGCCAAAGCGATACGGAACAAGGAAGACATGCGAAGATCATCGGATTGTCCGCTCATGGACAGAGCGAGGTCAAGGCCAAGTGCCTGAAGGCGGGGATGGACAATATCCTGACGAAACCGATCAGAATGAAAGATCTTTTTGCAGCTATCGAAACTTCGCTGAAATCATAGGAGGTCGAGGTTAAAATCTATCGCTAAACCGAAATTGAACAAGAAGGCTATGGACAAACAAATCCGTGATTTTGGAGTGCCAAGTTGTAGTAAAACGGAAAATAATTTCCCCTTAAAATCAAGAAAACAAAAACTAAAGCTGTTATTGACCTCAATTGCTCAAAACATCGGCTATGATTCTTAACCAATAATAAAGTCCAACAAGCACCGGGTAATCATTTTTACAGTTTGTTGCTGCTGGTAAACGTATGGTCTTGTTTGTATAGTAAAGGATATTTATTTGCCAAAGCCCAATAATGGAGGAGCTCCATGTCTGACCGGCTGGAATCAGAAGCCCTTGCCCCCGTAAAAAAAGTCCCTACAGGCATCAAGGGCCTGGATGAAATTACCGGCGGCGGCCTTCCCCAGGGGCGTCCCACCCTGGTCTGCGGCGGCACGGGCTGCGGCAAGACTTTGCTTGGCATGGAGTTCCTGGTTCGCGGCGCCAGCCAATTCGATGAGCCCGGCGTTTTCATGTCCTTCGAGGAAAAATCGGAAGAGTTGGCCAGTAACTTTGCCTCTCTCGGCTTCGACCTGAACGCCCTGGCTGCTCGCAAACGACTCTCCCTCGATTACGTACATATCGAACGGTCCGAGATCGAAGAGACCGGGGAATATGATCTTGAAGGGTTGTTCATCCGTCTCGGCTACGCCATTGACTCTATCGGCGCCAAGCGGGTGGTTCTGGATACGATTGAAGTGCTTTTCTCCGGCTTCCAGGACGAAACGATTTTGCGGGCCGAACTGCGGCGCCTGTTCCGCTGGCTGAAGGATAAAGGGGTCACGGCGATTGTCACCGGCGAGCAGGGAGAGCGAACCCTCACCCGCTACGGTCTGGAGGAATACGTAGCCGACTGCGTGATCTTCCTCGACCACAAGGTCGCAGGGCAGATGGCCACCCGCCGATTGCGGATCATCAAATATCGCGGTACGGCCCACGGCACCAACGAATATCCCTTTCTGATCGATGACCAGGGCTTCTCCGTATTGCCGATCACTTCTCTGGGACTCGATCATCCGGCTTCCAGTGATCGTATCTCCACAGGCATCCCTCGCCTGGACGCCATGATGGACGGAAAAGGATTCTATCGGGGCAGTACCATCCTGGTTTCCGGCACCGCGGGAACCGGAAAGAGCGGGTTGGCGGCCCACTTCGCCCAAGCCGCCTGTCTGCGAGGTGAACGTACCATCTATTTCGCTTTCGAGGAGTCCCGCAACCAGATCATCCGTAATATGCGCTCTCTCGGTATCGATCTGGAGCCATGGGTGCAGCAGGGGCTGTTGCATTTTGCAGCGGCACGTCCGACCCTTTTCGGTCTCGAAATGCACCTGGTCTCGATCCACAAGCTAATCGAGGAGTTCAATCCGGCGGTGGTAGTCATCGACCCGATCTCCAATCTGGTGACATCAGCAAGTATTGAGGAAGTCAAGGCGATGCTCACCCGCCTCATCGACTGCCTCAAGGGAAAACAGATCACCGCCCTTTGTACCGACNNACGATCTTACCAGCGGTGGGAGCGCACTGGAGGCAACCGAGGTGGGATTATCTTCGTTGATGGATACCTGGTTGCTGCTCAAGGCCATTGAGGAGAAGGGGGAGCGCAACCGAGGCATAAATATCCTGAAATCACGGGGTATGCCCCATTCCAACCAGATGCGGGAGTTCATTCTGAGCGATCAGGGATTACAGATCCTGGATGTTTATACAGGTCCTGACGGCGTTTTGACCGGTGCCTCCCGCAGTGCCCAGGAAGCGCGCGACAAAGCAGAGGCCTTAGGTTGCCGACAGGAAATCGAGCGAAAACATCGGGAAATGAATCGGAGGGAGCAGCTCGTCGAAACACAGATTGCCGCCCTGAGAAAGGAATTCGAGTCGGAGAGGGAAGAACTTCTAAGGATCATCGGGCAAGAGAAATCACGGGAAGAAGCACTGTTCAGCGAAAGTGGGGAAATAGCCCGAATCCGCGAGGCCGATAAGCTGGATGAAACAACAGCGAGACGCAACTCGGAGAGGAAGGACCAAGAATGAACGACGAAAGGGATGATGTTCCGGGCTTGATTGAGGAACAGGACGATTCGGTTTATCTACTCAGGCTGTATGTTGCCGGCCAAACCGCCAAGAGCCTGGCGGCCTTCGCCAATCTGAAAAAGATCTGCGAGGAACATCTGCAGGGCAAATATCAGATCGAGGTCATCGATCTGCTGCAGAATCCGTCACTTGCCCAGGGAGATCAGATCCTGGCTTTACCGACCCTGGTCCGGAGACTTCCCCACCCGATCAAGAAGATCATCGGAGATCTTTCCAACACCGAGCGGGTGCTGGTGGGTCTCGATATCCGGCCTTTAGCTGGGTAAAAGTGTCTGTTGCAGCTGCAGTCAGGTTGTAATTGGAGTTTGTATGAGCATAAACAGCCATAACGACGCTAAAAACCGGAAAAGGGATACTACCGAAGAATTTGAGCTGTTGTTGCGAGAAGGCTCAGAACCGGGAATGTATGTTCTGCGTCTCTATGTTTCCGGCACCACTCCCAACTCGAGGCGGGCCATCGAAAACGTAAATACCCTTTGCGAGGAGCACCTCAAGGGACACTATGAGCTGGAAATCGTCGATATCTACCAGCAACCGCACCTGGCCAAAGAAGGGCAAATCGTGGCCGCACCCACTCTGGTGAAAAAGCTCCCTTTGCCCCTGAGGAAATTTATCGGCGATATGTCCAGAACCGAAAAAATCCTCATAGGTTTGGACCTGGGGTTGAAAAACAACCCGGAAACCGACGAATGATATGGATATAAAAAAACTTCTGGCCGAAAACGAGGAACTTCACAGACGCCTGGAGGAAGCCGAAGAGACCATCTCGGCCATTCGTAACGGCGAAGTAGATGCCTTGGTGGTTTTCTCCGGAGAAGGGGATAAGATTTTCACCCTGGAAGGGGCGGACCATCCCTACCGTGTCCTGGTGGAGACCATGAGCGAAGGGGCGGCGACCCTCGGCCCGGACAGCACGGTTNNATGTTTTGCAACAGTCGCCTGGCCCAGCTTCTTAAAATGCCCATGGAACGGATTTTAGGAAAACCCCTGCTCTCCCATATCGCTCCGACGGATGTCTCATCTTTTACAGCGTTGTTGTCGAGATCGTTGAACCAGGACTGTCTCATTGGTGAAAGCTTTCGGACGGAACTCTCTTTGCTTTCGGAAAAGGGGGATCTTGTCCCCACCCTGTTTTCCTGCTGTGCCCTGGATCTTGCCGGAAGCCGGGGGATCAGTGTCCTCGTGACCGATCTTTCGGAGCAGAAGCGTACGGAAGAATTGATCTCGGCCGGGGAACTTGCTTCCTCCATTCTGGAGCAGGCTGGCGACGCCATCATCGTCTGTGATGAAAACGGCCAGGTGATTCGGGCCAGCCAGAAATCACACGAACTCTTCGGCTTTAACCCGTTATTCCAATCCTTTGACGGTATGGTGCGATTGCAGAAATCCGACAGCGGTCCCCCCTTTTCCATCTCGGCGCCGTTGAGTGGTAAAGTTCTGCAGGGGCTCGAAGTCAAATTTCAAAGAGACGACGGCACATTTTATCTCCTCCTCAACGCCCAGCCACTCAGACAACATAAGATTCTCGGCTGCGTGGTCACGTTGACCGATATAACCGGGCGTAAACTGGACGAGGAGAAGNNGAAAATCAAGAAAGCCCATGCCGAGGCTGAAGAGGCCAATCGCGCCAAGAGCGAATTTCTGGCTAACATGAGCCATGAGATTCGCACGCCCATGACCGTCTTCATGAGCGCCGTCGATCACCTTTTGTACATCGAGCAAAACCCTGACCATCGTAAGCTTTTGAATATGGCCGAACAGGCGTCAAAACGACTGCTCGGGTTAATCGACGACATCCTCAATCTTTCCCGCATCGAAGCCCGCAGGTTGAATACCGAAGAGATGCCTTTCGATTTAAGAGACAATCTACGGGGAGTGGCGGAATTGTTCTTTCTCCCGATACGGGAAAAAAACCTTCGTATTGAAACGGACGTTTCTCCCGAAATCCCCCGGATGGTAACCGGCGACCCGAAAAAAATCCGTCAGGTTCTGATAAATCTCATCGGCAACGCCATTAAATTCACTCATCACGGAGAGGTTCGCGTTTGCATACGCGAACGAGAAGACTTCCTGGAATTTTCTGTTATCGACACTGGCATCGGTATCAACATCCCCGAGGAAAAACAGCATCTGATTTTTCAAAGTTTCACCCAGGAGGATAGTTCCTTTACCAGAAAATTCGGTGGGACCGGCCTGGGACTTGCGATTTCAAAAGGGCTGGTCGAACTGATGGGCGGGCAGATTTTTTTCCAGAGCAGGCCGGAAGGGGGCAGTGTCTTCGTTTTTACCATCCCCCTTAAAATAGCGGAGAAACAAAGATCAGAGGAGGAAGCCCTTTCGGCAGGCATGGACAAAGAGCAAAAGACGGTACGCATTCTGTTGGCCGAGGACGACCCGATGATCAGGGAAGTAGTCACCCTGATGCTTTCACATCACGGGTATAAGCCTGAAATTGCCGAATCCGGACGCAAAGCGGTGGGAAAATGGCGGGTGGGGGATTTCGATCTTATCCTCATGGACCTGCAGATGCCTGAAATGAATGGGCTGGAGGCAACACGGGCCATTCGCAACCAGGAGACAGCGGGGGGGCGCAAACGAACCTGTATTGTTGGTCTGACGGCCCACGCCAGCCGCGAAATCAAGGAACAATGTCTCGGTTCCGGAATGGACAGGGTTTTGACC
>NPIF01000578.1_pt1 | contig 33428 bp, 28 predicted proteins | sample 8637461 | NCBI WGS metagenome assembly NPIF01 (sample SAMN07420641, study PRJNA396082) | bioreactor metagenome | isolation source: sample BR12 brine-fed electro-methanogenic bioreactor BR | place: Japan: Kochi | collected 2016-12-09
ACAGCGGCTCCACCTGGCACGTGACCGGCGAGACGTTCATTCCCGCCGACGCGCGGCACGCGGCCGGCATCACCTGGCACCTGGAGGACATCAGCTTCATCCCGGACAACATTATTCACAACTCCGGCTTCACCTGGCACTACGAGGGGCAAACCTTCATCCCCGAGGGCACCATTCATGTCAGCGGCGTGACCTGGCACTACCCCGAGGAGACCTTCGTTCCCGAAGGCACCATCCACAACTCCGGTGATACCTGGCACTACAACGGGCAGACCTTCATCCCGCCCGGAACCAAACACAACAGCGGCTCGACCTGGCACGTGAACGGCGTCTCGTTCATCCCATCCACGGCGAAGCACATGGCCGGCGACACCTGGCACGCGGCCGGCGGCACCTTCCTCGCGTTCAATATCGCCGGCGGGGTGTTCGAGCAGTGCGGCTCAGATGCCGACTGCCCGGCGATCCCCTGCCACACGGCATCCTGCAACCTCGAAGACGGCACCTGCGTGTGGGCGCCGCTCCCGGGCGACGTCTGCGACGATGGCGACCCCTACACGCAGAACGACACCTGCGACCAGTACGGTTCGTGCATCGGACAGCAGCCTCCGGGCTTCCCCTGCGATGACGGCAATCCTTGCACCATCGAGGACGTCTACGACACCGAAGGCGCCTGCACGGGGTTCATCGCCGCGGGCATGCCCTGCGACGACGGCAATCACTGCACGGGACCTGGCGTGTGCTCCGTCGACGGGACCTGCCTGACCGAACCGCTGGTGGGCATGGCCTGTGACGACGGCAGCGAGTGCAACACGGCGGACGTCTGCACGCCGGACGGCGGCTGCTATGCCCTCGAGGACATGCCGGTGGATGACATGCTGCCCTGCAATGGCGAGGAAACCTGTGATCCGTTGTACGGTCCCATGCCGGGCGAACCGCTCGCCTGCGACGCCTACTGTGCAGGCGAAACCGGTCTCTGCGACGACGCGGCCGAAGGATGCGTGACCGAGGGCGCGCCGACCTGTGACGACGGCGACGCCTGCACCATCGACGAGTGCAACCTCGATGCCCAGGCGTGTGAAACCATCGCGGTGGATTGCGACGACGGCAATCCGTGCACCCTCGACGAATGCAGCCCGACCGGCGGCTGCGCGCACACGCCCGCACCCGAGGGCGAGGTCTGCGATGACGGTCGCCTGTGCACCACCGACGACGTCTGCCTTGCAGGGGTGTGCGTTGGCGTCGAAGTTGAGTGCAGCGGCTGCACCGCCTGCCATCCGGACACCGGCGCCTGCGACCTCGAGGTCTGCGTCTGCGGCGCCCCCGGCGATGCCGATGCCGACGGTGACGTGGACCTCGACGACTACGGCCGGCTGCACAGTTGCATGGGCGGGCCGGGCGTGGCGTTCGGGGATCCGGCGTGCACCTGTGTCGATTTCGACGGCGACGAGGAAATCGATCTCGTGGACTTCGCCGAATTCGCCCGCGTCTTCACCGGATCCTGACGACGCGGGGGTTCATTCCGCGGACACGCGGGTTCCATAGCCCTCGGATCGAGAGCGCCTCGCATCGAGAGCACCTCGCATCAAGAGCACCTCGCAGTGAGAGCAACTGTCCCCGCGGCCGATCATCGATAGGCCGCGGGGACTTTCTTTCCGCACCCTTCCTGCACTTTCTGCACCCTCCCTGTTGCGGACGAGCACGTTCATCCCATGCCCGCAAAGATCACCATGCCGCAACAATCACCCGCCAGCCCCCGCGTGCAGCTAATAATACGTGTCGGCCAGGGCAACATCCGTCTGCGAAATCCCCGGCAGATAGCCCGTCAGACGCACCTCGTTATCCTGCTGGTCGAACAGGAAACCAAGCACCGCAACATCCCCGAGATAGTCGGTCCACACGTCGGCCGTCACGATCGGCTCCAGGGTGTCCGGGTCCAGCTCCCGCGCCAAATACCGCTGCCGCGGCCCGTCGTAGCGGAACTCCCGCGCCCACAGCCGCTCGACGCTGGAGACGTCAGCGCAGCCGTCCGGCAGCGCCCGCAAGACCGGCGCCCGGCGGGTCTCCGTACCGGCCCCATCGGCGAAGCCGTTGGAATCGGCCAGCCCGCCCGCCTGAGGCCCCGGGGTTGGAAAAGGATCATTCTACTTTTCAGCCGTGCGGGGGGCACCCGCCTGTGCACAACGAATGCGCCCCGTCCTTCCCCCCCTCCGTCCGGTGCCATCCCATAGGCGTAACTCAGCCGGCTGAATTCTCCAATTCCGACTGAAGCAGGACAGCCTCTTTGCGACTGAAAACACTCGCGACACCGCGTCCTCGGTTGGCCAGATGTTCTCTCATATATCGCGTTGCAAGACGTCGATTGCCAAGTATCTTGTACGCCTCGGCTAGGCGGAAATAACAATCGTTGACCAGACCGCGCGCCCATCGCACACCTTCGCCACACTCGTCGCGAGCGAGGTTTTCGACGCCTCGTCGAATGAGCGACCGCCAGATGCTAATGGCCTGCTGCTGACCACCTGTCATATACAACGCGCCAGCATAGTCCCACAATACGAGGGGACAGTGTGGAACGCGTTTGACCGCCTTTCGTGAGAATCGAAGGGCCATTCCGTACTTTCGCTCTTCATAGTAGGTGGTCGCCAGCCGGGTGAGATACCAATGGTGCCCGGGATTGCGTCGAAGTGCTTCTCTGATCAGCCGCCTCGCCTCAACCCAGCGATGTCGACCAAGCGCCCGCTCGATTCGAGTGTCGATAGCGTCCAAGAGAGATCCTCCTTTCTCGCACTCTAATACAGAATCACCTTGTTGTGGACGCGAATACCTTGCTCGCTCACGTGGTAATTGGCCAGGTAATCCACTTCAATATTGTAGATCGGGATTGGGAAAGGAAAATGGAGGTGCTCGATGTGATCGATCTTGATTTCTTTATCATCAATTGTCACTAACCAATCACTCACCAATAGATCTTCTGCCTTAACCCATCCACGACCGATAGTCCAGAAGGGATGTTGTGATGTCACCGTAACCGAGTTCGTTCCCAAATGAACGACAAGGAAGTCGTCTTTGTATCCAGTGAAAACGGCTGATAGACTCGCAGCCACCACGGCATTTGCATCCATATCGGCGGCAAGTACATCGCGACCAGGCGTCAATTGCTCGATGGGTATAGCATCAAACTGCGTCCAAACGAGGGTACCCGCGGGAAAACAGCCCGGCGGCACGGGATTCGGGGGCGGTGGCCTCCGCTTATTCGGATTGAGCTTCTTGCGTCCTGCCTTAACTGCCTTATCTCCCTCTCGCTCGCGCTTGGCGCGGGCTTCGCCCTTCTCATGCTTGCCCTTTGTTGACTTGCGTGCATTCGAACGATGAGCCGCGCATATGAGTACGGCGTCTGTCGCGAGTCCAGCGATGATGAGGACTGCTCCCACTACATCACCTATAGGAAACGGTCCATCCGCGACTGCCGCTCCACCGGCAATCGGCAACAAAGCACCCGTCGCTGACTCGCCAGTTGGATCCACAAAGCCTATTGGTTGACCACCCACATACGCGTACACATTCCACCCGCCCCGAATCCCGATCGGATCCCGTTGCAAAAACCGCCCGCTGCCGGGGTCGTAGTAGCGCCAGCCCACGTGCAGGTAGGGGAAGCCGGCCGTCGGACTCGCCTGGTACACCGAATCGGGGTAGCCGTCCGGCGTGTCCGGGTCGGCCGGGCTCGCGAAATCGTGCTCCGCATAGCCCCACGCACCCGCGTACCCGTACCGCGTCTGCGAGCCGGCCGCCACCGAAACGTGCTCGCCGAACGCCGTCCGCACGGCCCTGCGCGTGAGCGTCACCCCGTCCGGGGCCGACATGAACCAGGTCGAGCCCAAATGGTCGGCGTGCAGATAATACGTGTCGGCCAGCGCCACCTCCGTCTGCGAAATCCCCGGCAGATAACCCGTCAGACGCACCTCGTTATCCTGCTGGCCGAACCGGAAATCAAGCACCGCAACATCCAGTTTTTTGGTCATCGATGCCGGCTACCGATCATTTTGTCGCCCTCGCACGCGACAACCGTCGGTCATCAACTTAGCCGGTTAGCCGCATAGGTTCTTAGCATCATGTCCTTCGACGTTCACATTCAAACGCCACGCCTGCCCGAACAGACGAGCGAATTCCTCCCACGTCACCCCCTTAGGCCGAAAGAATCCAGGGATGCGGTATACCCTGCCCCGAGCGCGCTCGTGAACGCGCACCTGTGCAAAGAAGTGCGAAACTGAAATCCGCTGGACATTCGCCCATTCTATGGACCAGTCGGGTTGCCCTCTGATCCGCACAGACACTCTGGTCGAACCAATGAAAAGAAACTCCATCGGGTGTGGGTACTTCAAACGCCGCAGAACAAATGAAACAACACCGTAAAGCATAACGGACGCCACAACCAACCACCAAACCTGAAACCACAGTGGGAATTGCCGCATTGCGAACGGTGTTATCCACATCACCACGACCACACCCCAAAGCGTGGCATGCCATGAATCTGCTCGCAGATAGCCGCGAGGCCTGAAACAGGTGGCCCCAGCCTCCAGTTGGAACCCACATTCGGAACAACGGTGCGCCCCCAACGCCCGGGTGCAGGCATACCCACAAGCTGGACAGCTATTCTCCGGAGCCACCGACAAGCTAACGTCGCCCAATCTCATGCTAAGAAATTCTCCCGGACTCAGCCCAGGTGGTCGGCGCGCAGGTCATACGTGTCGGCCAGCACAACATCCGTCTGCGAAATCCCCGGCAGGTAGGCCGTCAGACGCACCTCGTTGGGCGGATTCGACCCGTCGAACCGGAAATCAAGCACCGCAACATCCCCGAGCAATCGGGCGCATCTTCCTGTTACTCCCTCTCACTCTCTACCCTGGCAATCGTCCGCCCACATTCCGGACAGCGAAACGGCTGACAAATCTTACGAAGCGCTGCTTGCGCATCTGACATCTGACGCGTATGGTCCCAGTGCACCAAAGCAAAACCGATCATGATTCCCGCAACAGCCAATCTCTCACGAAACGCTTCCCAGCCGGTGCCTGATCGAACGGCGTCCACGAGACTTGGCAGTACAAGCAGAATGGCACCGACGCTGAGAAGAAGCGCCCCAACCGATACCAGCCGTCGCCGGCCGCTCGAAATGCTCCGTCCCCCCAGAGCTCGTTGGACCGACATCCGTTCACACCGTGTCAGCTCGTCCATGCCATTTCTCCAAGCAGTCTGGCGTTTTGCGCGATGCACTGCGCACATACTGAGGGGACGCCGTGGACTAGCTTACACAATCCGCGTTTCAAGAAAAGGGACTTCGTAAGTTCGCTCGCCGGATGCCGCTGCCGCAAGCCGGTGAAGGGGCATGCCCGGACCCATAGCCGTTCAGCCAGGTTCCTCCCGTCGCACCGGGGATCGAGCATCCGCAGGATCAGGACTCTGTGCAGTGCAGTCCCGTCCGTTCGAATCAGCCGCGGTTCTGGCGGTTCCTTGATAATGCCATCACTGGGGCTTAGGCCGCTTCCGCCTCCTATTTGCAAAGGTCAGTGAACGCGCCGCATGCGGCGCGACAGTAGCACGCCGCGGACAAGGGCCCCAATACCCATCACCGCGAGCATTCCCATGACCCATAGGCGGCAAGGTGTCTGTATCAACAACACGCCGGTAACCGCAAGAATCATAACGAAAACAATCAGGGATGCGTTTCTCCGTATGCGCAACTCGGTTGCGCGATCAGTCGGGTTGCTGACCGCACGAGATCTCAGCCAGCGTGATCCGATACTCACGCACGCGACGCCACAGACCATGACAATAAGAACCAACCAATCTACCAAGTGCATGCTCAGACACTCGCTTTCTACCAGACTACTGGGACATCGACCGCTTCCGGTACTCGGCGTGCAGGCCATACCTGTCGGCCGACGCCACATCCGTCTGCGAAATCCCCGGCAGACAGCCCGTCAGACGCACCTCGTTGGGCGGATTCGACCCGTCGAACCGGAAAATCAAGCACCGCAACATCCCCGAGATAGTCGGTCCACAGGTCGGCCGTCACGATCGGCTCCAGGGTGTCCGGGTCCAGCTCCTGCGCCATCCCGTTCACTCCCAGGTCCAACATGCCCCCTATTCTGGCGGACTATCGCGCTCAACCTCTCGACGTAGCACGAACGTTAGCACTAACAATGAAACCATGGTGATGCCGTTGCAGTATTTCCAATCGAGCAGACTAAACGACCCGAGTATGGTCCCGCTAAACGCGAGCGCCACGACAATCCAGATCATCGCTGATTTCATTCGCCCGTCCACGCTGACACCCACAAACCTCTACGGCGCACCTACTCCCCACTGGTTTTGGCCCCCCAACGATACCGCAACGCCTGCCCGTAAGACCTGATCGAACGCGCGTCGGGCCGGCTCAACCTTCATGTAGAATCTCTCGCGGCATTTCGCCGGTTCGCTGCTTCGACCGGGCGTGGTCGGCCACCAGCCCCAGCGACCAGCGCTCAAGTTCATCCGGCGAGACGCCCGAAGCCTTGAGCACACATGCCGCAACCGAGTGGGGACGCCCCAAGGCCGAAAGGTCCACGCAGTGCTGCCCGCCGCCCGCCTCGGTAATCACCAACGCCGGCGCGTCGAACCCATATTCAACGCGGCTGTCCTTCAACGGAATGGTCCGCCGCGTAGTCACCTGCCCCGCAGGCCCCCGGCGCTTCACCTCCAGTGATTCCGGCGATACGTGGACGGATTGGCCCCAGAACCGGCAGTAGGACAAGCCCCCAACAAGCAGCGCGATCGCCGGCCCCAGCACCCACCAATGGGATACTTCCATCCATCGGCACACAAACCCGCCCAGCAGGATGCCGTAGAAGCAGAGCGACCCCACCCATAGCGGCAGAAACGCAGCCGCAGCGCACCGGTCCGGGATCTCGCGAACGCCATGGCAGAGGTCCAGCAGCTCCAGCCGCGTCCCGCGAATCTCGATGGCGGCTTCCGTTTCCTTCGCGTCGGCTGGGGGCGCCCCCCAGGAAGCGGCCTCGGCCGCAGTGCGATAATAGCGACGCAGACGACGGTATTCGGGAACATATCCCCAAAGGGCCAGGGCGAACGGGGCAAACACCAGCACGCCCCAGGGCCACGCGCTGACGCCGCCCATGGATTTCGCAATAGACCCCACCAGCCAGGCCCAAACCACCGCGTAACAGAAGGTGGAACCAATCGCCGGACTCAGCCAGACGGGATCCGACTTCGGGTTCATGTGCTTCTGCTCAACGAATCGCCATGCCGGCATGGCGTCTCTCCTGCTTGCCCAGCAGTCGGCGGCGGGGCTCCCGGCGCTCGTCAACCAGCCGACGCCCGGGCTGCTGCCCGCTCCGTCGCCGCCCGCGTGCGTCCGACCTGTCGCGGCGCAGCGCACGGATCCCCCTGGCCGGCCTCCGCAATCCCCCAATCCGGCCGCCGCCATCATACCGCCCCGAGTTCCTCCGCGGCAACCCCGCACCGTGGAAATCCCATCTCCCTCGATTCCACGCGCCGTCGTATACCCCTTGCCGCTCCCCTGGCGGAAACAAACCAGCAGAGTCCACGCCCGTTCGCCCGGAACGCCCGCGCGGGTTCCCAGGGAATTCATTCCCCGGTTGCCCTTCCGGTGAGAATGCCTGCCGGGCACCACCTTCTCTGGTGGTATTGGCTGTTCACAAGGGGCATTGCCGTTCGCCCGGAGGGCGCGCGTTGGTTGCCAGGGGATTCATCCCCTGGTCATTGGGCCCCCAATATCCGTCCACCGCCCGGAGGGCGGACGTCCGTGGGCGCACCGCGAGAGCCCATCCGCCAGTCGTCGACCCTCAGCATCCACCATCCAGCATTCAGCACTCAGCATTCAACCGCCCGCCACCATTCAGCATTCAGCATTCAGCACGCAGCATTCAACCGCCCGCCACCATTCAGCATTCAGCATCCAGCACTCAGTATCCAGCACTCAGCACCCCTCCACCCTCGAGCCGACAGCCACCAGCAGCGGATAGCCGATAGCTGACAGGTGAAAGCCAAAAGCTACGAGCTAACAGCTAACAGCTAACAGCTAATTCATATCCCTCCATCCCAGTTTTTTCCGCGTTTTCAACCCCGCCAGACGCCCTGGATAGATCACCCCGCGCGTTATGTATTACGGATGCGGAGCCATACCCCCTCCGCATGCCGACATCCGAACCGCCAACGCCCGGCCCGGCCCCATGGCCCACCTCGACTTGGGTGCCATGGCCAAGCACGGCGCAAATGGGCCAGACCAGCCGAACGAGCTCAACGCCGTGCGCCGCCATGTGGCAAACAGTCACGCTGCCACGTCCACAACGCCAGGGCCCCATGGCCAGGCTCAACGTTGGGCCCCATGGGCTAAGCTCGGCCAGAGGGCCATGGCCAAGCTCGACGAAGTCGAGCGCCGCCATGCAATCGCACCACGGTGCTCCGGAGCCATGACCGAGCCCCGAGCGCAAGCTCCGGGGTCAACCGCTCAGAGCCCCGAAGTCAGAGCCCCGAGCGCAAGCTCCGGGGTCAACCGTCAACGCCCCGAGAGCAATCGTCGGTGGCAAGGTGTCGCGACGCCGAGCGCAAGCCCCGCGGTCAAACCGTTGGGAGCGCCGAGTGCCCGATCCGGGGTCAACCGCTCAGAGCCCCGAGCGCGAGCTCCGGGGGCACGGATCGCACACCGGCCCGCGCCGCCCTCGTGGAGCCCGTCCCCGGCATTGATGGGATGCCCAACGGGCAGGACCGGACGAGGGCCCCCGGGGCAACACGCGACCCCGGGCCGACAACCGGGCCAAACTGCCGGCCGCGGCACAATACAGCCACCGGCTGCGGAGAATCCCCATGCCCGCCGCACCGAAAAAACGAAGCCGTTTTACGCAACGCCATTTTCCCAACGGGCGCACGCGCCAACGCGGTTTTCGCCCTCAACCGCGCGCAAAAAAAATGAAAAAACGAAGCCATTTTGAAGTGTATACGCAATTACCCAACCGGCCCAACCTCCCCAAGCCGACCAGCCCCGATCGCACCCGCTCACCTGTTCTCCTGCTCACCTCTCACCTCTCTAGCACGGCCAAGCGGAGCACCACCCCGGGTGCCATGGCCAAGCACGGCGCCAACGCGTTGCGATTGCCAGATGGCGCCCCCGCCGTGCGCCGCCATGCGGCTCGCTGTGCACGTTCAGCAAAAAACGAACCCAAACGAACCCAAATTCCAAAGGCCAATTTTCCCAACGGGCGCTATCAAAAACCGCGATTCCACCCCCAACCGAGCGCAGAAAAAAACGAAAAAACGAACCCAAATTTCAATACAACTTTACGAACAATCCCCCACCCTGAACGATTTGCACGAATTTTGTGTGGACGTTCCCGACCCCTCGTTCAAAGACTCCCGAGAACTCGCCCGGCACGCAACGCCGCCTTCGCCGGCATGCGTTACGCCGCGGCGACGCCCGGGCCAAATGACCCGGACGAAACACGAACAAGGCAAGGGACACGGTCGGCAACGCTTGGCGGACAAGACACGCCGACCCCCACACACCGAAAGGGAAGCACAATGAGCACACGCGCACTGAGTAGTATCGTCGCATCGGTCGTCATCACCCTGGGCAGCGCCAACCTGGCATACGCAGGCTCCTGCGGCAGCAGCAAGGCCACGCTGACCGCCAACACGCCCAACATCGTGCAAACGGCCGTCGCGGCCGGTTCGTTCGACACCCTCGTGACGGCCGTGAAGGCCGCGGGCCTGGCTGAAACCTTGCAGGGCGACGGGCCCTTCACCGTCTTTGCGCCCACCGACGAGGCTTTTGCGGCCCTGCCCGCAGGCACCGTGGAGAAACTCCTCGACAACCCCGCCAAGCTTCGGGCCATCCTCAAGTACCACGTGGTGGCCGGCAAGGTGGATGCGGCCGCAGTGACCGGACTCACCAGTGCCAAGACCCTGCTGGGCCAGGAAGTCAGCGTTCGCACCCATGACGGCGTCCGCATCAACAAGGCGCAGGTAACCAAAGCGGACATCCGGTGCAGCAACGGCATCATCCACGTCATCGATCAGGTGCTCCTGCCGGCCGCCGACATCGTCGACGTGGCGGAAAAGGCCGGCAGCTTCAAGACCCTGCTGGCGGCAGTGCAGGCCGCGGGCCTGGAAGACACGCTCCGCGGCGAAGGACCGTTCACCGTCTTCGCCCCGACCGATGCGGCCTTTGCCAAGCTGCCTGACGGCACGGTCGAGGCGCTGCTCAACGACCTGCCCCGGCTCCGCAGCATTCTCACCTACCACGTGGTGGCGGGCGACGTGCGGGCCGCGGACGTCGTCAAGCTCGATGCTGCTGCCACCGTCCAGGGCGGCAAGGTCGACATCGACGCATCCAACGGCGTGAAGATCAACGACGCCAAGGTGATCAAGGCCGACGTGGAGGCCGCCAACGGCGTCATCCACGTTATCGATACCGTGCTGATCCCGGAATAACACCGCGGATCAGCGGAGACGTTGCAAACGCGTAATCAAAGAAAGGTGGCGACACCATGAAGACCATTGATGTGATTGTTGCCGTTCTGCTGGTGGTGGGTGGAGCGAACTGGGGCCTCGTCGGGTTGTTCAACTTCGACCTCGTGGCCACGCTCTTCGGAGACATGACCATTCTCAGCCGTCTGGTGTACAGCCTCGTGGGCCTGGCCGCAATGTTCCAGGCCTTGCAGTGGAAGGCGATCCAGCGGCGCTGGCAGGGGGCCGAGCCGGTCATGAGTCACTGAGGCCCGCAAGAGAGAGAGTAATTGGGGTTGGGGGGCGTCCCCTTCGGACCGCAGTGGCCGAAGGGGACGCCGTCATGCGCAATGCAGGCCGCCAACGCCATCGGATGCAACGCAATGCTCGATGGCCGCGGGCAGGACCATGAACCGATGACGCAACACCATTCGACATTGATGTTCATCCGCCGGTGGCAAGCCTCGGCCGCGCCGGCTAAGCTGCCTGACATGATGCAACGGCAACCCACAAGGCAGCAGCGACCCACAATGCAGCAGCGACCGACGCAACCGGAGATGGCCCGGGCCCGCACGGCCCGCGACGCCTCCTACGACGGCGTGTTCTGGGTCTGCGTGCAAACCACCGGGATCTTCTGCCGACCATCCTGCCCGGCCCGGACGCCGCGCGAGCCCAACGTACGCTATGCCTTTTCCGTGCGCGAAGCGTTGGCCGCCGGCTATCGTCCCTGCCGCCGTTGCCGCCCCATGGAGACCGACGGCCGACCGCCCGCCTGGGTCGACGACCTGCTCCGCTGGTCGGCCGATCACTGCGGACAACGCCTCAGCGACGCCGACCTGCGGCAACGGGGCGTCGACCCGGCACGGGCCCGGCGCTACTTCCTCAAGCACTACGGGATGACCTTTCACGCCTACCATCGCGCGGTGCGGCTGGGCGCGGCGCTGGACGGGTTGAAGCAGGGCGCCGACCCGCTGCGCGCAGGGCTCGACAGCGGCTATGCGTCCGACAGCGGTTTTCGCGCGGCGTTCGCCCAGCAGTTTCGCACCGCGCCAGGAAGGAGCGACACCGTGGATCCGATCTGGGTGCAGAGTATCGAAAGCCCGGTGGGGCGGTTGGACATCGGCGCGACCGAGCGCGGGGTGTGCCTGGTCGAGTTCGGCGACCGCCGGGCGCTGCCCGCCGAACTGGCCGATCTGGAGCGGCGCATGCAGCGCCCGGTCGCGCCCGGCCGCCATGCACTTAGCGAGCGCATGGCTGCGGAGCTGGCGGCGTACTTCGCGGGCGACCTGCGGCATTTCTCCACGCCGCTCGACGTCTGGGGCACGCCCTTCCAGCGGCAGGTGTGGTCGGCCCTATGCGAAATCCCCTATGGGCAGACGATTTCCTACGGCGAGCTGGCCCGGCGCGTGGGCCGCCCGACCGCCTCCCGGGCCGTGGGCCAGGCCAATGGTAAAAACCACATCGCCATCGTCATTCCTTGCCACCGGGTCGTGCAGGCCAACGGCCGGCTCCGCGGCTACGGCGGCGGGCTCTGGCGCAAGCAGTTGCTGCTCGACCTCGAGGCCGGCCGGCAGGAGGCCGATGCGCTGTTTACCACTTCGGAAGCAACCACCTCCCCGGCGACGCACTGACGCCACCGGCGCACCACCGGCGCAGAGACCGCCGATATCCCTCCGCCCGCGTTGCCGCAGCGGACCCTGGCCGCTAGAATGCTCCACCCCATCCGGACGCCGGCGCCCGAACGCTGGTGGCCGCCAAGTGGGGGAATCCAGTCTACGACGGTGCGCCGGCCAGCACGTCCGGCGCGGGCGGACACACGGAGGATATATGAAAGTACTGGTGACGGTGAAGCCGGTGGCGGACCCGAATACGCCCCCGGCCGCTTGGATCGACGCTCAGCAAGGCCGGGAAGCACGCGACGTCAACTACGTGGCCAACTACTTCGACCTGATCGCCGTGGAGCAGGCGATTCGGCTGAAGGACATCGGCGTGGACGACATCTGCGTGGTCTCCATCACGACCGAAGACTACATGGCCCAGGTGCGCAGCGCCATCGCGATGGGGGCGAACCGCGCCATCCTCGTCGATCCCGAAGGCCACACCCTGAGCTGGCAGCAGATCGCCGCGGTCTTGCGCGCGGTCGTCGAGAAGGAGCAGCCCGACTTCGTGCTCATGGGCAAGCAGGCGACCGACGACGACGCCTCGCAGGTGGGCCCGATTCTCGCGGGCATGTTGGGCTGGCCGCAGGCCACCTTCGTCTCCGAGATGACCTTCAGCGACGACAAGTCGCGCGTGCAGGTCGGGCGCGAGACCGACGAGGGCGTCGAGGTGCTCGACGTAAAGCTCCCGGCCGTCTTGACCTGCGACCTCCGGCTCAACGAGCCCCGCTACGCCACGCTGCCGAACCTGATCAAGAGCAAGAAGGCCCCGGTGGAGCGGTTGAAGTTCTCCGATCTGGGCGTGGACGCCGACCCGCCGGTCACGGTGGAAGGTTATGCCCTGCCGGCCGGCCGCAGCGGCGAATGCCGCATGGTGGAGGACGCCAACGAACTGGTGGCGGTGCTGAAGGAAATGCGGGCGGTCGATTGAGAGTCGGAAGTTGGAAGTCAGAAGTCAGAAGCTAGAAGTAAGAAGTTAGAAGTTGCAAGTCAGAAGGCAGAAGTGGAAGGCGGTCGTGCCAGAAGTTGCAGTTGTCCCGGGAGGTGGGTTTGGCCTGGGTCGTTGGGGCTGATTGAGAAGTTCGTTGGGGCCGATTGAATAGACGGAGCGGGCGACGTGAAGATACTCGTGGTTGCGGAAATGCAGTTGGGTCAACCCAAGCCGGCGAACCGGGCGGCCGTGCGGATCGCCCAGGATCTGGCCGCCAAAACCGGCGGCTCGTTTGCCATCGCCCTCGTCGGGCATGAGCTGGGCGGCGCGGTGGCCGGCGTGAACAAATACGGCGCATCGCAGTTCTACACCATCGACGCGCCGCAGCACGCGCACTACCTGGCGGCGCCGTTTGCCGACGCCGTCGTGGCCCTGGTGCAGGACCAGGGTTTCGACGCGGTGATCGGCGGCGAGGCGACGACCGCGCGCGACATCTTCCCGCGCATCGCCGGCGCCCTGGAGGCGGGCATGTGCAAGGGAATCTCCGCCCTCGTGGACCTGGACGGCGGGGTCGGCTATCAACGGCCGGTGTTTTCCGGCATGGCCCTGCGCACCGAGCGGATTCACACGCCGATCCACGTGCTCACCGTGGACCCGACGGCCGTCGATGATCCCGAGGAAGGCGCCCCGGCCGACGTGACCCCGTTCGCCCCGGCATCGGCCGGCGGGGCAGCATCCGGTGGCGCGGCCGGCGCCGGCAACACGAGCGACACGGGCGCCAACGTCCGCTTCGTCGAGCTGCGCCGCGCGGAGACGTCGCGCCCCGACCTGGCGGTGGCCGAGCGGGTGGTGGGGGCCGGGCGGGGGATCAAGAGCGCCGAGTACCTCGACACGATTGGCAAGCTGGCGGACAAGCTGGGCGCGGCGATCGGTTCCACGCGCGCGGTGGTGGACGCGGGTTGGCTGCCCAACGAATTTCAGGTGGGCCAAACGGGCAAGGCCATCGCCCCCAAGCTGTACATCGCGATCGGGATCAGCGGGGCGGTCCAGCACGCGGCCGGCATCCGCGGCGCCAAGACCATCGTCGCGATCAACAAGGACCCCGAGGCCCCCATCTTCAAAATCGCCGACGTAGGCCTGGTCGGCGACCTCTTCGACGCCGTCCCCGTGATGATCGAGCAGTTGTAGATCTGCCGCGAACGACAATTCTACGATTCTGCCCCAGTGCGTCTGCTGGCGTGAGCCGGGCCGCATTTCATAGGGGAGTAGGTGGTAGGTTAAGGGCGAGTTCACCAATGAGGGTCGATGTGCCCTTCCTCGGCCACGCGGCTACGGCGAATGCTCGGGACCCGATCGCGAAGCCCTATCCTGGTTCCGTATCTGCTTCCTCATCCGCAAGCCCATTATCAAAAGCACAATAAGCAGCGACGCAAGAAGCAGAGCGACCCGCCCCGACGGGAAGGGTATCTCGCGAGCCTGCAGTCCAGCGCTCTGCAACGCGCGCTCCGATGTTCTACGTACTTGCTCGTTCGGATCGTTTGTCGCCGCAAGCAAAGCGGTCTTGGCCTGGGTGGTTGTCTTGTGGGCCAACGCCTTCACCGCGGCCAAGCGGACATTATCAGACGGGTCCTCGGCCAATACCGCACTTAGTATTGTGATTGCCTCATCATTGTTTTCGCCCAGCTCGCCAAGCGCCAGACATGCATAGGCTCGCGTGCCACCATCCCCTTCCTTGAGCGCAGATTGCAGGTAGGGCAACGCAGCAACTCCGTACTTCGATAGCTGGATGGCACAACCGTATTTTACACCACCGTCATGCGCGGTGAGACCATTCTGGAGAACGGGAAGAAGACTCATATCATGCGGGCCCTCGATCTTCACAATCGCGACGGCACTGTAGTACCGCAATTTCCCCGGATCATCATTTACCAACGATCTCAGCGCCATCAGCGCGCACTGAGCGTCCTCACCCTTCTTGCCCAGTTCATAGACTGCTCTTACTCGCTCGTTTTGCGCACCGTTGATCGCTGTATGCACAAGGAATGCCGTACTCGGAACTTGGCACGCGTCATCCTGAGCTGGCAGCATGGACGGCAAGAGGGCGACGGGTACACCGATAAACGTCATGCGGAAGGCAAGCAGCCTGACGCCACGGAACAGCGTTGCGGGGTGCAGACCAGACCTGTATGGCGACTTAAACATGTTGAAGATCCATAATGTCAAGGTTCTGCAACGGCCTCTCAGTGCCTACCGCGTGCTTCCTCCCCGCATTCCGGGCACACGCCGCTGACGTTGCCGGTGAGATTATAGCCGCACGCGCGGCAATGCCGCGATCCTGCCGCTCCGGTCACTTGCCCCCGAACCGCCACGTAGAAGAATCGAGCGTAAGCAACGATAGCCAATAGGACGACGGTTACGACCACCAGTGGATAGGCATGGCCGCCAAGATTGCCCATGCCGAAGTGCGACAGGACAGAAGCTACGGCAGTTGCGGCGATCCCACCAACGATCACCGACTAGAACAGGATCACTGGCAGAAAGAGGATGAATAGAAATATCCCTGTTCCGACCGAGCGTCTTGTCTGTTCATGGCGAGGATCCACGCCCATATCACTTTACCGCTGCACAAGTTCCCCGCATTCCGGGCACACGCCGCTCGTATTGCCGGTGAGGTCATAGCCGCAGTGAACGCAAGCCTGGCCGGAGCAGCGTTCGAAACGGCGGGCGAGGCGGTGCCGCGCGTACCGCGCCAGTAGGAAAGAGAAAGCGGCCGCGGTGAAGAGCAGCACGGGGAGCAATGCAAATTCTGTGGTGGCCGAGCACTGTTCTTCACAGAGCCAGAAGGTGGCGTCGAAGACCAGTGCCACGGCGAATAGCGTTAATGGCAAGGACAGCAGGAACACGCCGGCGAAGAGTAGCCTGCCTTGCTGTGATTGGGCGGTGGGCATGCCAACTGTTATCCGAGGTCAACCTGGCGTTTCGGGCTCCGCCGTCCTCCGTTGTCGACGAATCGCTTACTGCCCATTCGGGATGCGATGCAAGCGCCACATCATCCCGCCTGCGCCGGGGCCTTGGCCACTTGCACCAGGCCGCGTTCCTTCAGCGTGTTGCGAAACGCCGCAAGATCCACCTGGGTCACGACCTGGCAGGGGAAGTGGTACGTCTGGAACAGGGGCAATCCCCGCTCGCCCTGGCCCTGGATCACCTCGGCCAGAATGCGGACGGCGTGGAACCCGTGGTGATAGGGATCCTGCGTGATCGTGCCGAAAACGTGGCCCGCCTCGATGCCGTCGAGCGTCTCTTTTCGGTAGTCAAACGCGACGATCTTAAAGTCGCCGAGCTTGCCGGCCTCCTTCGCCGCCTCCAGGACGGCCGGCACGCTGTACGCATACAGACCGACGATGCAGTCCAGATCCGAGTAGTCGCTGAGCGCCTGCCGGGCGTTGGCCAGGGCCTCTTCCGGATCGTTGTCGTCAACCAGGGTGGCGACGATGGTGTAGTTGTCGCCGACGAGCTCGCCTTCGACCGGCTCAGCGGGACGGCCGGGCCCGAACGACCGGCCCAGCAGTTCGTCGATCAGACCCTGCCGACGTCGCTGCCCGTTCTCCTTGGCCAGGCTGCCGATGGAGATGGCGACGCGTCCGCCGTCGGGCAGGGCCCGTTTGACCAGTTCGCCGCAGAGTCGACCGGCGTTGTAGTTGTCGGTGCCCACAAAGCAGATCCGGCGGGATACCGGGCTGTCGGAGTCGAAGGTGACCAGGTTCGTCCCCATGGCGGCATTGTGCAGAACAATGGCCTGGGCCCGGGGGTCAATGGGGCTGATGGCGATGCCGTCAACCCCGTCCTCGAGCATCCGCTTGATGACGGCGCTCTGGGCCTTCTCGCCCTCCGGCTCGTGGACGGTCAACTCGACGTCCCACTGCCTGGCCGCGGCCTGGGCGCCGTGAATGGCGTCGATCCAGTAGGGCGTGGTGCTGCCGGTGATGAAGGCGACGCGTGGCGTCGGCCGAAAGGCCCCGGTCTGCCAGATCACGAACCCCACGGCGATGACCAGGCAGACGGAGAGCACCGCGATGACGACACGGCCGATTCTACTTCGCTTCTGCGGCTCGGTGGACATGAGTTTTGCCTCCGGAGTGGATCTGGCGGCCCTTGCGGGCGTGAAAACGATGTCGGCCAAGCGATACCGCCCTGGGCCAAACGCCGACAATCGCCAATGTGGGCGATCCGGCATGTGTCAATGTGCGCGATGACGGATTCGAACCGCCGATGTCGGCCTCCTAATGCGGCTGCGGGCGCCGTAATGCGGCTCGGACGCCGGGTGGTTCACCGTAAACCATTGTCAAAACGATACCTTCGCAACCGGGCGCGTGCAACCGTCCCAGTAGAAGCCGCTCAATGCTCACCGTTGCCGAGCGCCTCGATGGCGGCCACATGGACGTACGGGATGAAGGCCCAGCGCTCGCCATCGGGAAGAGTCAGAAACAGTTCGCGATTCATGGCGACGGCCAAGCCGGGATCGCGCACGTCGTAGGCGGTTCCGCTGCTGAGCTGTATGCGGAAGGGTCGGAAGGGTTCGCGCGCGAGCAGACTGCGGATTTCGCTAGTGGTCACACCTGGATGGCTGGTGGACACACCTGAATGATACGGCCCACGGATGACCCCGAGCAAGCACCACCGGCGATCAGCGGCCACATCGCCCCGGCACTCCAATCAGCGACGCTGCGCAAGTTCGCTCAATGGGCGATGACGGATTCGAACCGCCGCCTTCTTCCTTGTAAGACGACCCTACGGCTTTTCCACTATTCCAGATCGGCCCTCACGACGGCGCCAGGGCCTATGTCGTACTCGACATACCCATCCTCATGCGGCAGTTTCAACCTATTTGCGCGGAAAATTCCGCGCAACGGGGACTCGCGGCGCCTGGTCACCGCCGCGACACCCGCTATCAGCAACGCAATCGTCGTCGGCTCGGGGATGCGCGTCAGCGTCTCAAGCGACCCGAACATCGTGTAGTCGGTTAGGTTAACCGGGGCAACTCGATCAACGGCGGGATTGGATTCATGTCCTCCCCGGCGACAAAGGGACCGTCCGGCGCCTGCGCAAAACGCAACGCCCCTGTCGCGCCTCATCATTCACCCGAAGGAGGTAGTCGATTTCGCGCAGCGTGCGCGGTGGCTGCCCCGTCTGCTCCGCCCGTCGCCTTTCGGCCCGCTGCATCAACATCCGTCCCCAGCGGTCCGGTGCGGAATCACCGAACGCGCCGAAGATGGTCTTGCCCTCGGCCGTGTGGAACGGGCCGGGTCCAGGCATCAATGCGGGCTCCAGCACAGAACGCTCCGGGTGCGTGAGCCACGCTGCGTCGTATTCGAAGCTGGCGCTGTCCTGGTTTCTTCGCCGACCGGCCCACAGGCGGCCCGCAAGTTGGGGCTCGTTGTCAGATCAACGTATACCAGCGCCTCTGTTTCGGTCATGCTTCCGGTCTCCTGTCCGACCGCTGGCGCATGCCTCTTGTCCGCATGCGGATGCGCTGCGGCAGGTTTACTTTGTCCAGTTCCAGACCGCGAGTATCCGTGCTCACGTCGACCAGATGGCCCAGTCGATCCGACAGCCCCAACACGAACCACGACAAGGGCCACCGCGATCGGCATGGCCAAAAGGAGGCATCCGCTGCGCAGGTACGTGCGCGAGTCAATAAGCTGATACAACTGTAAGCCTGTGCGCGAGCGGAAGAGGGTCAGGCTTACTTATTGGTAAAAGGTTCACGAGGCAAATGGAAGCCAGGCAGTCCAGCCCCCCTCGTCCGCCTGACCCCGGACGCCCAATCAAGCCTTCCAACTCCCCCAGGCCCGCCCAGCAGCGACAGCAAACCCCAGCATTGCATACGGCAACGCGGGGGAGCGAAAGTGTGACAGGGGTAAAGGACGCATCTGGCAGCGTGCGCGCCCATCTCACCTCCGGCGTGATGGCGGTTCAACAGGCCAATGCGATGAAGATGCCTTGCCCACAGGCGATCTTCGCTTGGCAGACCGCGGTCTATGCAACCACGGAGCCACCAGAGGCTGGCGCAAGCCCGCCGACCACGCCGGCCCTATCCCCCAAGCCCGGAACGGGCGAAAGGAATACGCAAACAACCGCCCGAGGCCACACGCCGCGCGCGGATGCCCCGTCTTATCGGACGCGACACCGAAACCTTACCCAACGCCGCAAGCACCCCGCCCATTTCGCCGACATAACGGTGGCAACATCGGGCCCGTCGATTGCGCGCCAGCAAACGCGCCCTTCCCAGCGCGCATGCGTCGGCTCGAACGCAGGTGAAACAAGCGAGCTTCGACTTCCACGACTCCGCGGCGGTGGATCCAGAGGATTGTGCAGCACCTCTGACACGTCGCTCCAAGGTGACGTTGTCATGAGCACCGGCCCCACGCTCGACCGACAAGCCCGCCCGTCGCGTTCCGGCGCCGCTTTCACCCTCGTCGAGGTGCTGATCGTCGTCGTCGTGCTGGGCATTCTGGCTGCCATCGTGGTTCCGCAGTTCGCCGGCGCTTCCGACTCGGCCCGGAACGCGACCGCCGGCGAGATCGTTCGCACCGTGCAGCAGCAGATCGCCCTCCACCGTGCCAAACACGGCCAGTTCCCCAACACCATTGATCCCAACTGGTTCACCCCTCCGGGCCTGCCGCAGAATCCCTACCTGCCCGAGGGCGTGGACCTCGTGGTGCAAAACATCGCCGGCAAGACCGAACTCGACTACAAGCACTCCAACAAAGGGCCCATCATCTGGTGGTACAACCGAGCCACCGGCTCGTTCCACACCCGCGTCCCCTGGCAGGGCTCCAACGCCGCCTCGCTCGACCTGTACAACGAAGTCAATCATTGCAATGCCGAAAACTACTAGCGACGAGGAGGATGCGGCCAGCAGGTGTGAATGGACTAAGCGAGCAAGGGACTTGGGAATTGGGTGATGCCATATACAGCGGCGGTGGGGAGGATGCGTTTCGCTTCTGTTGGGTGGCCGTGGTGGCCGCCGGCATGGCGGCGCTTGACCATGTCGACCTTGGCCGGAGCGGGCGCGCAAGGTGAGCGTTGAGCGGTTGAGCGGGGGAGCAGGAGCGTAATCGGGAAAGACGTCCTTGCTGGGCGGAGGGGGCATGGCTGTGGTGGCGTCGCGGTTGATCGCATGCCAGTGCTCGACTTTGTCGAGCGCGGACGGCGCCCTGGGCGCCAAACCGCCCCTGGCCTCTCGGGCTGGACGTTGAGCAGGGCAACGGGAGCCCGTGCGGCGTAATTGAAACCCTGATCCAGCGAGAACCCTGCTTACGCTGCGGACTCGGAGTCGAACAGGGGCGTCGGCGTGTCCTTCGTTCGCCGTCGCGGTCGCCCGGGCTTGCGATCCTCCAGGCGTCGACCGTTCGCCGTCGTCGGCGCGCTGGTCAGAGGATTCTCCGGCCCGTCGAGCTTGTCGCCAGGACTCACCGCCGCGATCCGTTTGCGCGCCGCCTGGGCGTACTCCGTGGACAACTCAAACCCCATCCACGCCCGGTGCAGCTTTTTCGCCACGATGAGCGTCGACCCACTGCCCGTGAACGGGTCGACCACCAGTTCGCCCGCGTTCGACGACACCTTGATGATCCGGCCCAGAAGCTGCTCGGGCATCTGGCAACCGTGGAAGCCGGCGCGCTCCTTGAACGTGCCCGCGACCCGGGCGTAGTACCACGTGTCGTCACAGGGCTGGAAACCCTCCGGTAGGTCCTGCGGCCGCAGGATCCAGGTGTCGTCCGGCAGGCGGCCCCCGGCCTGGGCCCGTTTGTCGCCGTAGACCAGTTGCCGCGCCGAGGGAACCTTGATGTCCGCCGCGTTGAAGGTGAAGTTTTTGGGATCCTTGACGAAGTGGAACAGGTGCGTGTGCGAGCGCGTGAACTTGCGCTTGCAGTTGACCCCGAACGTGTAATACCAGATTACCCAACTGCGGCAGCAAAAGCCGACCTCGCGCGTGGCCATGACCTTCAGCTCGGCCGCATAGTCGTCGCCGATCGCCAGCCAGAACGCGCCGTCGGGCTTGAGGGCGCGATGGACGCCTTCGATCCAGGCCTTGGACCAGTCGAGGTACTCCTGGTCATCCTGCTTGTCGTGGTACACGTCGTACTTGTAGCCGATGTTGAAGGGCGGATCGGCAAAAACCAGGTCGACGGAACCCTCGTCCAGTTGCGCCAGTCCGGCTACGCAATCGCCGGTGTGTATCTTGTTGGTTTGTGTGGTCATGTCGCCTCCGTGCGTCAGGGGCCGCCGAGCGCCAGGCCCCGGCCTCTTTCATTCTGGATTTCACGCGGCCGCCGCGTGTTCATGCCGCCCGCCGTCGCGGTTGTGCAGCGTTCGCAGAACGGCCACCCCCGACGCCTCCGCACCGAGCGCTGCGTCGCGCCAGGCCGACCCGCGTGGGCACATCATGATTCTGCCGATGCCTCAGGCCGCCCATAACCGCTCGCCCGAGGCAGGCTCAATAGTTTACCAGCACAGCACGCGCCCGTCACCGCGCAACTTTCCGAGACCCTGTGCGACCTTGTGAAAACCGGGAAACTCACAGGCGCGCTCAAGGGTCGAATCTGCAAACCAGAATGTGGCGCCGATACCTGCTGGACATATTTCACCGAGACGATCCAAGCAAAACAGGGTTGAGTGGGCATTCACCCGGGAAGTAGGCTGTGGAAAGGCGGGAACCTGGATAGACCGGGCCGCCCACCTGTATCGAGCGTGTGCGCTCATGCGGGATCGCCAGCCGAGTCCGGAAGCCAAGGAGAGAGGGAGGGTCGCCTGCGTATTGTCGCGGGGACTCTCCTGTTTGCATGCGCGCTCCCGCCATGCGCCGCAGAGGGGCCTCGCGAACCACAGCCCGGATTGCCTCATCGGCCGCCACCCCCAGGCGGCTCAAGTGTCCAGGCGGTCCTTTGGGGTTTTGTCACACAATTGGGGGACGAGGAGGTACAACCATGAAGCGGCTACTCTCTCTGGGGCTGGCGGCGGTTCTGCTGCTGCCGCTCGCCGCGCTGGCGGACGATCTCATCCCACCGCCGTGGGACCGGCTGGCGCCCGGCAGCACCTACGCCGAATGGTACACGTGGGATTTCGAGGTGCCCGCCGGAGTCTACCTGGCGGATGCCGAGTACAACCCCTACGGCACGCCCACGGTGGAAGATCCCTACGACATGGGCGAGGTCCTGCCCAGCTACGACGGGCGCGACGATGTCCTCCACCTGACCGACGGGTATTGGCTGGAAATGATGTTGCCCAATGACCCGTCGCAGCGTGCGGAAAAGGACATCTTCCTCCAGATCACCTGGCATTGGGACGGCATCGTCGATATTCCCGATGTGTATATCCCGGAAGAGGGCGCCACCGTGTCGATCACCGACGAACACCATTTCGGCGATCCGCAGGGCTGGTGGTATACGCGCTTCCAGATTCACATCGAGCCGAATCCGGATTTCGAGGAAATCGACCTCTGGCCGGTCGACTACTACGGGGATCTCTACATCGATCAGATCGTGGTCGACACCCTGTGCTTCCCCGAGCCGGCGTCGCTCATGCTGCTCGGCGCAGGCGGCCTGGTCCTTCTTCGCCGCCGGCGCTGAGGGCGCTGCCGCCACCGCAGTTCATCAATCCCGGCTGGGTCTCGGCCAGTTCTTTGGGCTGGGACCCGGCCGAACGTCTGTGCGGGCTATCGAGAAAATGTCCGGGATGGCGACCGATCGTGCGTCGCCTTCTGAAGCACGGGCTCAGTCGATCGTCACCCAGGCGCCCGACGCGGTACTCTGGAAGTGCAGCACCGGCCAACGCTTTCGGGTAAGCTGGCTGTTGAATTCGTCCATCCGCAGCACGATCTGATTCTCCCAATCCAGGTGCAGCCGCGGCAGGTGCAGGTCGAATCGGGCGATGTTGTGCGTCCGGATCACCAGCCGATCACCGCCGTGGATGGCTCCCTCGATCCAGGCCCGGTCCTTCTCGTCCGCCTTCTCGACGATCACCGCCCAACCGCTCCGCAGGGGGATCTCCGCGGTGACTGGCATCGCCAGCGGTGGGGGAGGTTGAAGTGCCGACGGCTGCGAGGCCGCTGGCTGCGTGGTCGCTGGCTGCGGCTTGGTCGGTTGCATCGTGGGCTGCGGTGAGGGGGGCGCAGACACCTCCGCGGCCGGCGAAGGTGTGGACACCGGAGCTTCGGGTTCAAGAGCAGGCGACGGCTCAGGTAACTGTGTGGAAATGTCGTCTTCCGCCGATTCACCCTGCGGGTTCGGCGCCGCCGTTTGCTGCCCGGGCGGCGCATCGGCCGCCGGAGCACACCCGCCGGGAGCCGCATCTGCGCCGATCAGCAGCAACGCGCAGCACGCGGTGGCCAGAACGTCACGCCAGGACTTGAATCTCTCACTCGAAGCAGTCATGACTGCAGCTTACGTCTGCTCGCCCGCGCCCGTCAACCATGGCCCGCATTGCAGGGCCTTTCAAGTTGTTGTACGGTGCGGTGGACCGCCGGTTGCACGTGCAAGACCGCGCGACGACCGGAGAATCTGGGAGGACAGTGGCCATGAGCCGAGCCAGTGTGGACATGACGCCGCAGCAGATCGTCGAAGCCCTCGATCGCTACATCGTGGGCCAGCAGGACGCCAAGCGCGCCGTCGCGGTCGCCATCCGCAATCGCTGGCGCCGCCAGCAGTTGCCCGAGAAGCTTCGCGAGGAGGTCGGGCCCCGCAACATTATCCTCATCGGCCCGACCGGCGTCGGCAAGACCGAGATCGCCCGCCGCCTGGCCAACCTCGTCAACGCCCCCCTCGTCAAGGTGGAAGCGACCAAGTACACCGAGGTGGGCTACCACGGCCGCGACGTCGAGAGCATGATTCGCGACCTCCTCGAAAACGCCATCCACATGGTCCAGAACGAGCAGACCGAGGTCGTTCGGGCGGAAGCCGAACGCCTTACCGAGGAGCAACTGGTCGATGCCCTCATGCCCGCCGCCCCCCACGAGCCCGGCATCGAAGATCCCAACAGCGAAACCGCTCAGAAACGCCATCGCAACCGCGAAAAGCTCCGCGCCCAGTTGCAGGCCGGCAATCTCGATGACCGCACCGTCGACCTGACCATCGAGCAGAAGGCCATGCCCATGGGCATGATGGCCACCATCGGCGGCGACCAGTTGGACAGCGAACTCCAGAACTTCATGGAAAAGCTCATGCCCGCCAAGTCACAGACCCGCCGCGTGCCGGTCTCCGAGGCGCGCAAGATCATCTTCCAGCAGCAGTGTGAGAAGCTGATCGACCGGGACAAGGTCATCGAAATGGCGATCCGCCGCACCGAGAACAGCGGCATCGTCTTTATCGACGAGATCGACAAGGTGGGTAGCGGCGGCGGATACGGGCCCGACGTCTCCCGCCAGGGCGTGCAGCGCGACATGCTCCCCATCGTCGAGGGCTGCACCATCAACACGCGCTACGGCGCGGTGCGCACCGACCACGTTCTCTTCATCGCGGCCGGCGCTTTCCATATCAGCAGCCCCAACGACCTCATGCCGGAGTTGCAGGGGCGTTTTCCCATTCGCGTGGAACTGACCGACCTTGCCCGGGACGATTTCATTCGCATCCTCACCGAGCCGGAGTCGGCCCTGCTCAAGCAGCAGACGGCGCTGATGGCCACCGAGGGCGTCACCGTCGAATTCACCCGGGAGGCCATCGAGGAAATGGCCGACGTGGCCATCCGCATGAACGAGAGCGTGCAGAACATCGGCGCCCGCCGGCTGCATACCGTGATGGAAAAGCTAATGGAGGACCTGTCCTTCGCCGCGCCGCAGCGGTCAGGAGACACCCTTAGCATCGACGGGCCCTACGTCCGTGAACGCCTGGAAGAGATCGCCCGCAACGCGGAACTCGGGCGCTTCGGCTTCCAGGCCCTCACTTCGGACCGCCGCTGACGCGGGCTTGTCGCGAATACCCCGGCCTCGGCTCTCTTAGCCGGACCGGGGGCCTGGCCGCGCTACCTGTTTTCCACATACGGCTTCTGCTGTTTGAACAGCTCGCGCCGCTCGGTGAACTGCTCGGCCGACTCGGTGGCGCCTTCCTTCTCGGCCAGGTCAATCGCTTCCTGCTCGACTTGCACGGCGCGGTCGAAGGCGCCTGCTGCGGCATACGCGCACGCGAGCGTGTCCAGGTAATTGAAGACCTGCCGATCGGTGCGGCGGTTGATCTCTTCCGCCAGGGTGACCGCCCGCGGGGGATCGCGCAAGTCCGCGTCGGCGGTCGTGGCCAGCACCCAGGCCAGGCCGTTTTGGAGTTGCAGCGACTCGGGGCGCTGCTCCAGGCCCGCCTCCGCCGCGGCGAGCGTGGCCGCCGGATCCTCCTCCAGAATGCCGAGCTCCAACCGCAGCAGGTGGGACCGTTCGTTGCCCGGTTCCAGGCCGATGGCCTTGTCGATCGCGGTGCGGGCCTCGTCGTAGCGCCCCTGGATTCTCAGCACGCGGGCGAGCGCGTAGTGGGGGAGCGGATGAATGGCCAGGTCCTTGCTCAGCCATTGGAGGTGCGTGATGGCGTCTTCGGGCCGGCCCGCCGCCACCAGCAGGTCGGCATACGCGATGGCGTAGCCGATCAGGGACGGATGCTCGTCCATGAACCTGCGACAGATGCGCAGCGCGTCTTCCACGCCGGCATGCTCGCGGACCAGGGCGATGAGCTGCTGAAAATAGCCTTCGAGGGTGGGGTCGATCTCCAGTGCCTTGACCAGAAGCTGGGCGGCCTGCTCGGGCTGCTCCTGCTTCAGGGCGACGCTGGCCTTCACCCCGTACGCGGTGGCGACCGCCTGCGGTATTTCCCTTTGCGCCTCTCCGCGCTGGATGATGTCGTCGGCCCAGGCGTCGGCTTCCGCGTGTGCGTCGCGGCGCAGCAGCATCTCGCCGACGAACGTGCGGATCTTGAAATTGTCCGGATCGGTCTCCACCGCCTGCTTCATCGCGGCAAGCGCGTCGTCGCCCCGATCGAGAGCCATCAGCCGGCGGCTCCGCGCGACGTGGGCGGCCGTCATGGACGGATCAGTTGCCAGCGCCCGCTCCGCAAAGCGAAGGCCTTCCTCGTTATCGCCCTGGGCGGCCACCGCGTCGGAGGCGACCACCGCGGCCGTCGTATGCCGCGGATCAATCTCCAACGCCCGCCGCGCCAGCTTTTCCGCCTGTTCGTGCCGGTTGAGCCGCAGGTACAACTCCGCAACGCCGGCGAGCAGCCGGGGGCTTTCGGGGTATTCCGCGAGCAGGGCGTTTGCCAGCAGGTCGCCGCTTTCCGTATCCCCGGCCCCGTAGTACGACGCAACGCTGTTGAGCGAGCGCTGCGTCGGGCCGGTCACCTTGGCCATAAACAGATCGAGCGGATCAATGGACAGCGGTTGGGGGATCCGCGCGACACGCTGCCCGACGCCCTGATGCATGGCAGCCAGCCGTTTTTCGCCCTTCAGGTCGTAGTACTGGGCGAAAGCGAGATGCACGCGCGCGTCGTTCGGATTGATCGTCTGGGCCTTGTTCAGCAACGCCAACGCTTGGTCGAGATCGCCGCGCAGCAGGGCGGCGTTGGCCAATCCGGCATAGCCGTAGACCACTTCGGGCGCTCGTTGGACGTATTCCTGAAAGTGCTTTGCCGCCAGTTCCCCGTCTTCGCGCGACAATTCCAGCTCGCCGAGCCAACTGTAGTTGCCGATGTAATCGGGGTTCAGCTCCGCGGATCTTTGGAATTCAAGCCGGGCCCGTTCGGTCGATTGCCGCAGCAGAAAGAGCCGTCCGAGCAGGTGCGGCCACTCGTAAGCCTGCGGGGCAAGCTCCTTGGCCTTCTCCAGCCACGCGCGGGCCAGGTCGGAATCCTCGCGATTCTGCATGACCGCGAAGTAGAGCGCGCCCACCTCGCCGACCGCTTCCGCCGATGCCTGATCGCCGACGCGAGCGATGGCGTCGTAGATCACCGCCATCATCTCCGGGCTGTGGCGGTCGGGGGACGGAGGGCCGGGCAGTCCGGCCTGTTCGCAGATCCGCGCGGCGGTTTCTGCGTCGATGCTGGCGACCTGAGGCCGCGCTGTCGCTCGCGGGGCCGCCGTCGCACGGGAGACGGGCGCCCCAGTCGGCGTGGACGGCGTGGTCGTGTCCGGCGTGCGGGTTGCTGCGGTGGGGGTGGGACTGGGCGCCCGCGAGGGGACCGGGGCGGCCGTCGCGGTGGCGGCCGGCTCGGGCGAGGCCGCGCCCTCTTCCTTAGAGCATCCCAGCAGCGTGCCGGCGGACAGGACCAGCACCCCCAGAAGGGCGTGCCGAGCGCGAATTGCGGGAACGGCGCGGCCGGGCGCGTTGCCGCGAGCGATGGAGGCGAGGCGGGGAATCTGAGAGCCTGTCGGGTATGTCATGGAGGCCAACTCCTGCGCGGGGGTGGATGTTTCCTGGATCTCGCCGGCCAAGGAGCCACGGCGGGGACCGTCCGGGCGTGGAAGGATACTCCCGCGGGTGATACGCGTCCAGCGGGTGGGGCGTTCACGTCCGTCAGGGGACGATGACTTCGAGATTGTGAATCCGCGGCCCGTTGACCTCACGCAACCCCAGCCGGATGCGCCGTCCGGAGGGGGCCTCCACGTTGCTGAACCGGTACTCGGTGGTCAGCGTCTGGTTGGGCAGGAGTTCGTTGATCACGCGGTACTGCCGGCTGCGTCCGGGATAGGTGGCGAAGCCGCGGAAGCTCAGGGTGGCGCCCGAGCGGTTCGTGACCCCGTGCCGCACCAGCAGGTGGTCGCCTTCGATCACGGCATAGCCCCATACGTCGACGTCGGCCAGGCCGAGGTCGAAGGTCAGCGGCGCGTCGAGGGTGTACTTCGGCGCGCTGAGCAGTTCGACGTGCACGTTCAGCGTCTGCGTGCCGGCGGTGACGTTCTGGGGTTGCCGCACGTCGAGGTCGAATTGGGCGCTCTCGCCGGGCTCGAGTGCGAAGCGCAGGCGGCGCGGCGCGATTTCCCATCGATCCGGGGCGGACAGGGTCATTTCGCCGGACAGCGCCGTGTTGCGCGGGTTGGTGACCGTCAGCGTGTGGCGTTGGGGCTCAATGGAGAAGTCGACGCGCTGCGGCGCGATTTTCAATTCGGCAAGGAACTTGATGAGCCAGTCTTCGGCGCCGCGGACGAACACCGGCGCCGGCCCCAGGTGCAGCAGATGCTGGCCGTCGGCCGTGCGGACGAGCGGGGTCCGAGCGCCCCACATGTCGCACACCTCGGTGGCCGCGCCCAGTTGCAGTTTGCGTTCGACGCCTTCGGGCGGGGCGGTGGGATCCCACATGACGATCACGGTGGCGGCCCCGTCGATGAAGGCCCGGGCTTCGGCGTCGCCGGCGACGTGCAGTCGGGCGAGCGGCACGCCGTCGCCGAGGGTGTCCACCAGGGTGTGGAACACGGCATAGGGCGCGGTGGGCTCGGTGACGGGTCCGTTGGGAGAAACACGATTGCGCCAGGGACGCGGCACGTAGACCACGTCGGCGCCGGCCCAGCGGGCTTCGACGATTCGCAGGATCCAGTCGGCCAGCGCCGCCCGAGTGCGGTAGGCCCCGAGCCGCGGCAGGGGCACGCTCACAGTCAGGTCCTTGTCGAGCCGGGTGAAGGGCGCGAGATGGTCGGCAACGAACGCGGGGCGGACGTCGGCGGGCAGGGCGACGGTCAGCCCGCGGGCGGCCACGTCTTCCCCGGTCGGCCAGCGGGTGGCCGAGGCGATGGCGGTGAGACTCGGGTGGGGGATCAGTGCGCTCATCACGTCGTGCAGGTTTTGCATGACGCGGGCGGCGCGGGGGTCGTCGATGATGCGGAGGTCGCCGTCGCCGCCGAGCTGCCAGGAGTCGAAGATCGTCGCGTAGGGCGCGACCACGGCGTCGAGCCGGCCGCGCCAGGCATCGGCGTCGGCGCTGAGAATATCGAGCAGCGATCGGGCATACGGACCCACCGTCCGGACCATTTCGTTGGGCGGCCCGCTGAGCACGCCGATCACGCTGATGCGGGCGGAGATCATGCGGTCGAGCACGGCGTGCAGCGCCGTGGGGAATTCCGAAAAGCCGGGCCGCTCCGGGTCGCCGGTCCAGATGGGCAGCTTGACGGCGCCGGCCCCCAACTGCGACAGCAGGGCCAATTCGGCGTCCAGGTGGGCGGGGGACACGTGGTCCATGACCACGCCCAGCCGCCGCGCCACCTTGCCGCTGGCCCGCTCGGGCGCCGCCAGAACGGCCAGGTCGAGGGTGCGGGTGAGCACGGGGCCACCGTGGGCGAACACGGTCAGCGCCGCGCGGTACAGACCCGGGGGCAGGCCGTCGAGCAGGATCGCCGACGCCGGCGCGTCGTCGTAGTGCCGGGCCGCAACCGCGCCGCGGTACACCGTTTCGCCGGCCAGGTCGGTGACGACGGCTTCCCCGTTCAGACCTTCGATGTCGGTGTCGCGGATGTCGGCGTTCAGTCGTATGCGTTCGGGAAAATAGACAACGTTGCCCGCATGGCCCGACGTCAGCGCCGCATGCGGCAAACCCTGCACGACGACGTCGTCGAACCACGCCCCCCCGTGCACGTCACGCTCGGGAATGTGGCGGTGGGGCGTTCGGCCGGCGTTCCAAACCTCTTCCTGCACCACCCAGCAGGTGAGCCCGACGTAGTGGGCATTGTCCGGAGCGGCCGGCAGGTGGATCCGCACCGGCGTCCAGCCTTCGTCGGCACTCCCGCCGACGAGGTTGCTGAACTGCTGCGTGCCGGGGATGAACTCGCCCTCCCAGGTGAGGTAGTACGCGCTGAGACACGCGCGGGCATTCGCCAGTCGGTCGGGTTTGATATGGCCGGTGACGAGGTAGTCGCCGGGGCGGATCCGCGTGCCGAGCCCGTCGTAGCGGTAGGCCACGCCGCGCCCGTTGGACGCCAGGTAGAACGACGGCGGGCTCGCGTGTCCTGTGCCGCGGTCGAAACGCCCCTCGGTGTAGCGCGGAAAGTCGGGATCGTGATGATCCGGGCCGGGAAAGCGCACCCAGCCGCGCGGCACGTCGCCGAAGTAGCCCGGCTCGCTGAAGTCGAAGCGGTGGACCACCCGCCCGGCCCGTTCGGACTGAGCGTTGGCCGGCGCAGCCCAAGTCAGCGCCAGCGCCCAACCGAGCGTGACGTACCACCAGGGCTTGTTGGGCGCGCGGAATCGCATACGTTTGGTATCGACTACCCTGGCGAGCGGGGTTAGATGCGAGGGCCGATAATCCGCCCGGCGCAACAACGCCCGCCGCCCCCTTTGACCGGCGACCATCGCCCGGCAACGGTCTGTTCCCCGTTTGCCAGCCCCTGAAGGCGGGTCTAACATGCCGGAATGACACCTGCACCCATGCCTGTTCGACGTTACCTGACGGACTTTGACACCGCCCGCGCCGGCCACATCATCACCGACGTTCTGGTCGTCGGGGCCGGGGTCGCCGGGCTTACCGCGGCCCGGCACGCCGCCCGCCACGGCGACGTCATTATCCTGGCCAAGGGGGACGCCACGGGCTCGAACACCCACTGGGCCCAGGGCGGCGTGGCGGCGGTCATGAGCCCCATCGACTCGATCGAGCAGCACGTGGCCGACACCCTCCGCGTGGGCGCGGGTTTGAACCGCCGGGCCGCGGTGGACCTCACCTGCCAGGAAGGCCCCGCGCGCATCCGCGAGCTGCTCGCCGGCGGTCTCGACTTCGATCGGGAAAACGGCGACCTCGCCTTCGGGCTCGAGGGCGGCCATCGCGGCAACCGCGTGCTCCACGCCGGCGGGGACGCCACGGGCAAGGCCATGAGCGAGCATCTGACCGCGGCCGTCCGGGCCAGCGAGCACATCCGCCTGTTCACCCAGTGCTTTTTGATTGATTTTCTCACCGTCGACGGCGCCTGCGTGGGCGCGGTGACCTATCACCCCAAGTACGGGCACCAGTTGATCTGGGCGGCGCAGACCATCCTGGCCAGCGGCGGGTTCGGCCAGTTGTACCGCGAGACGTCCAACCCGCCGGGGATCACCGGCGACGGCGTTGCCGCGGCCTTCCGCGCCGGGGCTTTGATCGCGGACATGGAGATGATCCAGTTTCATCCCACAACGCTCTACATTGCCGGCTCCACCCGGGCCCTGGTGTCGGAGGCGGTGCGGGGCGAGGGGGCGCACCTGGTCGATCGCAACGGGCGGCGTTTCATGACCGAATACCACCCGGACGGCGAACTGGCCCCGCGCGACGTGGTCAGCCGGGCGATCGTCGACCAGTTGCGTAAATCCCACGCCACCAGCGTGTACCTCGACGTCCGCCACCTGGGGGCGGAGGCTTTCGCCGGGCGTTTTCCCACGGTGACGGCGCGCTGTGCCGAGTTTGGCATCGACGTGCGCAAGGACCTGATCCCGGTTCGGCCGGCCGCCCACTTCTCGATTGGCGGCGTGGTGGCGGACCTGGCCGCCCAGACGACGGTGCCGGGGCTGCTGTGCTGCGGGGAGGCGTCGTGCACCGGGTTGCACGGGGCCAACCGCCTGGCCAGCAACTCGCTGCTCGAGGGGCTGGTGTTTGGCCGCATCGCCGGCGAGCGGGCGGGTGAGACGGCCGCGCGGACCGGGGCGCGGCCTGCGCACCGCATGCGGCAGGTCAACGTCCCGTCGCCGAAGACGCGGCTGGACCTGGCCGACGTGCGGCAGAGTCTGCGGAGCCTGATGTGGCGAAACGCGGGCATCGTGCGGAACGGCGATCGGCTGGCGGAGACGGTGGAGATCATCGATTTCTGGAGCAAGTTCACGCTGGACAAGACGTTCGACGAGCCGGCCGGTTGGGAAGTGCAGAATCTGCTCATGCTGGGTCGGTTGCTGGCGGCGTCGGCGCTGGCGCGGAACGAGTCCCGCGGCGTACACTTCCGCGAAGACGTTCCGGAGGCGGCGCCGGATCCGGCGCGGCACCACGGGCGGCAGATGATCGAAGGCCACTGCATCGAGCACGATCTGGACCTGGACTTTCAGCCCCTCTGACGCGAATTCATTTTCCGGCGGCTCGACGAACTCAGCCGTTGCCACGCGGGCAAATCCACCTTCCAGCGCCGGCTTTGCGACGCGAAACTTGCTGGGTAGCCGCGCTTCCGTCTAAGGACTCGTATCCCCGAGACACGTCGGCGTTTTGCTGAAACAACGCCAGTTGATCAGGGCGACTCCGACGTGGCGAATCGTCGGCGCATCGCCCGGAAACCGGCCGGCGTCATCCTCTGACCAATTCCCAGGCGCCATGCTATAATCGCGGCGTCACCGGACCGTGTCCCATGAGGCAGGAGATCTCGAATGCGGATGCCATCCACGCTTGTCGTGCCCGTTGCGGCTGTCGTCGCCGGTTGCATTCTCCTGGCTGGCTGCTCGGCTCCGCTGCCCTGGCCGGAAAGTCCGCTGTATGAGACACCGACCAACGATCCGAACTGGGTTGTGCCCGCAAGCAAGGACCAGGCCATGGCGGCCATGGCGGGACACTATGCCCACTACGACATCGTCGCCTACGAGGGCGAGACGGCCAACGGCCCGTTGGCCACGTTCATCGTCTCGTATGGCTTCACGGATCTGGTCAGCGAAGGCGGAGAGCTCGTCGCGTACGATCGGTTCTGCCACGCCGAGTACATCGCCAATCAGCCCTTCGAGACGATCTTCTCGGATGCGGCCACCCAGGCCATCCAACCGCCGGGCGCGGTCGTCGACGTGTATCCGGAGGATGGGGCGTGGGAGGTTTACCGTCCCGCGACACCCACGCTCATCGGCATCGGCGGAGACCCGGATGCGCCGCTGTCCATGGACCGCAACGATCCCCTGATCAGCGACGACGACAACGACGGAAAGCCGGGCGTGACCGTGGTCGTGAAGCTGTTTGGCTTCATTGAGGGGGAGATCTACATTGCCCGGCGCGAGATCTTCGCGAACGAAATGACGCTCTACTCCGACGGCAGTCTGCGCGGCAACGTCATCGACGACTCGGAGCAACTCGTGATCGGCGCGTCACTCCCGATTCTGGATACGCCGAACAACCCGCCCCAACGGCGCGATCCCGGCCTGAATCCGATCATCCTGATTCCGATCTCAGATGACCTCGACACATGCGCAGAACTGATGGCAAATCGAGATGCGCTGTTCCCTCCCGAGCCTGCGTTTTAGGCGGGTGTGATCGCGAGTGGATCCGTGAGCGAGTGACCCCCTGCTGCCGTCGAGTACGCGGTCGTTGAGCAGAACGTCGGCATCAGCACGTTGGCATCGCTCCGGCGGAGTGACCCAATCATGACCCGCGGCAGTTGATCGGCTATGA
>NPIF01001721.1_pt1 | contig 33215 bp, 33 predicted proteins | sample 8637461 | NCBI WGS metagenome assembly NPIF01 (sample SAMN07420641, study PRJNA396082) | bioreactor metagenome | isolation source: sample BR12 brine-fed electro-methanogenic bioreactor BR | place: Japan: Kochi | collected 2016-12-09
CTGACCACCCCCAGCAACGACATCGAGATCAAGGCCCCGGACATCGCCGAGAACGGCGCCGTGGTCCCGGTCACCGTCAATGCCGGCATGAAGGGCATCGAGTCCATCAGCCTCTTCGTCGAGCAGAACGGCACCCCCCTCACCGCCATCTTCAACCTCGCCCCCAATGCCGTCGGCACCGTCTCCACCCGCGTCAAGATGGGCAAGACCTCCAACGTCGTGGCCGTGGTCAAGGCCGGCGGCCAGATGTACTCCGGCCGCAAAGAGGTCAAGGTCACCATCGGCGGTTGCGGCGGTTAAGCGCCCGGCCCACTCAGACGCAGCGTAAGAGACAGAGGACTATTCAACATGGCAGATTCAATCAAGATCCGCGCCACCCTCAAGGGTGACGTGTGCACCGTCAAGGCCCTGATCAAGCACGAGATGGAAACCGGGCAGCGCAAGGACAAGAAGACCGGCCAGGTCATCCCCGCCCACTTCATCCAGGAGGTCAACTGCACCCACAACGGCAGCAACGTGCTCAATGCCGCCTGGGGCGCCGCCATCTCCAAGAACCCCTACCTCTCCATCGAGTTCACCGGCGCCAAGAAGGGCGACAAGGTCGCTCTCTCATGGGTCGACAACAAGGGCGAGAAAGACTCCGCCGAAACCGATATCGGTTAAGGGGTTCGCCAGAAATAATAACCACTACATGCCAGATGTAAGAGGAGTCAGGATATGAAATCAATGCTCACCACAGTGACTGCGCTGGCCGTACTGGTCGCCGCGCCGCTCGCTGCCCAGGCCTCGCCGCAGCAGGATCTGAAAGAGTTCCGCGAGTACTACATGAAGAAGTTCCCGGGCGTTCCGCTCAACGAGTTCGGCAACGGCGTCTATGCCATCGACCCCGTTTCCCGCGTCACCTGGGAAGCGCTGGAAGAGGATTTCCCGCCCTACGAGGACGAGCTGAAGAAGGGCGAGAAGATGTTCAATACCCCCTTCGCCAACGGCAAGACCTACGGCAGCTGCTTCCCCAACGGCGGTATCGGCATCAGCCAGAACTACCCCTACTTCGACGCGGCCAACAACACCGTCAAGACGCTGGAGCAGGAAGTCAACGAATGCCGCGTCAAGAACGGCGAGAAGCCGCTCAAGGGCAAGAAGGGCGACATCGCGGCGGTAACCGCTTACATGGTCTACACCTCGCGCGGCAACAAGGTCAACGTCAAGGTGCCTAACGACCCGCGCGCCCTGGAATGGTACGAGCGCGGCAAGCGTCACTTCTACATGAAGCGTGGCCAGCTCAACCTGTCCTGCGCCAACTGCCACAAGGACAGCTCCGGCCTGTACATTCGCGCCGAAATGCTGAGCCCGGCTCTGGGCCACACCACTCACTTCCCGGTATACCGCCAGAAGTGGGGGGAGTTGGGTACCCTGCACCGCCGCTACGGCGGCTGCAACGAGCAGGTGCGCGCCAAGGCCTTCCCGGATCAGGGTGACGAATACCGTGCGCTGGAGTACTTCCATACCTACATGAGCAACGGCATCCAGGTGAACGGTCCGGGCACCCGCAAGTAACCGCCTGTCCACCTTATGAAAACCCGGCTTCGGCCGGGTTTTTTTTTGATAACTCAATTTGTCCCCGTCCTGTGTGCCGCGACACGGGATTCACCGCCCCAAGACCGGTGCGAATGGCACCACCCCAAGCTTTTCAGTATCATGGCGGGCGGGTTACCGCGCCGTAACAACGGCAGCCTCCCGGCTGATGCGTATAGCCCGTCACCCGAACCACACGTTTACTGCAGCGAACCGTGTGGCCCCATAAAAGCAAAGGAGCTGGACGTTGGAAAATCTCACCCTCACCACGGAAATGATCTGGGTGATGGCGATACTCGCCTTCACCATCTATCTGTTTGTCTCGGAAGTCGTGCGCGTCGATGTGGCCGCTGTGGTAATCATGGTGCTGCTCGGCCTGACCACGGTGATCCCCGACGCCGTGGTGCCGTCGCTGGTGGATGCGAAACACCTGTTTGACGGCTTCGCCAGTAACGCGGTGATCTCCATCATCGCGGTGATGATCATCGGCGCGGGCCTCGACAAGACCGGCGTGATGGGCAAGGTGGCCAACTTCATCATGAAGATCGGCGGCTCCACTGAGCAGCGCATCATCCCGCTCATCTCCAGCACGGTCGGCTTCATCTCCAGCTTCATGCAGAACGTCGGCGCCGCCGCCCTGTTCCTGCCGGTGGTCAGCCGCATCTCCAACCGCACCGGGCTGCCCATGTCGCGCCTGTTGATGCCGATGGGCTTCTGCGCCATCCTCGGCGGCACCATCACGATGATCGGCTCCAGCCCGCTGATTCTTCTCAACGACCTGATCCTCACCTCGAACAAGTCGCTTACCGCCCAGGGCCTGGAAGCGATGCCGACCTTCGAGCTGTTCGCCGTGACCCCCATCGGCCTGGCCCTGGTGGCCACCGGCATCATCTACTTCGTTCTCGCCGGCCGCTTCGTCCTCCCCGTCAACAAGAGCGAAGGCGGCGAAGGCATCAGCACCATGGAGTATTTCCGCAGCCAGTACGGGCTCAGTGGCGACATCTTCGAGGTGAGGATGGCTGCCGGCAGCCCGCTGGCGGACAAGACCGTGGAAGAGCTGGAGGCCGCATTCGGCCACGACGTCTCCATCATCGCGCTGCGTATCGGTGATGATGCCCGCATCAGCCCGTCGCGTGACGTGACGGTGCCGGCCAATGCCGTGCTCGCCCTGATGGGCTCCAACGAATCCATCCAGCGCCAGGCCGATGCCTACAAGCTGGACCGCACCGGCGGCATGAACAACTTCGCCGACGTGCTGACCTCCAGCCGCGCCGGTATCTCCGAAATCGTCATCCCGCCCAACTCGCGCCTGATCGGCAAGTCCCTCAAGGAACAGCGCCTGCGCAAGACCTACGGCCTGAACGTGCTGGCCGTCTATCGCGGAACTGACGTGATCCGGGAAGACCTGCGCGACGTGGTGCTGCAATCCGGCGACACCCTGCTCCAGCACAGCAGCTGGGACGACCTCGCCGCGGTGGAGAAGAACCGCCGCGACTTCCTCGTCATCACCACCGATTATCCGCACGAGGAACTGCGTCCGCACAAGGTGCACTTCGCCCTGATCTTCTTCGTCATCGCCCTGACCATGATCCTGTTCACCGACGTGCGCCTGTCCATTGCCCTGCTCACCGGCGCCATGGGCATGATCCTCACCGGCGTGCTGACCATCGACGAGGCCTATGGCGCCGTCAGCTGGAAGACCGTGTTCCTGCTGGCCAGCCTGATCCCGCTGGGGCAGGCGGTGGAAACCAGCGGCACGGCCAACTGGATCGCGGTGCAGACCCTGACCCTGCTGGGCGGCGACGTGAACCACGTCCTGCTGCAGGCCGTCATCGCCATACTGGCAACGTTCTTCACCCTGGTGATGTCCAATGTCGGCGCCACGGTACTGCTGGTGCCGCTGGCGGTGAACATCGCGGTACAGGCCGGCGCCAACCCCGCGGTGTTCGCCCTCACCGTCGCCATCGCCACCTCCAACTCCTTCTTCCTGCCGACCCATCAGGTGAACGCCCTGATCATGGGTCCGGCCGGTTATCGCGTGATCGACTTCATGCGCGCCGGCGGCATCATGACAGTGCTGTTCCTGATCGTCAGCCTGACCATGTTGAACGTGGTGTTCTGATAAAGACGCGGGGCGCTGTGTGCACGGCAGGTGCACACGGCATCCCCGCGAGGAAGGCATGAAAACAAAAAAGCCCGCATGATGCGGGCTTTTTTGTTTGGTTTGATTGGTGGGCCGTGTGAGACTCGAACTCACGACCAATCGGTTAAAAGCCGAGTGCTCTACCGGCTGAGCTAACGGCCCAGGTTAAAGAAGGCGCATATGCTACCGCACTCAGCGGAAATGGCAAGTTCCAGGTTTCAAGAACAACCCGGTCACGTAGGCCCGATATAGCGCAGCGGCATCGGGCAAGGTTTGCCGGACACCGCTACGTCACGTCCAGCCTACGCCCCGCACAAGGGCACGGCTGCAATCACCGAACCTCGTTATACCGCCGGGCTGGGGGAGCCCTGAGGCTCCCCCAGAGTCCTACACCGCTTCCAGCTTGCGCAGCGACGACGGCAGCAGACGCATGTCCACCAGGGAAGTGATCAGCGCCTTGGCCAGGGTGGCGTCGTCTTCGTAGACCATCTTGTAGTACTGGATCTTCATGGTCAGCGCGCTGCCGAACACGATGGCGACGAAGGTGATGATCGAGCCCAGCGCCAGGGTGGACACGCCGGTGATGGCCTGGCCGACGGTGCAGCCCATGGCCAGCACGCCGCCGAAGCCCATCAGCACGGCGCCGATGAAGTGATTGAGAAAATCACGCACACCGGCGAACCACTCGATGCGGAAGCCCTTGCTGAGCAGTGACCACAGCAGCGAACCGAGGATCACGCCGAACACGGACATGATGCCGAAGGTCAGCAGGCTGCTGTCGAAGCCCTTGCCGACGTAGCCCACGGTCTGGCCCATGGGATTGATGAAGGTGAAGGACTGCGGGCTGAGCGGCGCGCTGTCCGGCTTGTCGTCGATGCCGGCGTGGAAGTCGGGGTACATGTCCCAGTATTCCTTGGTGGGATTGACCGAATCGCGCAGGGCCACCACTTCGTCCTCGATGTTGAGGTTCAGGTTGGAGGTGACGTACCAGGCGCCCAGCACGCACAGCCCCACCACCACGCCGCCGAGGATGTTGTCGAAGCTGCCGCGGAACTCCGCCGACTTCAGGATGAACACCAGCAGGCCGGCGGCGATGACGCCGCCGATCACCAGGCGCGCCATTACGGCGTTGCCGCTGCTGACCAGGGAACCGAGGTCCTGGTAGCTGCCCACGTTCACCGCCAGCGGGCGGATCCAGCCGATGAACAGCAGGGACATCAGTGTCTGGTCGCTGCCGGGGAAGGGATTGACCATGAAGTAGGCGATGACGCCGATGATCAGCAGCACCATGACGGACTTGATGTTGCCGCCGCCGATGCGGATCAGGCACTTGTTGCCGCAGCCGCTGGCCAGGGTCATGCCGATGCCGAAGATGAAGCCGCCGAGCAGGTTCTCGGCCCACACCAGTTGGCCCATGCGATAGGGCGGAAAGGCGTCGTTGACCGCCACCATACCGGCCGCTTCCAGCACCACCACACCCACCAGCGCCACCACGATGGCCAGCAGCCAGGCCCGCATGCGGCCCCAGTCGCCCATATTGACCGCATCGGACACCGCACCCATGGTGCAGAAATTGGTCTTGTTCACCACCGCGCCCAGCACCAGGGCAATGGCGAAGGTGGACCACAACAGCACGGATTGTGCCTCGGCAAAGCTTTCGAACGTCATAATGTCTCCTCGCAACTATCTGTCTGACCGCTGGCGGCCGCTCCGGCTGCGGAAACGGCGACTGGCCAGTAATAGATGTAGTAATGCGGTCTGTTATTCCAGGAAATCAGCCTGTCGAAAATACCTGATTGGGCCGTCCGATGCATTATCCCGATTGGTAGAGGGTGGGATCGGGCAGCCCGGCGGCGGCAAACCCGGCGGCCCGCAGGCGGCAGGAGTCGCAGACGCCGCAGGCGCGGCCCTCCCCGTCCGGGTTGTAGCAGGAGAGAGTCTGGCCGTAATCCACGCCCAGGCTGGTGCCGACGCGGATGATTTCGGCCTTGCTCATGTGGATCAGGGGGGCGTGGACGGTGAGGCGTTGGCCTTCCACCGCGGCGCGGGTGGCCAGGTTGGCCATGTGTTCGAAAGCGGCGATGAACTCGGGACGGCAGTCCGGATAGCCGGAATAATCCACCGCATTGACGCCGATGAAGATATCGCCCGCCTCCAGCACCTCGGCCCAGGCCAGGGCCAGGGACATGAAGACGGTGTTGCGCGCCGGCACGTAGGTGACCGGGATACCCTCGCCGGGGGCGTCGGGTACCGCGATGGCGTCATCGGTCAGGGCCGAGCCGCCGAACTGGCGCAGGTCCAGGGGGAAGGTGCGATGCTCCACCGCCCCCAGGCTGCGCGCCACCCGATCGGCTGCAGCCAGTTCGCTGCGGTGGCGCTGGCCGTAGTCGAAGCTGAGGGCATAACAGGCAAAACCCTGCGCCCGCGCCATGGCCAGCACCGTGGCCGAATCCAGCCCTCCTGAAACCAGCACCACAGCCCGCCGCATGGTCACCGCCCTCGCTCCTCGCCCCAAAGAATCTTGTGCAGCTGCAATTGAAAGCGCACCGGCAGGTGATCCTGCAGGATCCACTCCGCCAGCTGCGCCGGCTCGAGCCGGCCGTGACAGGGCGACAGCAGCACCTCGCAGCGCGCGGTGAGATCGTAGCGGGCAATGATCTCGCGTGCCCAGTCGTAATCGGCACGGTCGCACAGCACCAGCTTGACCTGATCCTGCGCCGTCAACGACTCGATATTTTCGTAACGGTTCTTCCCGGCTTCACCCGAGGCAGGGGTTTTCAGGTCCATCACCTTGATGACCCGCGGGTCCACCGCCGCCACGTCGAGCGCACCGCTGGTCTCCAGCGAAACCTCGTGGCCTGCATCGCACAGGCGCGCCAACAGGGCCAGACAGGCGCGCTGCGCCAGCGGCTCTCCGCCGGTGACGCAGACATGGTGCGCACCGTACTCCGCCACCTGTGCCAGCACCGCATCCAGCATCATCCACTCGCCGCCACTGAAGGCATATTCGGTATCGCAGTAGGAACAGCGCAGCGGGCAGCCGGTCAGGCGCACGAAGACGGTGGGAAAACCGGCGCTGCGCGCTTCGCCCTGGAGCGAGAAGAATATCTCGCTGATGCGTAAGCGCTGATCGTCGCTGGGATTGTTCAACAGGGGGAACCTCGAATCTACCACGGGAAACACGGGGCACAGGGGGACTCATGGAACAATTCCCCGTGCTCCCTGTGATTGGCTTTTGCTGCTCTCTAATTCCCCTCGCCGCGCATCTTCTGCAGGAAGGCATTGGCCTGGCCGGCTTCGGTGGTGTCGGGATAGAGCTTGGCCAGTTCGGTCAGAATCTTGCGTGCCTCGGCCTTGTCACCCAGCTCGTACTGGCTGTAGCCGATCTTGAGCATTGCCTCGGCCAGTTTGGGACTCTTGGCGTAACGCTGGATCAGCACCTGGTAATCGGCCACGGCCTGCTTGAAGTTGCGCTGGGCGTAGTTGGCCTCGCCGATCCAGTACTGGGCGATGTGGCCGTAACGCCCGTCCGGATATTCCTTGAGGAAGGCACGGAAGGCGGTGATGGCCTGCTCGTAGCGCAGATCACGCAACTGATTGAAGGCCTGCTGGTAGGCGTCGCGTTCGCGATCCGCCGCAGCTGCCGAGGCCGGGGTCGCGACCGGAGCCGGTGCGGGGGCCGCAGCAGGCGCCGGCGCCACCGGGGCTGTCGCCATCGGTGCGGGCGCGGACGGCGTAGCGGCAGGCGCGATCGGGGCAACCGGCGCCGCGGCAGCCGGGACGGGCACCGGGGCTGGTGCAACCGATCTGGCCTGCGGCGCAGCTCCCCCGCCTTCACGTTCCAGACGCGACATCCGGCGATCGATGTCGAGATAAAGGTCCCGCTGGCGCTGGCGCAACTCGGTCACCGCGTGCCCCTGCTCCTCCATCTGGCCGCGCAGCTGCTGTACCTCCTGTTCCAGCCGGTCCAGCCGCGTCACCATCTCCACCAATGCCTGGCTGTCCATCTGACGCTCCAGACGGCCTACGCGATCCTCCAGCGGTTCGGCACCGTACGCCGGCCATGCCGCCGCCGCGATCAGTACCGCCGCGAGTGAAGATGCCGTCCCCTGTCTGCCGCCTGCCTTGTTTTGTCGTGCCATAGATCAGTATCCCGAATAGAGCAGTTCGACACGGCGGTTCAGCCGCCATGCGGATTCGTCATGACCAAAGGCGACCGGGCGCTCCTCGCCGAAACTGATCACCTGCAACTGCTTGCTGCCCACGCCCTGCAAGGTCATCAGGCGCTCCACCGCCTTGGCGCGGCGCTCGCCCAGGGCCAGATTGTATTCGCGCGAGCCGCTTTCGTCCGCATGACCTTCCAGCACCACCGAAACCTCCGGATGCTGGGCCAGATAGCCGGCGTGGGCGGTGATCAGCTCGCGGCTCTCCGGCGTCACCTCGCTGCTGTCGAAGGCGAAATAGATGACGCGCTTGGACAGCGGGCTGGCCGGGTCGGTCAGCGGCGATACGCCGAGGCCGCCGCCCAGCTGCGCACCGCCGGTCTCAGCGCCGTCGCGAGGCTGCCCTTCGCCCGTGCCGATGCCGCGCTCCTCCACCGGCACGTCTTCCGGGCGCTCTTCCAGGCTGCCGCACGCAACCAGCATCAGACTGCTCAAACCCACTACCCACAACGCCCTGCGTCTGCTGTTCATGTCTCTTGACTCCTATTCGCCGAAGAATGGTGACCAGGCCGGCTCACGCACGTCGCCCTTTTTCAGGCCCAGCCGCTGCCGCGCCCGGCCGTCCGCCGATACCGCTTCCAGCACCCCGCGATCCCCCACCTCGGTGGCGTAGAGCACCATGGTGCCGTTGGGTGCAAAGCTGGGGGACTCGTCCTGCCGGGTGTCGGTCAGTACGCGCAAGGTGCCGCTGTCCAGTTCCAGTACCGCGACGCGATAACGTTTGCCGTCGCCGTGTACCATCGCCAGCCGTTTGCCGTCCGCCGACAGCGCCGGGCTGGCATTGTAGCTGCCCTCGAAGGTGACCCGCTGCGGCGAGCCCAGCGGCCGACCGGAGTCGTCGATCTGTACACGATAGATCTGCGGCCGGCCGCCGCGATCCGAGGTGAAATACAGGCCGCGGCCGTCAGCCGTCCACACCGGCTCGGTATCGATGGCGAAATGCTGCGTCATCCTCGTGAGCCGGCCGCCGGCCAGCTCCAGCACGTAGATTTCGGGATTGCCGTCGCGCGACAGCGTGAGCGCCAGGCGGCGGCCGTCGGGGGAGAAATCGGGTGCGCTGTTCAGGCCGGAAAATTCAGCCAGCTTCTGCCTGTTGCCGCTGGCGATGTCCTGCAGGTAGATCATCGAACGGCCGTCCTCGAACGATACATAGGCAAGACGGCGTCCGTCCGGCGCCCATGCCGGCGACAGCAGCGGCTGGCTGGAGGTGAGGATCACCTGCTCGTTGTGGCCGTCGGCATCGGCCACCTCCAGGCGGAAGCGGCGCTTGCCCGCCTCCAGGTTCTCGACGGTGACATAGGCGATGTGGGTGTCGAAGGCCCCGCGCTGCCCGGTCAGGCGCTGGAAGATGATGTCGGCGATCTGATGCGCCACCCGGCGCAGGCGGGTGGCGTCGGTCTGCAGGCTGTAGCCGGCCAGCTGTACGCCCCGCACCGCGTCGAACAACTGGAACTGGACCTGGTAGCGGCCGTCGCGCAGTTCCACCCGGCCGATGACCAGGTTATCGCTGCCGGCGCCGCGCCACAGGTTGAAATTCACGTCACGGCCGTCGACCGGGCGCTGCGGCAGGCGCTGCACATCCAGCGGCGCAAACTGGCCGCTGCGCGCCAGATCGGCACTGATGATGGCGGCGATATCCTCGCTGGGCACACCGGCGCCGCTCCAGCCGAAGGGGACCACGGCAATGGGCATGGCGCCTTCCATTCCCTGGGTGATTTCGATGCTGAGGCGCGCCTGGGCCGCACCGGCCAGCAGTGTGCACAACAGCAGCAGCCATCTCGTCGTATTCAAGGCTCTACCTCGCTTCGAAGATGAATTCGATTTCACGTTCCCAAATCTCCTGCACCGGCGCCGGCGGCAAGGGCGACGCCTTGTGCACGGCATTCTCCACCGAGCGGTCGAAAACCGCATCGCCGCTGCTGCGGGTAATGCGCACCGCCACCACGTCGCCGGTGGGCAGCTGCTGCACCAGCACCGTGCAGGTAATGCCCGGACGCACGCTGGCGGGCCGCAGCCAGTTGCGTTCCACCTTGTTGCGGATGTCGGCAATGTAGCGCTGCATCAGCGTGGCATTCTGCCGCGCGCGCTCCTGCGCCTGCTTCTGCGCCTCGGCTTCCATCTGTCGCTGCGCTTCCGCCATCTTCGCCTTCAGCTCCTGTTCGGCGAGCGCCTTCTTGCGCGCATCCTCTTCCTGCTTGCGCTGTGCCGCCAGCTCCGCGGCGCGCTTCTCCTCGGCAACACGCTTCTGTTCCGCTTCCGCCTGCGCCTTCTTCAACTCGGCCAGCCGCTTCTGCTCCGCCGCCTCTTTGGCCTTGCGTTCCTGCTCGGCCGCGGCACGCTGTTTCTTTTCTTCCTCGGCACGGCGTTTGAGCTCCGCAGCGCGCTGTTCCTCGCGCTGACGTTCTTCCTTGGCCCGTTGCGCTTCATCCTGCAACTGCCTGCGCCGCGCCTCCTCCTGCTGTTGCCGGCTGCGCGCCTCGGCACGCAACTTTTCCACCTCGGCCTGCACCACGGACTCGTCCACGGCCTTGGCCTGGATCGGTTCCACCTCCGCCTGCGGCTGGCCCGCCGGCTGCGGACGCGGCGCGGGCGCATGCAGGCTGATACTGAGCAGTATCACCAGCAGGGCATGCAGCAGCAGCGACCAGCCATAGGGAGCAAACCTGCCCGACATCGATTCTCGTTCCTAGCGCTGTGGCAAAACATGCACCGCAACGGCGCACGCCGGTTTCATTCCGGTGTTTCCGTAAGCAGACCCACGCCCGTCACACCGGCCCCCTGCAACATGGCCATCACCGCAACCACCTTGCCATAGGCAACATTTTTGTCGCCGCGCACATACACCGGGGTCTTGGGGTTGAGGCGCAGCTCGGCCGCGACGCGCACCGCCATGCCATCGGCATCCAGCCGCAGCGGGCGCTCGCTGCCCTTGGTGTAGTGCAGATCGCCCTGGGCATCCACCGTCACCACCAGCGGCGGTACGGCGGCCGGCGGCACCGTCTCCGCCGCGGCCTGGGGCAGTTCCACCTTCACGCCCTGGGTAAGCAGCGGCGCGGTGATCATGAAGATCACCAGCAGCACCAGCATGACGTCGATATAGGGCACGACGTTGATCTCGCCCATGGGCTTCTTGCGCTTGTGCCTATAGGCGACGCCGCCGCTCATTTGGTGTGGGCCTGCCGCTGCAACAGGGTGGAAAATTCTTCCGTATAGGCCTCGTAGCGGTTCACCAGCCGTTCCACGTCGTTGGCGTAGCGGTTGTAAGCGATGACCGCCGGGATTGCAGCGAACAGGCCCATGGCGGTGGCGATGAGTGCCTCGGCGATGCCCGGCGCGACCATGGCCAGGGTGGCCTGCTGCACCGCGCCCAGGGCGCGGAAGGAATTCATGATGCCCCACACGGTGCCGAACAGGCCGATGTAGGGGCTGGTGGAACCCACCGTGGCGAGAAACGAGAGATTGGCTTCCAGGCGATCGATTTCGCGGCTCAGCGCAACGCGCATGGCGCGTTGCGCGCCTTCGACCACGGCCATGGGCTCGACGCCGCCCTGGCGGCGCAGGCGGGCGAACTCGCCGAACCCGGCTTCGAACAAGCCGGCCATGCCGTCGTTGCCATCGCGAACCTTCGCCACCTGCTTGTACAGTTCGACCAAATCAATGCCGGACCAGAAGCGCTTTTCAAAGGTGTCGGCGTCGAGGCTGGCGGCCTTGAGCAGGCGCCATTTGGCGATGATCTGTCCCCAGGAAATGATGGACACCACGAGCAGCAGCAGCATCACCGCCTGCACCAGCAGACTGGCTTCGGTGAAGAGGCTCCAGAGGGAAAGGTCGGTATTCATCCTTGCTTGTTACCTGTCTCGATTCTTACGCGGAAGCCCGCGCGGTCAAAAGTTATCCGGCGACCGCCGCCGCAATCTCTGCCGGTACCGGCTTGGGGCGCAGGGTGACGGCATCGAGGCTGGCAATCTTCACCCTGCCGCTGCACAGCACCTCGTCGCCGCGACGCACCTCCTGCGCGAAGGTGATGCTGGCGCCGCCGGACTGCACCACCGCGGCGCTCACCGTCAGCGCATCGTTGAAGCGCGCCGGACGCAGATACTCCACCTGCACCGAGCGCACCGCAAAAATGATGGCTGCGTCACGAATCAGTGCGTCCTGTTCAAACCCCAGACTGCGCAGCCATTCGCTGCGCGCCCGCTCCATGAACTTGAGGTAGTTGGCGTAATACACCACGCCGCCGGAGTCGGTATCCTCGTAATAAACGCGCACCGGCCAAACGAACATCGACACCTTAGTCACTCTTGCCGCCGTTTAGTTCCAGTGCCTGCTGCTGGGTACGCGCCGCCGACGCCGGCGGCGTGAAACCGAAATGCAGATAGGCGCTGCTGGTGGCGGTGCGGCCGCGCGGCGTGCGCATGAGAAAGCCCTGCTGGATCAGAAACGGCTCCAGCACATCTTCGATGGTGCCGCGCTCCTCGCCTATGGCCGCCGCCAGGCTGTCGATGCCAACCGGGCCGCCGTCAAACTTTTCGATCACCGCCAGCAGAAGTTTGCGGTCCATCACATCGAAGCCGTTGCCGTCCACGTCGAGCATGTCGAGCGCACGCTCGGCTACGGCATCGGTGATGCAACCGTCGGATTTGACCTCGGCGTAATCGCGCACGCGACGCAGCAGGCGGTTGGCGATGCGCGGCGTGCCGCGCGAGCGGCGCGCGATCTCGTGCGCCCCCTTGGGCTCGATCTGCACCCCCAGAATGCGTGCCGAGCGGGTGACGATGGATTGCAGTTCGTCGACGTTGTAGAACTCCAGCCGCTGCACGATGCCGAAGCGATCGCGCAGCGGCGAGGTGAGCAGACCGGCGCGGGTGGTGGCGCCCACCAGGGTGAACGGCGGCAGGTCCAGTTTGATGGAGCGCGCCGCCGGTCCTTCGCCGATCATGATGTCGAGCTGGTAGTCCTCCAGCGCCGGGTAGAGCACCTCCTCCACCACCGGCGACAGGCGATGGATCTCGTCGACGAACAGAACGTCGTGCGGCTCCAGATTGGTCAGCAGCGCGGCCAGATCGCCGGGCCGCTCCAGCACCGGCCCCGAGGTGTGACGCAGGTGCACTCCCATCTCCTGGGCGATGATGTGCGCCAGGGTGGTCTTGCCTAGGCCCGGCGGGCCGAACAGCAGCACGTGATCAAGCGCCTCACCGCGCTTCTTCGCCGCCGCGATGAAGATTTCCATCTGCTCGCGCACCGCCTGCTGGCCGACATAATCGGCCAGTAGCCTGGGACGGATGGCACGATCGAGGGCTTCCTCTTCATGGCCGGCGGCGGCGGTAATCAGGCGGTCGGTTTCTATCATCTCGGTCACTCAAAATTCCAGATTCAAAATTCCAGATTCAAAATTATGCAAAAACACGAACGGCTCTCTTTGCCTTTCAATTTTGAATTTTGAATCTTGAATTATTTTTTCATCGCTCCTTTCAGCGCCTCGCGGATGATCTCTTCCGAGGTCTTGCCGTCGGCGGCGACGGCGCTCACCATGCGGCTTGCCTCCGGCGGCTTGTAGCCCAGCGCAATCAGCGCGCTGACGGCGTCCTTCACCTCGTCGCGGGCGGCACCGGCCGGCGCCGCCATGACCACCGGCAGTACACCGGAGTCCTGCCAGTCGGCCAGGCGATCGCGCATTTCGACGATGAGACGTTCGGCGGTCTTCTTGCCGATACCGGGCAGCCGGGTCAGCGAGGTGGCGTCGTTCTCCTGAATGCAGCGGACGAAGGTGTCGGCATTCATGCCGGAGAGTATCGCCAGCGCCATCTTGGCACCGACGCCGTTGACCTTGATCAGGGCGCGGAACAGGCTGCGCTCGCGCTCGCTGGCGAAGCCGTACAACAGGTGGGCATCCTCGCGCACCGCCAGATGGGTGTGCAATATCACTTCGCCGCCCACGGCGGGCAGCTGGTAGAAGGTGCTCATCGGCGCCTCCACCTCGTAGCCGACACCGCCCACGTCGAGCAGCAGCTGCGGCGGCTTCTTGTCGAGCAGGGTGCCGCGCAAACGTCCTATCATCGCCGTCGTCCCGTCAGTTTGGCGGCCGTCGCCAGATGGACCTGGGTCTGCGCCGTGTGCACGTGGCACAGCGCCACCGCCAGGGCATCCGCGGCGTCGGCCTGCGGCGCAGCCGGCAACTTCAGCAGGGCCTGCACCATATGCTGGATCTGCGTCTTGTCGGCGCGGCCGTTGCCGACCGTAGCCTGCTTGATCTCGGAAGGCGTGTACTCGCTCACGGCCAGTCCCTCGGTCAGCACGGCACACAGCGCCGCGCCGCGCGCCTGTCCCAGTTTGAGGGCGGAATCGGGATTGCGCGCCATGAACACCCGCTCGATGGCCACGTGCTCCGGCCGGTAGGCCGCCACCACTTCACGCAACTCATCGAAGATCGACTTCAGGCGCTGCATGAATTCACCGTCACCCACGCGGATACAGCCGCTGGCCACGTACACGCTGCGCGTGCCTTCCCGCTCGATGATGCCGAAGCCGGTGATGCGCGAGCCGGGATCGATGCCGAGGATGCGGGACATTAGAAACCAGTTCCAAGTGACAAGTGACAAGTTGCAAGAAAAAGCCTGGTGAGGCACAACGCCTCATTCTTTTCACTTGTAACTTGCAACTTGCAACTTGTCACTGGAGTTTTTCCATCACTTCGTCGCTGAAGTCCGCGTTGCTGTAGACGCTCTGCACGTCGTCCAGGTCTTCCAGCATGTCGACCATCTTCATCACCTTCTCGGCATCTTCCAAAGGCAGGTCAATGGTGGTGGCGGGACGCTCGGTGACTTCGGCCACCTCCGGGGTGAGTCCGGCGGCGATCATCGCCTCTTTCACCTCGATGAAGTTCTCCTGACCGGTGATGACGTCGATGCTGCCGTCCTCATTGCTGGCGACGTCGTCGGCGCCGGCTTCGAGGGCAACCTCCATGATGCGATCCTCGTCGCTGCCCGCCGGATAGCTGAGCACGCCGACGCGGCTGAACAGGTAGGCGACGGAGCCGTCGGTGCCCAGATTGCCGCCGCACTTGGAGAAGGCGTGACGCACCTCCGACACGGTGCGGTTGCGGTTGTCGGTGAGACAGTCGACCAGCACCGCGACGCCGCCGGCGCCGTAGCCCTCGTACCGGATCTGCTCGTAGTTCTCGCCGTCGCCGGCACCGGTGCCGCGCTTGATGGCGCGTTCGATGGTGTCCTTGGGCATGTTGGCGTCGAGCGCCTTGTCGATGGCGGTGCGCAGGCGCGGGTTGCCGCCGGGGTCGCCGCCGCCCATACGGGCGGAGACGGTGATTTCACGAATCAGCTTGGTGAAGATCTTGCCGCGCTTGGCGTCCTGGCGCCCCTTGCGGTGCTGGATGTTGGCCCATTTGCTGTGTCCGGCCATGGTTACCTCGTCGAGATGGATACCGTTAAATCGCGGTATTTTACCATTAGCGCGGCAGCTGCCGACAGGCTCCCGGACCGGGATATATCAAGTTTCGCCGTCAGGAATGTAAATGGTGGTGCGTTCCAGGCCTTGACCTTCTTCGGCCTCGAAGGAGAATTCGTAGCGGCCGATGCGTATCCGATCCCCCTGGTGCAGTACCTGGCGGGTGACCGCGGCGCCGTTGACCCGCGTGCCGTTGGTGCTGCCGACATCCTCCAGCACCACGTTGCGGTAACCCTCGAGATAGGGGTTGGATTCCAGGCGCAGCACGGCGTGGTGGGTGCTCACCGCCGGGTCGTCCAGGCGGATGTCGCTGCCGGCATGGCGGCCGACGGTAACCACGTCGTGTTCCAGCGGGTAGCTGCGGATACCGACCCCATCGTGCAGAAGCAGCAGGCGCGCCATGGCTTCAGGACACGCTCTGCTGCTGGAACTCGAGACGCACGCCGGCCACCTCGAGCACGTCGCCGTTCTTCAGCGCCAGGCTTGCGGCACCGACCGACTGGCCGTTGAGGGACGGCGCGCCCTGGCTGTTGCCCACGGCGACCGGCACCAGGAAAAACCCCTGGCTGCGCTTGGCCACCACCGCCACCTGCACACCGGGCTTGCCCACGGTATTGTAGGGCTTGTTCAACTCCAGCATTTCGCCCGTCTTGGGGCCGTTGAGAATCTTGAGCTTGCCGATCAGCTCCTTCGGCGTCTTCAGGGATTCGCGCTGCGCCGAAGAGATGATGACCGTGGCGTCCAGATTCTGGCCTCCATCGTCCACGAAACGCAGTTCGTGCTGGCCGATGCGCAGTACGTCGCCCTGGCGCAGCTGACGCCGGTGCACACGCTGGCCGTTGACCATGGTGCCGTTGGTGCTTTCCATGTCTTCCACGAACACATCCTTGCCCAGCACGTGAAACTGGGCGTGCTTGCCGCTCACGGTGCCGTCGTCCAGGTGGATGTCGTTGGACGAGGCCCGTCCCAGGGTAATGCGAGGCTGGTCCAGCGCCTGCTCCCCGATGGTCACGCCATCGAGGGTGATGATCAGTTTCGCCATGGTCGTATCACTCCCTCAGCGCCACTACGCGCGCCAGGATTACGGAGATATTGTCGTTACCGCCGCAGCGGTTCGCTTCGGCCACCAACGCGTCGGCGGCGGTCTCCAGATTATCCATATTGTCGATCAGTATTTTTGCGATGGTGTTATCAGTCACCATGTCGTTGAGGCCGTCGGAACAGAGCAGATAGATGTCGCCGACCCGTACCTCATGATGGTGCACCTCCACGTCCACCGTGGGCTCGATGCCGAGGGCCCGGGTAATCACGTTCTTGTTTACCGCCTCCGCCGCCTCCTCGGCGCTCATGAAGCCGCCGGCGACCAGTTCCTGCAACAGGGAATGGTCCGCCGTGAGCTGCTCCAGCCGCCCGCCGCGCAGGCGGTAGACGCGCGAATCGCCCACGTGCCCCACCATGATCCCGGTGCCGCGGAACAGCGCCAGGGCCAGGGTGGTGCCCATGCCGTTGAACACCGCGTCGCTGGCCGCCCGTTGCAGGATTTCGCTGTTGGCGTCGGCCACGGCATTCTGCATGCCGACCTCCTGTTCCAGCACGTCCGCCGGCAGGTCGCGCAGCAGGGGATGCAGTATCGAGATGGCGAGGGCGCTGGCCACCTCGCCGGCATTGTGGCCGCCCATGCCGTCGGCCAGCAGGGCCAGCCCGGCGCTGGCATCCCAGGCGATCTGGTCTTCATTGTGATCGCGCGCGCAACCCACGTCGGTGCGTCCGCTCATCTGCAGTGTGGGTACGGTGTCCAAAATTAGTGATCCTTCGTAATCTGCTGCTTGCAGCGGCGCAGTGCATTGGCCAGATGATGTCCGCTTTGCACCCGCTTCTCGATGTCCTTGTACAGTGCGCGGTTGACGATGGTGCTGACGCAGGTCGGCAGATCCGGGCGCAGGATGCGCACGTCGACGTGCTTTTCGTTGGCAATCTTGTACATCAGGCTGGCCAGGGAATCGGCGACGAAAGGCAGTTCGCCGGTGAGCAGCTGGAAGAATGTAACGCCCAGGGAGAACAGATCGGAGCGGCCGTCCACCTTCTTGCCGGCCAGCTGTTCCGGCGACATGTAGGACGGGCTGCCGAGCACGGTGCCGGTCTTGGTCTTGCTGGAATCGACCAGGCAGGCGACGCCGAAGTCGGTCACCTTCACCACGCCGGTCTTTTCGTCGTACATGATGTTGGCCGGCTTGATGTCGCGGTGCACCACCTGCTGCTTGTGGGCGTAGTCGAGCGCCTCGGCCACCTTGATGATGATGTCGAATATTTTCTCCGCCGGCAGCAGATTCTCAGGCCGGCACCAGGCCGACAGCGGCTTGCCCTGCAGGAAGTCCATGGCGATATAGGACAGGTCCTGCTCCTCGCCCACGTCATATACGGTGACGATGTTGGGGTGGTTGAGGCGGCCGGCGGTTTCCGCCTCGCGATAAAAACGCGCCTTCACGTCGGCCAGCTGTTCGTCATCGAACTCCTGCGACAGCGCCATGGTCTTGATGGCCACGGTACGGCCGATGCGCGGGTCGCGTCCCAGATACACCATGCCCATGGCGCCGCGGCCGATTTCGCGTTCCACCTGGTAGCGGCCCAGCATGGGCTTTTGCAGCTTGTCGTAGCTCATCGCCAGGGTGCCGCCGCCGGTATTGGCGGCAAAACCCTTGCCCAGCGCCGTCATCTTCTCCATCTCCTGGTTGAGACGGATGCGATCGCGACTGTCGCGGAAGGACGCCGTGTTTTCCAGGATGTAGTTGAACACGCCCACCGCACGGTTGAACTGCCGCTTGCGTTCGAAATCCAGGCCCAGGTTGTAGAGCATGTCCAGCAGGCCTTCGTCCACGGCGCAGCGGCGGAACTTCTCGAAGGCCAGATCGAACTGGCCCTGGCTTTGCAGCATCTGGCCCAGGCTGCGCTGGGCCTGATCGAGCTGGCCGCGCAACTGCATGGAGCGCTCCTCCAGCAGGCGACGCAGGGCAAGCACGATGACGCCGGCGATCAACGCCACCACCGGCACCATCAGGGGCAGCCACAAGGACTGGGTGGCCATGAGCATGAAATGGGCATTGGCCAACAGGAACAGCATGACCAGACTCAAGGCCAGGCCGGTGCCGATGCGGAAACGGGGCAGCACGAACATCAGGTACAGGCCGGTTATCAGCAATGCCGCCAGCTGTGCCCACACCGCCCACACCGGCACGCTGAACAGATCCTTGTTGAGCAGGCTGCTGACCACATGGGCGCTGGCCACCACCGGCGCCATCGACTCGCCGATGGGGGTGTCCACCATCTCCACCAGCGCCGGTACGGTCAGGCCGATGAGCACGGTCTTGCCGCGAAACTCCGCGGCGTTCACCTGCTTGGCATAGACATCGGCAAAGGAATACATGGTGAACGGCGATTTGCCGTCGCGTCCGCGGTAGTAACGCGGATAGGCCTGCATGGCCGGGTCGGTGCGGAAGGTGGCGCCGTCCAGCTCCACGCCCCGCCCCGGCGCCGCCGTCAGGTGGCTGCGATCCAGCTTGAGGCTGTGCGCCGCCACCAGCAGGGAGAAGGACGGGAAAAACTGCTCGCCGTATTGCAGCACCAGCGGTGCGGCGCGCAGGCTGCCGCCGGCCAGGGGATAGCCGTTGAGATGGCCGATGCCGGCAGCGCCGGCGGCGATGGCGGGAACCGGCGGGTACAGACGATCGGCCGCCGTGGTGCGCGTGGTCAGCACGCTGGGCACGAAATCGAACCAGACCGGCCGGTTGGCGGCGACATCGCGCAGGGCGAAGGCGCTCACCGATTCATCCAGCGGCGGCAGGTCGTCGAAGTGGGACGACGCGGAAAAGCGGTACGGCATGCCGAACACCACGTTGCCCGCCTTGCGGGCGGCACGGCCCAGGGCCCCGTCGGTATCGAGACCCGCCTCGGCGCGGCTCAGCGCCTCATGGGCGCGGGCGTCGTCGCCATAGCTCTCCTGCAGGTGGCGCAGGTAATCCAGGCCATGCAGGTTTTCCGCGCTGTCAAAGGGAATGGCAAGGGCAATGACCGCGGCACGGGCGGAGTGCAGCTGGGCAACGACCTGGGCAAAACGGTCGCGCGGCCAGGGCCAGGGGCCAAGCTGCTGCAGCGAGGCCTCGTCCACGCTGACGATGACCACATTGTCGTCGGCCGGGCGGCCGCTGGTGAAACCGACCGCCAGGTCGTAGGCGGCCCAGTCCAGGCGCGACAACAGTTCGCCGCCCGCTGCCGACAGGCACAGCAGGGTCACGATCAGCCCGGGCAACCAGCGTGCTTTCCAGATGGGTTTCTTCACTCTCTCCACCGCCACAGCCCAATTATTATTATGGTACAGACTGCCTCAGGGCATTAAACCCCATCCGGTCCGCCGGGGACAAGCCAAGTACCGGAAAGAGTGCGGGAATGTGACGGTGGGCACGGTGAGGGCGAATTGGCATCCACCCCGCCCCGCGCCTGCCTAGGGGGGGCTGACTTCCAGCATCCGCTCCAATGCCAGGCGCGCCAGCTGCGCCTCCTCCGGCGCCACCTTGATCTGGTTGACCACGTTGCCCGCCACCAGGTTTTCCAGGGTCCAGGCCAGATGCTGCGGGTCGATGCGGAACATGGTGGAGCACATGCAGACCGTGGGCGACATGAAGTGGACGTGCTTGTCTTCGTGCCTGAACATCTCGTGCAGGCGGTTGACCAGGTTCAACTCGGTGGCCACCAGCCAGCGCGTGCCGGGCGCGGACTCGCGCACGGTCTTGATGATGTATTCGGTGGAACCGACGTAGTCGGACTTCTGGCACACCTCGAACGGCGCCTCCGGGTGGGAGATGATCTTGGCGTCGGGGTATTTCTCCTTGAAGCGGTCGATGTGCTCGGGACGGAACATCTGGTGCACCGAACAAAAGCCCTTCCACAGGATCATCTTCGCATTGCGGATCTGCTCCGGGGTGAGTCCGCCCATGGGCTGGTCGAAGTCCCACACCACCATGTCTTCCAGCGGGATGCCCATGGTGTAGCCGGTGTTGCGGCCCAGGTGCTGGTCGGGGAAGAACAGCACCTTGCCGCGCTGGGCGAAGGACCACTCCAGCACCTTGCGCGCGTTGGACGAGGTGCAGACGATGCCGCCGTGGCGGCCGCAGAAGGCCTTCAGGTCGGCGGCGGAGTTGATGTAGGTGACGGGGGTGATCTGTTCGTCCGGATCGAGCACGGTGGCCAGCTCGCGCCAGGCGCGTTCGACGCTGGCCAGGCTGGCCATGTCGGCCATGGAGCAGCCGGCGCCGAGGTCGGGCAGGATGGCGATCTGCTCGGGGCGCGACAGGATGTCCGCCACCTCGGCCATGAAATGCACGCCGCAGAACACGATGTACTCGGCCTTGGACTGGGCGGCCTGGCGCGACAGCTTGAGGGAGTCGCCGGAAAAGTCGGCGTGGCGGAACACCTCCTCACGCTGATAGTGGTGACCCAGGATCACCAGGCGCTCACCCAGCGCCGCCTTGGCCGCGACAATGCGCTCCTCGCACTCGGCGTCGCTCAGCAGGGCGTATTCTTCGATGGGCCGTACTTCCGCCATCCCAACTACCTCTTCTTCACACCAACCCAAAAGCCATTAACCACGGGGGGCACGGGGAACACGGGGGAATTAACCCCAAATGCCCCGTGTTCTCCGTGGTTCAATCTTCTCACGCACCCTCGGCCTTGGCGGGCTTGGCCACGCGCACGCCCAGCTCCACCAGCTGCTTGGGATTCACCGTGGACGGCGCGCCGGTGAGCATGCAGGCCGCGGACTGGGTCTTGGGGAAGGCCATCACGTCACGGATGGACTTGGCGCCGGTCATCAGCATCACCAGGCGATCCAGGCCGAAGGCCAGGCCGCCGTGCGGCGGGCAGCCGTACTTGAGGGCGTCGAGCAGGAAGCCGAATTTCTCCTCCGCCTCCAGCTGGTCGATGCCGAGCTGGTGGAACACCTCCTGCTGCACTTCCTTGCGGTAGATACGCATGGAACCGCCGCCCACCTCGGTGCCGTTCAGCACCATGTCGTAGGCGCGGGACAGGCAGTTGCCCGGATCGTGGGCCAGCTTGTCCAGGTGTTCCTCCTTCGGCGCGGTGAAGGGATGGTGCAGCGACACCCAGCGGTTTTCCTTGTCGTCGAACTCGAACATCGGGAAATCCACCACCCACAGCGGGCGCCACTGGCCTTCCAGCAGGCCCAGGTCATGGCCCAGGCGGACACGCAGCGCGCCCAGTGCCTCGGTGACCACCTTGGCCTTGTCGGCACCGAAGAAGATCAGGTCGCCGTTCTGCGCACCGGTGCGCTGCATCAGGGCGGTGATCACCTCATCGGGCAGGAACTTGAGGATAGGCGATTGCAGCCCCTCGCGCCCCTGCGCCAGGTCGTTGACCTTGATATAGGCCAGGCCCTTGGCGCCGTAGATGCCGACGAACTTGGTGTAGTCGTCGATGTCCTTGCGCGACAGCTTCTCGCCGCCCTGCGGCACGCGCAGCGCGGTGACGCGGCACTTGGGATCGGCGGCCGGGGCGGAGAACACCTTGAAGTCCACCGCCGTCATCAGGTCGGCCACCTCCACCAGCTCCAGCGGGATGCGCAGGTCGGGCTTGTCGGAACCGTAGCGGCCGATGGCCTCGGCATAGGTCATGCGCGGGAACGGATTGGGCAGCGCCACCTCCAGCACCTGGGCGAACAGGTGGCGGATCATGCCTTCCATCATGACCATGATCTGCTCCTCGTTCATGAACGAGGTCTCGATGTCGATCTGAGTGAATTCCGGCTGGCGGTCGGCGCGCAGGTCCTCGTCGCGGAAGCAGCGCACAATCTGGTAGTAGCGGTCCATGCCGGACACCATCAGCAGCTGCTTGAAGATCTGCGGCGACTGCGGCAGGGCGAAGAAGCTGCCCTGGTGGGTGCGGCTCGGCACCAGGTAGTCGCGCGCGCCTTCCGGCGTGGCCTTGGTCAGCATCGGCGTCTCGATGTCGAGGAAGCCGTTGTCGTCCAGGTACTCGCGCAGGGCGCGGGTGATCCTGGAGCGGAACTTGAGGCGCTCCAGCATGGCCGGGCGGCGCAGGTCCACGTAGCGGTACTTGAGGCGCAGTTCCTCGGATACCTCGTCATCGGCGTCGTCCAGCTGGAACGGCGGGGTGTCGGAGCGGTTGAGGATGGTCAGGGTCTTGCCCAGCACCTCCACCTGGCCGGTGGGCAGGTTGGCGTTCTCGGTGCCGGCGGGGCGGCGGCGCACCCGGCCCTTCATCTGCAGCACATATTCGCTGCGCACGGCCTCGGCGGTGGCAAAGGTCTCCTGGGTGTCCGGATCGAACACCACCTGCACCAGCCCCTCGCGGTCGCGCAGGTCGATGAAGATGACCCCGCCATGGTCACGGCGGCGATGGACCCAGCCGCACAACTCAACTTCCTGATCGATAAGGGATTCGTTCAAATGGCCGCAATAGTGGCTGCGCATGGGGGATAAAGTCCTGTTACATCAAAAATAAAGGCGGGAATGTTACGGCCAGCGCCCGGCCGGCGCAACCGGCAGATACAAGGGAAAACGGACCGGGGACAGGCCGGGAGCGCGCGCGGCGCCCCTTGCCCGGCCCTATTTCGCGCCGTTGGGGACCACGACGCCCATGGAGATGATCATCTTCAGGCCGTCGTCCACGCTCATGTCCAGCTCCACCACGTCCTCCACGGGCACCATCAGGAAGAAGCCGGAGGTTGGGTTGGGGGTGGTGGGCACGTAGACGTTGACCACTTCGCGGCCGGTCTTGCGCTGGGCCTCGCCCACGCCGGTGCCGGTCTGGAAGGCCAGGGTCCACAGCCCCTGGCGCGGGTATTCGATGAGCAGCACCTTGCGGAAGGACTGGCCGCCGCTGGAGAACATGGTCTCCGCCAGCTGCTTCACCGCCATATAGATGGAGCGCACCAGGGGGATGCGCGCCAGCAGCCGCTCCCACAGCGCCACCAGGCGGCGGCCGAACAGATTGGCCACCAGCATGCCGGTGGCCAGCACCACCAGCACGGTAAGCACCAACCCCAGGCCGGGGATATGGAACCCCAGCAGGGTGTCCGGGCGGAAGCGCTCCGGCAGCAGCAGCAGCGTCTGGTCCATGGTGCCGACCAACAGCCTGACCACCAGCACGGTCACCCCCAGGGGCAACCATATAAGGAGACCGGCAATCAGGTAACGCCGCAAATGGTGCATGCAGGGGCAGCCTTACTTGGTCGCGGCACAGCCGCAGGCGCCGGCGCCGCAGCCGGACGGGGCGGATGCCGAACTGGACTCGGCCACGTTCTTCTTGCTGCCGGACTTGAAGTCGGTCTCGTACCAGCCGCCGCCCTTGAGACGGAAACCGGCGGCGGAGATCTGCTTGGCCAGCTCCGGCTTGCCGCAGGCGGGACAATCGGTGAGCGGGGCGTCGCTCATCTTCTGCATCGCTTCCATCTGGTGGCCGCAGGCCTTGCAGGCGTATTCGTAAATAGGCATGGGATTACCTCGTCAAAAACACAGGGCGTTATTCCGCCTGATAAATAGGGATAAGGGGAGAAAATTCAAGCCGGGCTCATTCCAGCCCGAAGTGCTCGCGTTCGACGGCGCCGGAACGCTCCATGGCGGCGCGCGCCTCGGCAATGGCCTTCTTCAGTTTCTGGTGCTCGGTGACCGACTGGCCGGAACGGTAGAACAGCTCGGCGGCCTCCAGCACCTTTTCCAGCCCCTTCACCCGGTAATTCAGGTTGAGCAGGGCCTTGGCCACGTGGTGCGGGTCGTCGCCCTGCTCGCGCATGCGGCCGGCCTCGGCCAGCGCGTCCTTCATTTCCTGCTCGGTGGGCATGCCCATGGCTGTTTCTCCGGCTAAACAACTGATTTGCGGCAGTATACCCGAGAGGAGAGGCACGAGATACGAGGGGCAAGGTACAAAAAATCCCCCCATGCTGCGCCGCCACTCCCGACATCTCTTGTCTCGCCGCCCGCCCCTCGCACCTGTCTTCTCCGTATAATGTCAAAAACCTGCGACCCAGACCGATGCATATCCGCCATACCGAACCGCCCGCCCAGACCCGCCGCGACTGGCAGACCATCCGCTTCCTGCTGCCCTATCTGTGGGCCTACCGCGGCCGTGCCGCGCTGGCGCTGGCCTTCCTGATCCTGGCCAAGCTGGCCAACGTCGGCGTCCCCCTGGCGCTGAAGGAGATCGTCGACTTCCTCGATGCCCCCGGCCTGCGCGAGCTGGCCCTGCCCATGGTGCTGCTGCTGGCCTACGGCCTGCTGCGCCTGGGCAGCTCGGCCTTCAACGAGCTGCGCGACGTGGTGTTCGCCCGCGTGCGCCACGGCATCATGCGCCGCCTGTCGCTCAAGTTTCTCGAACACCTGCACGCCCTGTCCCTGCGCTTCCACCTGGAGCGCAAGACCGGCGCCATCACCCGCGACCTGGAACGCGGCACCCGCTCCGCCTCCTCGCTGCTCAACTACATGCTGTTCAACATCCTGCCGACCCTGGTGGAGGTGACGCTGATCGCCTCGGTGCTGCTGGTGAAGTACGACCCCTGGTTCGCCATCATCACCTTCGTCACCGTGGCGGTGTACGTGGCGTTCACCTTCGCCATCACCGACTGGCGCATGCAGTACCGCCACCAGATGAATGCGCTCGATTCCCAGGCCAATTCCCAGGCGGTGGACAGCCTGCTCAACTTCGAGACGGTGAAGTATTTCAATAACGAGGCCTACGAATACCGCCGCTACGACGCCTCGCTCAGCGGCTGGGAAGACGCCGCGGTCAAGACCCAGACCTCGCTCTCCAGCCTCAACATCGGCCAGGGTGCCATCATCGCCGTCGGCGTCACCCTGATCATGGCGCTGGCGGCGCGCGGCGTCATCAACGGCAGCATGTCGCTGGGCGACCTGGTGCTGGTCAACGCCTTCATGCTGCAGATGTTCATCCCGCTCAATTTCCTCGGCGTGGTGTACAGCCAACTCAAGCACGCGCTGTCGGACATGGCGCAGATGTTCGATCTGCTGCACCGCCCGCCCGAGATCACCGACCGTCCCGACGCGCATCCCCTGGCGGTGGGCGACGGCGCCATCCGCTTCGAGCGGGTCAGCTTCGCCTACAACGCCGACCGGCCGATCCTGTTCGACGTCGACTTCGCCATCCCGGCGGGGCGCAAGGTGGCGGTGGTCGGCGCCAGCGGCAGCGGCAAGTCCACCCTGGCGCGGCTGCTGTTCCGCTTCTACGACGTCAGCGGCGGCCGTGTCCTGATCAACGGCCAGGACGTGCGCGAGGTCACCCAGCACAGCCTGCGCGAGGCCATCGGCATCGTGCCGCAGGACACCGTGCTGTTCAACGACACCCTGTACTACAACATCGCCTACGGCAGACCCGACGCCAGCCGCGAGGACATCTTCGCCGCCGCCCGCGTGGCGCAGATCCACGACTTCATCCAGTCCCTGCCGCAGGGCTACGACACCCTGGTGGGCGAGCGCGGCCTCAAGCTTTCCGGCGGCGAAAAACAGCGCGTCGCCATCGCCCGCGCCATGCTGAAAAAGCCCCGCATCCTGGTGTTCGACGAGGCCACCTCCTCCCTCGACTCGCAGTCGGAACAGGCGATCCTCGAGGCGCTGGAGCGGGTGGCGCAGGATCACACCACTCTGGTCATCGCCCACCGCCTGTCCACCATCGTCGACGCCGACGAAATCCTGGTGCTGGACGCGGGCCGCATCGCCGAGCGCGGCACCCACCGCGCCCTGCTGGAACACAGCGGCCGTTATGCCCACCTGTGGGCCTTGCAGCAGGAAGAGCGTGCCCGCGAGGCGCTGCCCAAGGCGATGTAGGAACCCGCTCCGTGGGCGAAGCGGTGCCTGACCCAGGCGTTATTCGCCGAGGGGACTCGGCTCCTACATTTATATGGAAACCTTGTGATATCGTTCGGCCATGACCAAAAAGAAAACCGCCCCCGCTGCCGACACCCTCAAACTCCGCCGCGTCGCCATCGACACCTACCGCGAAAACGTGGCCTATATGCACCGCGAGTGCGAAATCTACCGCGCCGAGGGCTTCCAGGCCCTGACCAAGGTGGAGATCAGCGCCAACGGCAAAAAAATCTTCGCCGTGCTCAACGTGGTGGACGACACCAATATCGTCGACCCCTGCGAGCTGGGCCTGTCGGAGCAGGCCTTCGACCAGCTCGACCTGTCCGCCGGCCACAGCGCCACGGTGGCCCAGGCCGAGCCGCCGCCGTCCATGGACGCGGTGCGGCGCAAGATCGCCGGCAGCCGCCTGCGCCTGAACGAGTTCCAGGCCATCACCACCGACATCGTCAACAATCGCTACTCCAAGATGGAAATGGCGGCCTTCCTGGTGGCCTCCGGGCAGAACAACCTGGACCGCGAGGAAATCCTGCACCTGACCCGCGCCATGACCGAGTCGGGCGAACGCATCGACTGGCACGAGGCGGTGGTGGCGGACAAGCATTGCATCGGCGGTCTGCCCGGCAACCGCACCTCGATGCTGGTAGTGCCCATCGTCGCCGCCCACGGCATGCTGATGCCCAAGACCTCCAGCCGCGCCATCACCTCGCCGGCCGGCACCTCGGACACCATGGAAGTGCTGGCACGCGTCGATCTTTCGCCCAAACAATTGCGCGAGATCGTGCATACCCATCGCGCCTGCCTCGCCTGGGGCGGCACCGCGCGTCTGGCCCCGGCCGACGACATACTGATCTCCGTCGAACGTCCGCTGGGCATCGACTCGCAGGGACAGATGATCGCCTCCATCCTGTCGAAGAAACTGGCCGCCGGTTCCACCCATCTGCTCATCGACATCCCGGTCGGCCCCACCGCCAAGGTGCGCCACATGCGCGAGGCCTTGCAGCTGCGCAAACTGTTCGAGTACACCGGCGATCGCATGGGCATCCACCTGGAAGTGATCATCACCGACGGCAGCCAGCCGGTGGGCCGCGGCATTGGCCCGGTGCTGGAGGCGCGCGACGTGATGCAGGTGCTGAACAACGATCCGGAGGCGCCGTCCGACCTGCGCCAGAAGGCATTGCGCCTGGCCGGCCGCCTGCTGGAATTCGATCCGGACGTGCGCGGCGGCTACGGCTACTCCATCGCCCGCGACATCCTCGACTCGGGCCGCGCCCTGAAAAAGATGGAAGAGATCATCGAGGCCCAGGGCCGGCAGACCGTGCAGCTCCTGCCCGGCCAGCTCACCTACGACGTGTGCGCGCCGCAGGACGGAGTGGTCACCGCCATCGACAACTACATCATGGCCAAGGCCGCGCGTCTGGCCGGCGCCCCCATCGACAAGGGCGCCGGTGTCGACATACTGAAGAAGCTCGGTGATCCGGTGGTCAAGGGCGAACCGCTGTACCGCGTCTACGCCGAATACAAATCCGACTACGCCTTCGCCCGCGCACTCACGGATCAGAACAGCGGCTACCTCATCGGCACGCCCGACGAAGTGGCCAAAACCTACATGGAGCTGTAGCCATGCTGCTGGGCTTTCACGACTACGAAACACAGGGACGGCGCCTGGCCGACGCCCTCGGCCTGCCCTTCGCGCTGGTGGAAATCCACCGCTTCCCCGACGGCGAAAGCAAGGTCACCCTGCCGGCGCCGCTGCCGGAACAGGTCGTGGTGTGCCGCAGCCTCGACCGCCCCAACGACAAGCTGGTGGAGCTGATGCTCATCGCGCGCACCGCGCGCGAAATGGGCGTCCGCCGCATCGTCCTGGTGGCGCCCTATCTGTGCTACATGCGCCAGGACATCGCCTTTCATGCCGGCGAGGCGGTTAGCCAGAAGATCATCGGCGCCTTCCTGGCCGAACTGTTCGACGCCGTCATCACCGTCGACCCGCACCTGCACCGCATCGAACGCCTGGAGCAGGCCATACCGCAAGGCGATGCCGTGTCCCTCACCGCCGCCCCGGCGATGGTCGAATTCCTGGCGCAGCACGTGCAGAACCCCATGCTCATCGGCCCCGATGCCGAATCGGAACAATGGGTGCGTGCCATGGCCGAACCGGCCGGGCTGGAATACGCCGTCGCCACCAAGGAACGCCTGGGCGACCGCAGCGTGCGCACCAAGCTGCCGGAAGTGGATTACCGGGACCGCACCATCGTCCTGGTCGACGACATGGCCAGCACCGGCCGCACCCTCATCGCCGTGGCCAGCCAGCTCAAGTTCCGCGGCGCCGGCGCCATCCACTGCCTGGTCACCCACGCCCTGTTCGCCGACGACGCCACGCGCCAGTTGCAGGAGGCCGGCATCGAACAGATCTGGAGCGCCGACAGCATCAGCCATCCCAGCAACGTCATCCACCTGGCGCCGCTGCTGGCGCAGGCCGTGCGCAGCATCAATTCCTGAACACCTGCCGCAGACGACTACATTTATGTAGTCGTCTGCGGCAGGTGGTTTGACTCCGGTAACTGCACGGGGCTTCGGCAGGGTGCGCACCGTGCAGCGCCTAACCATGCACTGGTGCGCGATGCGCACCCTACGTGAGACTACGTATGGCTTACTTGGCGCCCTTTGCATCTTTGCGGTGAGAGTTGAGACATGTCCCCCTTCCGCTCCCCCCACAAACTGCTGCTGTTCATCGTCGCCGTCGCCTTCCTGCTCGGCATACTGCAGGTGGGCCTGGTAAGCATCGCCTTCGACAAGCTGGGCCTGTCGCAGCAGGCAGCCTTCCTGCTGCTGTTCAGTTCCCTGGCCGGCAGCATGATCAACCTGCCGCTGTTCTCGGTGCGCGCCGAACAGCCGCCGGAGCCGCCGCCCCTGCCCACCTTCTGGCCGGTCCAGCTGCCGCCCTTCACCGGCCGCACCGTGATCGCGGTCAATGCCGGAGGCTGCCTGATCCCGCTCACCTTTTCCCTCTATCTGCTGCTGAACAATCCGTTACCCCTGTTCGACGCCGTCTTCGGCGTCGCCGTCATCGCCACCGTCAGCTACCACATGAGCCGCCCCATACCCGGCCTCGGTATCGGCATGCCGGTGTTCATCGCCCCGATCAGCGCCGCCCTGGTCGCCGTCCTGCTCAATCCGGAACAGAGCGCGCCGCTGGCGTATATCAGCGGCACCCTCGGCGTACTGGTCGGCGCCGACCTGCTGCGCCTGAAGGACATCAGCCACATCGGCGCACCGCTGGCCTCCATCGGCGGCGCCGGCACCTTCGACGGCATCTTCATTACCGGCATCGTCGCGGTCCTGCTGGCGTAGTTCGGGATTCAAGACCAGAGACTGTCCCGGACGCCTTCAACCTTGAACTTTGAACGCCTTTCCCTTCACCATTCCGTGCTAATCTCCCCGGCAAATCCGGACCCGAACGCCCATGACCAACGCCCCCAAGACCATACTCATCACCGGCTGCTCCAGCGGCATCGGCCTGTGCGTTGCGCAGGGTTTACAGGCCCGCGGTTGGCGCGTGTTCGCCAGCGCACGCAAGGCGGCGGACGTGGAACGTCTCACGCAGCTGGGCCTGGAATCCCTGCCCCTGGACCTGGCCGACTCCGCCTCGATCCATGCCGCCATGGATGAAGTGCTGCGCCGCAGCGGCGGCACCCTGGACGCCCTGTTCAACAATGGCGCCTACGGCCAGCCAGGCGCGGTGGAAGACCTGGGCCGCGCCGTGCTGCGCGAACAGTTCGAGACCAACCTGTTCGGCACCCACGAGCTCACCTGCCGCGCCATCGACACGATGCGCCGCCAGGGCCACGGCCGCATCGTGCACAACAGTTCCCTGCTCGGCCTGGTGGCCCTGCCCTTCCGCGGTGCCTACAACGCCAGCAAGTACGCCCTGGAAGGACTCACCGACACCCTGCGCCTGGAACTACACGGCAGCGGCATCCACATCGCCCTGGTGGAACCCGGCCCGATCCTCAGCCGTTTCCGCGCCAACGCCATGGCCAAGTACAAGCAGAACATCGACGCCGACAACAGCTTCTTCCGCGACACCTACCGGCGCATGGAAAACCGCCTCACCAAGGTCGGCCCGGCCGCGCCCTTCACCCTGCCGCCGGAAGCGGTGCTGGCCAAGGTAATTCACGCGCTGGAATCGCCGCGGCCGAAGGCGCGCTACTTCGTCACCTTCCCCACCTGGATGTTCGCCGTGCTCAGGCGCCTGCTGCCGGTCGGCGGACTGGACTGGGTACTGCGCCGCGTGTCGCGCGGCGAGAACAAGTAGACGCCACCTCAAAATTCGTAAGAGGAAAACAGCAAACCACGGGGGACACGGGGATACCGGAACAAGACCATGGTTGCCTTTAATACCCATGTGTTCCCCGTGTTCCCCGTGATGAAATCTTTGCGCCTTTGATGTTGAGACAGGTTCTGATTATGTTCCGCAAAATCCGCATCGCCATCCTGCTGTTCATACTGTTCATGGTGGGCACCACCACCTGGCTGACCCAGCTGCGCAGCACCGACTGGAGCCGCACTCAGTGGCTGGTGATCTACCCCGTCAACGGCGACGGCAGCGCGGCCACCGACGCCTATATCAGCAGCCTCGGCGAAGAGTCCTACGCCAGCATCGCCGAGTTTCTCGCCCGCGAAGGCGAACACTACGGCATTGCCGTGGCCCAGCCGGTGGAGGTGCGGCTCGCACCGCAGGTGCATGCCCTGCCGCCGCCCCCGCCGCCGTCGCGCCAACCGCTGGAAGTGGCGTTGTGGAGCCTGCACCTGCGCTGGTGGGCCTGGCGCAACGACAGCTATGACGGCCCCGGCAGCATGAAGATGTTCGTGGTCTACCACGACCCGGAACAGCGCGACCGGCTCGATCATTCCCTCGGCCTGCAAAAGGGACTGGTGGGCGTGGTGCAGGCCTTCGCCTCCGAACGCATGGCCGAGCAGAACAACGTCATCATCGCCCACGAGCTGCTGCACCTGTTCGGTGCCGGCGACAAATACGATCTCGCCACCAACCAGCCCATCCATCCCGACGGCTACGCCGAGCCGGACAGGCAGCCGCTGTATCCGCAGCAGTTCGCCGAGATCATGGGCGGCCGCATCCCCCGCTCCCCCAGCGAGGCGGAAATCCCCCGCCACCTGCTCGGCGTGGTGGTGGGCGAACAAACTGCACGCGAGATCCGCTGGATTAAATGACATGACCGCCGACAGCTACGACGACATCCCCTACGACAGCACGCCGTTTGCGGAAACCCATCCCGATCACCTGTGCGTACTGGGCCGCCTGTTCGGCCTCGACGCACCGGCGCCGGAAACCGCACGCATCCTGGAACTGGGCTGCGCCACCGGCGGCAACATCATCCCCCTGGCCTTCCACCTGCCCAGGGCGCAGATCATCGGCATCGAACTGTCCGCCGCGCAGGTGACGATGGCGCAGGAGCTGATCGGCACGCTGGGCCTGAGCAACATCGAGGTACGCCAGGGCGACATCATGAAGCTGGGCGCCGAACTGGGGAAGTTCGACTACATCATCGCCCACGGCGTCTATTCCTGGGTGCCGGACTTCGTGCGCGAAAAGATGCTGGCCCTGTGCCGTGATCTGCTCAGCGACGATGGCGTCGCCTACATCAGCTACAACACCCTGCCCGGCTGGCGCATGCGCGGCATGCTGCGCGACATGCTGCTCTATCATGCCCGCGACGCCAGAACACCGCGCGCGCGCCTGGACAAGGCCTACGAATTGTTCGACCTGATGGACAGCGCCACCAAAGGCCTCGACGCCCTCAGCGCCAAATACCTGCGCAACGAAATCGCCGCCGTGCGCAAGGCGCACCCCAGCTACATCTATCACGAGTACATGGAAGAGATTAACCAGCCCTTCCTGTTCAGCCAGTTCGCCGCCGACGCCAAACAGCACGGCCTGCAATACCTGTGCGACGTGGAGTTGGGCACCGCCTTTCCCTCCACCCTGGGCGATGCCGCCGAGCAGGCGCTGGAGTTCGCCGGCGATGTGCTGGAGCTGGAGCAGTACATGGACTTCGTGCGCAACCGCAACTTCCGCCGCTCCCTGCTGTGCCGCGCCGAACGCCCCATCACCCGCGACCTGGCGCTGGAACAGTTCGAGAACTTCGCCTTCAGCGCCCTGCTCACGCCGCCGAAGAAGGTGGAACTGAGCCGCCCACGCGAACAGAAGTTCACCTCCGCCGACAACCACGACTACGACGTCAGCCACCCGCTCACCAAGGCCGCCCTGCTGCACCTCGCCGCCGTGCATCCCGACGCCGTCCCCTTCGCCGAACTGGTCGGCGCAGCACAGCAGATCGCCGCCGCCAACGGCGGCCGCCAGTACGCCGACCAGACCGATCACCTGTTCGGCGAACTGTTCAGCCTGTTCGCCCACCAGGCGATCCGCATCAGCCCACGGCCGCAGCATTTCGACAAGGAGTTGGGCGAACGCCCGCGCCTGCACGCCCTGGCCCGGGCCCAGGCGGCGCTGAACCTCGGCCACCTCGCCACGGTGCGACACACCACCGTACAGCTCGACGCCTTCGCCACCCACCTGGCGCGTTTGCTCGACGGGACGCGCACTGTGGAAGAACTGGTGCAGGAGATGGTGGCGGCGCTGGAGCGGGGGGAGGTTGTCGTCGAGGGGGATGGCAAGAAACCGGATGCGAAAAAGTTGGCGGCGACGGTGGCGGCCAATGTGCAGAGGTTGTTGGGGGTGTTTGTTAAGCAGGGACTATTAACCTGATGTTTTTATTCCTTCTCCCTCAGGGCGGGGGTTAGGGTGAGGGGATGAATTGGTGCGCTGCGCGCGCTGATTTTGGCGGGGGATTCCGTCCCCCTACTCCGGGGGTGGTGCGCGCTGTCGCGCGG
>NPIF01000147.1_pt1 | contig 33123 bp, 30 predicted proteins | sample 8637461 | NCBI WGS metagenome assembly NPIF01 (sample SAMN07420641, study PRJNA396082) | bioreactor metagenome | isolation source: sample BR12 brine-fed electro-methanogenic bioreactor BR | place: Japan: Kochi | collected 2016-12-09
GATGAACTGGGCATCATGGGCACCCCCACCATGTATGTCAACAAACGCCAATACAGCCCCTATCAGGACCGCAGCGTCTATACCCTTTCGACCATGATCAGCCTGTTGAACATCAGCGATCAGCGCCTGAACGAATGCCCGACCATTGATGCAAATATTGATGCCGATCTTCAAGCGACCATCACCACTGACAAAGGCGAGATCGTGGTTGACCTGTATGAAGATCAGGTTCCATATGCTGTGGCTTTCTTCAAATATCTGGTCGATAATGGTTGGTATGACAACAACCCCATCTTCGTTGCAACAGATGAGTATGTTATCAGCGGTGATCCATCTACTTCCCTGTATGGCGGGCCTGGATTTGCTTTCTACAACGAAGTAACCGAAGGAGACCCGCTTGAATTATTGGGCGAGGAAGGTCTTCTGGTCACTTTCAATCGCCTTGGCCCAGGATACAACACCGGAACATTCATGCTCACAAAAGGTGCAGTATCTGAATTCTCCGGCGACCTGACCATTTTAGGCAAGGTGGTAAGCGGATTGGATATCCTTAAAGCAATCGAAAATCGAGAATATTCACTTGACCCAAGCGATCCATTCCTCGATACGATCGTCTCGATCACTATTACTGAAAAATGACGATAGACTCGAATAAAAAGAAAGATGGGCTGCGCACGGTTCTCTTCGTTGCCAGCCTGATCGCTTTCTTGTTCACGTTACTTGGTGCCGCCGCTTCTTTTGCTGGCGGCACATTCTTTATTCCATCCCTGGGATTTACCTCGCAAGACCGCGATTTATTCTTCACAATCGGTTTTCTGGGTCTTGCTTTTGCGGGTTTTCACTTCTGGGCAATGCTCAACGCATTTCGTAAACCCAAACCACAAACGCATGCGGAGGGGAAACGACTGCGGTGGTTTTTGGTCCTCAGCATAGTTCTCGTGGCGTGGGCCATCATCCTTCTGCTGGATTACCTGGGTATCATAACGAATATATTGATCCCTCTATATCCAGTGCTGACCCCTCTGGCGGTTGGCATCCCGATCTTATGGATCATCGCCTTTGGCAAGAGAAAGATCACCCCTGTCTCCACCCGCCGCAAAGCAGCCGCGCTGAGCATCGGCACTAGCTACAACATGCTCTTCATTATCTTCATTGAGTTCATCGTGCTTGCGATCATCGCAGCGGCATTCTTGATCTATGCTGCCACACAGCCGCAGTATCAGCAATTACTGAAGATGTTCTCGTTACCTGAGGCATTCGCACAGGTGAACGACGCAATGCTCGAAAGATACGTTCGCGTGATCCTGCAAAATCCGCTCATCCTGGCGACTGTGTTCGTATCTATCGGGGTATTAATACCCTTTATAGAAGAAGCTCTTAAGCCAGTGACTCTTTGGTTCCTGCGAAAACGCTCCGTAAAACAAGAGCAGGGTTTTGTGATGGGGCTTTATTTTGGCGCTGCGTTCGCTTTCTTAGAAAGCAGCGGTATGGTACTCCAATTTAGTTCTGATGGATCCTGGGCGGAGAGCATTTTGCTGCGTGCTGCCACATCGGTACTGCACATCACCTGCAGCGGCTTGGTAGGATATGGTTATGCGCGTGCCATGCAGCCCAACAGCAAGAATGGGGTTGCCAAACCCCTTCTGCTGGCGGTGCTCCTGCATGGCTCCTGGAACTCGCTTGCTGTTCTTTCCACCATCAACACACTCTCCATTGAATTGAATATTCCCAATACACTGCCATCTCTTGATATACTTTTCACCGTTCTATTGATCGTTCTGTGGGTCGTGGTAATGTACATCCTGTGGAAGATGAATAGAAAAATGCAGGACCTATCAAAGCATATTTTTCACAACGAAATTGCGGATGATGGTGTTCTTATAGATGATGTAGAATAAACTAGGAGAGAACAACGGGTGAAGAGACCAACACTGCAGCGCATCGTACGCTTTCTCATGCGCACACTTACCAATACACAATACTTCGGGCTTGAGAATCTCCCCAAAGAGGGGGGCGTGATCATTGCCATCAATCATCTCAGCTATATTGACATCCCCGTCCTATTCGTCAATCCGCATCGTGATGATATCACCGCACTTATCACCACCAAGTACCAGTCCCACCCCTTCATCCGCTGGTTTTCCGAAACTGCCGAAGGTATCTGGATCGACCGCGACATCGCAGATTTCACCGCCATTCGTAAAGCACGCCAGGCGCTGGCAAAGGGGAGAGCGCTGGGCATCTCACCGGAAGGTACACGCAGCAAAGACCATCAATTAGCCGAGGGGAAACACGGTACTGCCATGCTGGCTCTTAAAAGCCAGGTTCCCATCATTCCGGTGGGGATACAGGGCACCGAGTTCGCCATTGATCGACTCAAACATCTCAAGAAACCGCAAATGGTCGCCCGCGTTGGTAAACCCTTCACCCTGCCGCCGATCGAAAATGCCGAAGATAGAGCAGAGATATTGAAACGCTACACTGAAGAGATCATGTGCCGTATCGCTGTCCTGCTGCCTGAAAAATACAGGGGATTTTATAAGGATCACCCCCGCCTGGCTGAATTCGCGGTGTAAAATGCCAAAACTGGTGCTGCTCTGGCTTTCGATGAGTTTCATCGCTGGGATCGCCACCGCCGGAGCAGTCCCTTTTCATACCCCCTGGTTTTTTATTCCGCTGCTCGTAAGCACCTTTTTAGCCTTTATTCTTTATCTGACTAAAACGAAAAGAAGAAACCTTCTTTTCATCTCGCTTTTGCTCACCTCCTTCCTGTTTGGTTTATCCCGCTATGCCTACCGCGCTCATCAAGATATGCACCTGGTGGAAAACATCCCATTCACCGGCAGCTCTGTTACCATCAGAGCCAGGGTGGTCGAACCATCCCGAGATGCGATCGAGCATGCAGAAACCACCATCCAGATAATTGAATTTCTAGATGAAGATAACGAGTGGCAGCCTTTTCAATCCCGGGCCCAAATGCGCCTGCCAACTTCTTTTTCTTTTGCATACGACACAATACTCACACTAAAAGGGAATTTGATCCCCGTGTTGGAAAGCAACCAAAAACCGCACACTGCCTGGTTGGTCCGTAACCGTATAGCCTTCCGCATGTACTATCCTCAAGTTCTGCAAACTACGCAACCACAGGGCAATTCATTGATGGGCTTGCTGCATGGTCTCAAGTCTCGCGCTCATCAAGTTTTGCAGAACATCATCCCCTTTCCAGAGTGCGAACTCCTGGCTGGTATTCTGTTGGGAATCGAGGACCGCATTCCGGATTATCTTGCCGAGGCATATCGCATCACCGGCACGGCGCACATCATCGCCATTTCTGGCTTCAATATGTCGCTGCTTGCCAATATCGTCAGCCGCTCCTTCAACCGCATATTCCCTTATCGTGTAGGGGCAGTCGCGTCCATTCTTGTGATCGCTCTTTACACTCTCTTCATCGGTCCCCAACCCGCCGTGCTGCGAGCAGCGTTGATGGCTATCATTACCATTCCCGCCTATCTCATCGGTCGTTCGATGATCGGAATGCATACCCTGGGTGTGACAGCAGCTTTGATGATGCTCTTCAATCCCTACCTGCTCTGGGATGTGAGCTTTCAACTATCGTTCGGTGCGACCTTTGGATTAATGGCATACACAACTTATTTCAGTACACTGGCTGAAAAATTCATCTTACGCTGGAAACTCCCCTCGCCGCAAATGCTGCTCTCATTTATCAGTGATTTCTTCCTGACCACCCTATCAGCTCAGATCGCGACCTTTCCGGTGCTGCTCCATCACTTTGCAGAGTTCTCGATCCTCTCCCCTTTGGTGAACCTGATCATCCTACCCCTGCAGCCTGCCATCATGATCCTGGGCGGGCTCGCGATGCTAACCGGACTGGTATCTCTCCCTCTGGGACGCGTGCTCGGGTTAATGGCCTGGCTGGTGGCTGCCTTTAATGATCAGATCATCCTGCTCTTTGCGTTAATCCCGCAAACGCTGTCGATCAACTCAGAGATCATGGTATTCGCCAGCATCTTGCTCAATCTTTTGATCCTTCTCGCCGCGATGCGTTCGCAGAAAAAACGATCTTCCCAATATGCACTCTTTTGAAACGTTCACTCATTCCTATTATTGACCCGGCGTTTCCACATTACCAGGGTTAGATCATCATGCATTCCGGCCCCGCCATTTACTCCACACAGACTTTCTTTCAACATACTTACCAGCTGGGTTGGATCAGCATTGCGATGGCGTTGAATAAAACTTTGTAATTCCTCTTCGTTGAATGGCTGCTGGCGAACTACTGCATCCAGAGCACCGTCGGTATACAGAAACAGGAAATCCCCGGGTTCCATACTGATGCTCTTCTGCTTATACACAAAATCATCCTCGATACCTACCGCCATCCCGGTCGGATTTAGTTTTTGAAATTCTTCCACTTTCTTTCTATAGAAGAAAGGCGGATTATGCCCCCCGTTCACATAGGTCAACTTGCCATTTTCAAGATCAAGCAGTCCAAAGAACAGCGTTACAAACATGCCTTCCTGAGCATCATGGTGTATCAGACGGTTGGCACGCGTGATCATCTCCGCCGGTGTGCCGTGGTTGCCCACAACCGCGCGCAGTATCGTGCGGGAGAGCGCCATGAAAAGCGCAGCGGGCATGCCCTTATCGGAGACATCCGCAATGACCAGCGCCAGTGTATGTTCATCAACCGTAATAAAATCGAAGAAATCACCACCTGCTTCAAAAGCCGGCTGCCAGCAGAATGCTGCATCCCATCCCTTATGCTGGGGAATCTCACGCGGCACCAGGCTGTCCTGCACATCGCGCGCCATCTGCATCTCGCGCTGCATGCGTGCTTTTTCCAGGGCAACATGGTGCAGCCACTCATTCTCCAGCAGATAGCCCAGGGTGGGTGTCAGTGCTTCCAGCATTTGTAGATCTTCTCGATCGAAAGCATCTCGTTGGACAGTGTGCAGATAGAGAATTCCGATATTCTTATGGTGGACTTGAATAGGAATGCAAATGAGAGATTTGACCCCATAAGCACGAATGCTGAGGATACTTCTCAAACGATCATCCTCCTGTACGTGATGTGAGATGATGCCTTTCTTCTGCTGCAGCACCAGGTCGATCACTGCCCGTGGCACTGTAATCTCTTCCTGGGAGATGTCCTCTTTTTTCTTGTCTCTCTTTACAAAAGGAATGAGTATCTTATTCTCGTTCAAACGATAGAGATAGCCCTGTTCTGCACCCGTGATATGGATGATCTCATCGGCGATCTCTGTTAATATATGCTCTACTGTCTCCCCCTTTGACAATATCTTTCCAGAACGGTTCCAAAAATCAAGCCTCGCCTGGATATCGGTCACTGGAGGTATTCTCCTGGTTCGGTCAATACGTTATGATGGATCATATGTAGAACACATTGTAGCGTTGAGGGAAGCTGTTTTAGTATTAATGCTCCATTAACAAAAAAAACAGCTAAAATTGGCTATCACTTCAGAAAGGATTTCCTATGGATTGGTTAAAATGCGATCTGCAGGTGCAGACCGATGGGAAAAGCATGCTTGAGATCACCGACCTGATCAAGACCCAGCTTCGCGCCTGGGATATTCGTGAGGGAATTTGCTACCTCTTTCTCCCGCATACCTCTGCTTCATTGGTGACTTGTGAAGCGTATGACCCCAGCGCGCAAAGTGATGTGGAAGGTTTCTTCGACCGTCTGGCTCCAGAACGACAGAACTGGTACCGCCATACACTCGAGGGCAGCGATGATTCACCTTCTCACATCCGCTCGACGATCACGCATTCCAGCCTGACCATCCCCATTGATGACGGACGTCTGGGGCTGGGTACCTGGCAGGGTATCTTCCTGTTCGAGCACCGTGCCCGCCCGCACCGCCGCAATCTGACCATCCGCTGCTTGAAAGTAACCTAGCTTCATGCCTGATAATAAAGAATTATTCCTGCCAAAATTAAAGATGATCCTGGCGGTCATCTTCTGGGGCGGTTCATTCATCGCCATTAAGATTGCTGTGCAGCAGACCACACCAGCAACTGTAGTATGGCTGCGCTTCCTGATCGGTATATTGTGCCTGCTCCCTTTCATCATAAAAAAAGGTCTGCTGCATATTTCCAGCTGGAAAGAAGCGGGCGAGTACGTGGTGCTTGGGTTTTTAGGTGTCACCTTACACCAATGGTTGCAGTCCAGCGGGCTGGTCACCTCACAGGCATCTACTACCGCTTGGATCGTGGCTTCCACACCCCTCTTCATGGTGCTCATGGGATGGCTGTTCCTCAAAGAGAAGTTAGGCAATTATGGCGCAATCGGTATTGGGCTTGCCACCCTGGGGGTATTGATGGTGGTCAGCGCAGGAGATATTCGCGGGATCTTCAAGAATGGTTTTGGAGCACCGGGTGATATCTACGTCCTTTTGAGCGCACCCAACTGGGCACTCTATTCCATCCTGCTGCGCAGCACACTAAAACGTCAGTCCGCACTCCAAGCCACTTTCTTCTCCATGTTGTTTGGCTGGCTGCTAACCAATATTCAATTCATCGCCGAGAAGAGCTGGCAGCAATTCCCGCAATTCGATCTCTCTGGTTGGGGAAGCATCCTCTATCTGGGTGTCTTTTGCACTTTTCTGGCGTACCTCTTCTATTACGACGCCCTGCAGAATCTGTCCTCAACCACCGTTGGCGCCTATCTATATATTGAGCCGCTGGCTGCCATGCTTTTCGCCGCGTTCATCCTGCAAGAAGCTATCACATTGGCTTCCCTGCTGGGGGGTGGGTTGATCATCGGCGGTGTTATGCTGGTCAATAGGCAAAACGGGAAAGCGACCAAACCAGAAGATCCGGTTATTCCAATAGAATGAGCGTAGGGCTTATTGGGACTTCCCACCTACTATCATCTATCGATCACAGGTAGGATCATTGTATATTGGTTTCTCCCCCTTCCTTTGTTACAATGAAAAGACCACCAACCAGTAAAGGGCAAACAAATGACAATAAAAGAAAAGATCAAGAAGATCCTGGACCTCGTTGCTGCTGACCAACAGCAGCTGCTTGATTCTCTGACACAGGAGGAAAAGGACGAGATCGGATCCATTGAGGGCTGGGGGTTCAAAGATGTAATCGTGCACAGTACTTATTGGTGGAACATATTCCTGGAACGTTTACAGGATAGCGCGGAGGGGAAGGAGATCAAAAAACTCGAAGAAGACATTGATCACGTCAATGATGCAGTTCTCGAGGCACATAAACAAGATACTTGGGACAAAGTGCTGGCGGATAATGAAAACGCCCACGCAGAAGCCCTGGCCTGGTTGGATAAGCTCAGTGAAGCTGACCTATCCAACAATGAACTATACGATTGGTTGCATGGACGCGCCCTATACAGTCAATTTTTGGGGAATTGTTGGCATGATGAATGGCACTTTGCGCGCTACCTGGCTGAGCATGGAAAGCTCGAACAGGGAACAGCCTTGCAGGAAAATTTCGTGACACAGCTGCGCATCCTGCCCGAATGGGAATATATCGCCACCTACAACCTGGCTTGCTACTATTCGGTTTCGGGCAAGAAACAAGAAGCCATCACCACCCTCAAGAAAGCACTCAAAATGCGTCCGGACATGAAGGAATGGTCAAAGGAAGATCCAGACCTGGACAACATCCGCGAGGAACCGGAATACCTCAAGATCTACGAAGAATAATCTCTCACAATTTTTTCAATCATCGATCATCAAAAGAAGTACGGCGGCGCTGTGCTTTCTTTTGTGCGTGCATTTTCTTATGCTGCAAGCGACGCTCCACCGACGCGCGAGATGGCTTGGTGCGTTTACGTCTGCGTTCGCGTTTGGCAGCCGAACGCAGCAATTCCACAAAACGTTCCAGCGCATCTTCGCGGTTGGCTTCCTGAGTGCGGTAGCGGTTCGCCGTCAGTATCAGCACACCCTCTTTGTTAATGCGTTTGCCAGCCAGCGTGAACAACCTTCGGCGCACGTACTCCGGCAGCGAGGGGCTGTGCGCAGCGTCAAAGCGCAGCTGCACCGCCGTAGAGACCTTGTTCACGTTCTGTCCGCCGGGACCAGAAGCACGCACGAAATCTAACTGAATTTCTGCTTCATTCACCCGAATATCTGCAGTGATCTCGATCATTGAAGTGTACCGTCATCCTTTCCAAGTTTATCCCTCATAGTATACCGTTCAGTAGGAAGGCTCGCTTTCCAAAGTGGGATTACTGCAGACGTCCATCTGCGATGTACAAGATCTCCTGCGCCCGTGAGGCGATCTTCTCGTTATGCGTCACCAGCAGAATAGTGGCGTCCATATCTCGTACCAATTTCTGTAGTAAGTTCATGACCTGCTCTCCCATCGCCAGGTCGAGGTTCCCGGTGGGCTCATCCGCCAGAATCAATTTGGGATAGTTGATCATCGCGCGTGCGATCGCCACTCGCTGCTGCTCACCACCAGAAAGTTCCCCGGGAAGATGGTCCCAACGATCAACCAGACCGACCAGTTCGATGAGTTCGCTGGCTCGCTGTTCCAGGTCAAAATCGATCTGCTTGCGGAAGGGCAGCAGTGGTAAAACCACATTCTCCAACACATTCAGTGAAGGGATCAGGTTAAAGAGTTGAAAGATGAAGCCGATATTCCGTTGGCGGAAATCCGCCAATTCATCGTCCGACAAATCTTGCACACTGCTGCCTTCAAAGATCAATTCGCCCTCGGCGGGTACATCCAGCGTGCCGATCAGGTTGAGCAAGGTGGTCTTCCCACTACCGGATGGCCCCATAATGGCAGTGAAAGAGTTTCGCCGCAGTTTGAGTGAGACATCGCGCACTGCTTCCACTTTTCGAAAGCCGGTATCATAGGCTTTATACAAATGTTGGCAAATTAATAGATTGTCATTCATCATTTCCTCCCATCAGATTCAAGATCGTCTGGTAGATCAAGGCGGTCATCTTGAACAAGTCATCTTCGTTTATCGTACTGGCGTCATCCTGCTCCGTCCCGATTAATTCGCTACCGTTGCCGTAGATGGCGAGCGCCGGAAGTCCGTCTGATAATAAGAGGTGGATATTGAAAGGTTTCCAATCCACCTGCAAGCCTTCGTTTATGGACAAACCCAGCACCTGACTGGCTGCTTCTACACTTTCTTTTAATTCCAGCGGGCTTTCTGTGAGCCCCATTTTATCTGCGCCCAGGCTGTTGTACCAATCCCATAATCCAGGCATATCCAGGTCGAGAAAAGTTTTCCAGTAATTGACCGCATAGTACTGCCCTTCGTTCTTCAAGCGTTCTTGGTCCAATCCACGCATGGCAACACCCATATATTCGTTCACCATGATATTATCCCAATTGCCCAACCAACCCAGATCGATGACTGCTTGAACGTTCTCTTTGCTTTCCCCTGCGGTCAGCAAAGTATGGATCACCCCACTGCTTGCATTATCATCTCCGGTAAGGAAGATAAAGCGCAGTGTGTAACGCGGGGGTTGCGCCTGGAACAGGCGCGCTAATTCCAGCATGCCCGCCACACCACTCGCACTCTGATCAGCGCCCGGACTACGCATGAAAGAATGATAGGATGTCATCAGCCAGATCTCTTTTTGTGGCTCCTCGCTTCCGGGGATAGTGGCTGTGATCACTTCACTCCAGTTCAAACTTGCGCTCAAATCATCGCGCGTACGCAGCAATTCCAGATCATCCTCTTGCAGGTAACTGGTGACTACTAGCGCGCTTGATGAAATGTCGGTTCCTTGTTTCGCCAGGGGATCAAAGCTCATGGTGGGGCCACTGAATCGCTCCGCATAGGGGATTCCAAACAATATCAATTTTCCGGTCAGATCCTCATCCGGTGGTAATACTTCTCCATATTCGATATACAATAGCGGGTAGTGCTCATCAATCGTCGGCTGACCACTGCTGGCATGATAAGCAATACAGTCCACACCGCTCAATTCCCCCATTGGGTCATAATAATTGTGGTAATTTGAGGCGAGAATACGCTGCACTTCCTTCCCTTCCGTATCGTAAATGGTCAGGTCTCGCAATGGAAGCCTCTGTTGTTCAACATGCAGACCATACTGCTCTATCTTGTTTGTGATCATTTGCACCACTTGCTGCGACGCCGAGTTGTTCAGTCCGCGCGGACCCAAGGTAACAATATCTTCAACCATGGTCATCATCTGGCTGGTGTCAATCTGTTTTTGTAGTTCTTCCAACCGGGTTTCAGCGCGTGTGATCTCTTCGACCAGCGCTTCTACATCCGTGCTCCTACCGCCCGCCCAATACAACATGCCACCCAGCAAAGCCAAAAGCAACAGCACCGACAACACCGTACGCCATTTCTTGCTCTGCCTGGGAGAATCAGTTTCCTGCGTGAAGAGTTTTCCCGGGACTTGCAGTGCAGGATGGATCGCCACCAGCAACCCAACCAGAAGCGCGCCAGCAAAACTGGCAAGCAGCATCCAGCCCAAGCCCGTGCTAATTGTGCTTGTTATGGCGATGAAGATCAATGTTCCCAATCCGCTGCCCACTAACCCGCCCACGCCACTGATGAAAATGCTTTCTAGCAGCAGAAAGGCACTGATATGTTTCTTGCGCCAGCCCGCCGCGTGCAGGAACTTGAATTCAGAGAAGCGCTCCAACACACCAAGCATCAGATTCTCATACATGACCAGCAACCCCATCACCAGGGCTATGCCGACCATAGCAAAATGTGCCTTACGCAGGTGCAGTGCAATGAACTCTCCCAACAGTGTGACCTGCAATGTCCCATGCAAATTAATGAGGATATTGAGCAAGAGGTTAACCAACATAAATCCTGCCGCGAAAGCCAGGATGGTAAACAGGTTACGGCGTTTACGCCGCAAGAACTGCTGACGGAAGAAATGCGCAAAACGCATTTGCCTGGTCTGCGCAGAATGTTTGGCAGCGCTGGTGGGTGTGATCTCGCCGCGCTGCAGCAGCTCACGTGGAGTATAACCCAGCGCGCGCCGGATCGCGGGTACTCCCGCCAGCACATACAACAGCGGCACAAAACCTGCCATACCTGCTACCAGCCGCCAATCAGTCTGTATCTCCAATGCACCACTCAAGAGCAGTGTGAAGAGCGCCGCCAATCCCGCCCCGATCGCGCCCATCAATAACAACTCGCTCAGCAGCTGACGGAAGACGTCCCTGCATCGCCAACCAACCGAACGCAGTACGCCGATCTCACGGATGCGCGACAGTAAAGACACATTAGTAGTGAAGAAGATAAACACACCAGCGATAACCACGAACAACACCATCAACGATGCGTTGACAGCGTTGATTCCCTGAGTGATGTACTGCACAGCGCCCAGTGTGGTCCAGGATTGCTCCAGGTATCCCATCTCCGGCACGTGTACCCATACCTTGCGCGGCGACGAACCCGCAATGACATCCACATGCAATCCGGTGCGCTCTTTGATCTCCGCCGCCACCCGCTCCACCTTACGCAGGTTGGCTTCGGAATACTCCTCAATGCCTGCCACGCGCACCCGGATGGCGTCAATATAGTCCTCCCGTCCACTGAGCAGCTGCGCGCCCTGCAGATTGGTCAACGCCAGCGGCGGTCTTGTTACCACTCCTCCTGGATTTAACCCAGGCAAGATGGTCTGCGGCTCAACCAACTCCGCTGCTTCATCATAGCGTAATACTGCCTGTGGTGGTTCGTATATACCCAGAGGTGCATAGGACAATTCATCAATGCTATCGTGAATATCGCTGATGTCATAAATGCCCACCACCTCGAATAAAAAACCCGCTGGAGCATGCATCTCAAGCGGACGATAGATGACCTCCTCCTCTGCGATAAGGGGCAACTGGTCATAAAAATATTCTCCATAGAAATCCCTGGCTTCCGCGATCGCCGTGCTTGTCTCCTCCCCCCAGGTGCCGTGCGCCTGTAAACGAAAGATGGGAACCTGATCCTCAAAAGGAGAGACATCCACCGATTGGTAAGAATACCCACCCGGCACCAGCATCACATCTTTCATGATAGAAACCCCACCAACCGCATCAAACTCCATGTTTAGCATATCGCTGTTAATAGCTCCCCCATAGCGTGTGCTGAAGAGCACTGACTGCTCTGCCAGCGGTTTGCGTCCGCAAGTCAGGTTCACTGCTTCATCCATGATTAGTGTGCCTTGTGCATCCATGATGGGCGCATAATGTTCAATCATATTCTGGTTGCGCTCTTGGACGCTTTCTTTTGTAGCATAAACTCCTTTGACTTCCGCGATACTCTCGATGGGGATGGCATCGATGCGCATTTCCACCCCCAACTGGCTGTATGTCTGATTGTTGACAAGAAGCGGTACCATGGAAGCCCTGCGATTGTTAAGCCGATCCCATCCCGGCGACAGCGGTCCATCCCATAGATAATCGCCATCCACCCGAGCATCCTCCAACCCAATCAGGTGCGCCTCCTGCACCGGATCAATGCCTGCTACCAGCACCCACTGGGTGGGGATATAACCTACCAACAGTTCTGCCATTTTGATATTTTTACGAGGGGCAAATGTAGTAGATAGATTACCCACAATAAAGACATCATATACACCTCTTCCCATCCCGAAATAAGTATATTGTTCAGAAGCACCTTGAAGTTGTGGGGTATCCCCAAAATACTTGGTGCGAATCTGATAAAGCGTGTTCTCCTGCCAGGGGTCTATGCGCACGATGATGGCATCGGTACCATTCATGAAATAACCAACCGTAGCCACCGGCGCTGCTACCTCCACCTCCCTCAGGCTGCGGATGAGATCGTACTGTGCTTGCGTGACGCCCCCATGGGTTGTGCCCAGGTAGTTACCCTCTACCAGTTGCGAATCGCGTTCCACCTGAGAGACCGCACTCTCAGAGCGCACCAGAATATCGTACTTCCCACGCCAGTGCTGCGAGACCTCCGCAGTGGAGGTGACCTCAACCATGTGCAGCATGGCGGTGAACAGGCTGATGCCACTACAGATGATGAACACCCCTACCAACTGCAGCCAAGTGATCTTCAAGAAACGCCCGCGCCGCAGTTGCCTACTTTGCCTTGTCTTTCTATTCAATCTCCACCTCCTAGAGAAATGGTTCCATTACACAGGATCATTAAATATGGTTCTGACAATAAGCTGGGAATAGAGATAAATGTATAGTTGGGGAAGTTAGTTTGCCGATTTCAAGAATTGATTCTCAGCGTTCGACCTTCAAAAGCTGATTATTTGTATACAACTGATGAATCGTACTTTGGAGTATCCGGTCCATTATAAAGCATCCACGATTGGTAATACGGGCTGCTCCCTCCACAGGTGAAATCATGGTAGATAGTATATATCCCTTCTGTATATCCACATGTTCTGTAGGTTCCACATCCATCCCCCCATGTTACCTGGATACAATAGTTAGTTCCATCGCCTGAGATTCCCACCTGCCATACAGCTCTGTAACTTGGAGTAAATACCGTCTGCGATGAAGGATAGACACCAAACTCTGTTGGTCGGTAAAGAGGCTCGGGCTCCTGCCCATCTGCCAAAGCGGGTGTAATGCCCGCCATAGATATCATCAACACTGCTAAACAAACAGATACGGTAATTTTTTTCATTTTTCCCTCCTGCTTGCTCGCGTTGGAAACCACTTCCCCAACTTAGCTTAAGTCTATAAGACTTGCAAATCCAGAAATAGTGCTTAAGATCACCAATCCCCTGCGCCCAAATGTCATCATCCCCCGAACATAAGAATTCTATCAACGTTTCGGAGTATTGCCTTCATACGTTCAGTTTGTATAATAATAAAAGCACAATAAGTATTTTATAAATCCTTAAGGAGTAATAATGGCAGCAAAATTTGAATTGAAGAACAGCAGCGGCGGACAGGTCATGTTCAACCTCAAGGCTACCAACGGGCGCGTCATCCTCACCAGCGAACGTTACACCAGCATGTCCGGTGCCAAGAATGGCATTGAATCGGTGCGCAAGAACAGCAAGTTCGATGAACAATTCGAACGCCTTACAGCCAAGAACGGCGCCCCCTACTTTGTGCTCAAAGCCCGCAACAACGAACCCATCGGGCGCAGCGAGATGTATTCTTCCAAGGCATCCATGGAGAACGGTATCGCCTCGGTCAAGAAGAACGCTCCGCTCGCTAAGATCGTGGACCTGACCGATTAGGTCATCTTCACAATTCCATATTTTTTAAGATAAGCACACCGGTTGTGTACTATGGCAACCTGTGTGCTTTTATAATTCGCTCCCTTCCAGCATGAATTTGCGGTCAGGTATATAATAGTCCCCGACTTCAACGAGGAGATCCTATGACCGTTTTTGTAGATTCAGCTATCATCAGCGAAGTGGAGCGCGCCGCTGTCTGGGGCTTCATCGCAGGTGCCACCACCAACCCCACTCTGTTGGCAAAAAGCTCACTGCCACCACGCGACACATTGAAAAAGATGGCGTCCCTCCTGCCGGGTTCCATCTTCTACCAACTCACCGCACCCACCGCAGAGCAGATGCATGACGAAGCCCAAAGAGCGGCTGATATCCTGGGAGAACAGCTCATCCTCAAGATCCCTGCCACACAAACCGGTTTCCGGGCTGCCGCCGTGCTATCCAAGCGTTATACCTGCGCCATCACCACCATCTTCGCCCCCGAACAGGCGCTAATTGCGCACGACGTGGGCGCACGCTTCGCCATCTACTATCACAACCGCGCCAAGCGCTGGCTGCCCGAAGGTGATCTACTTGGTTCTGCACTGGTGCAGTGCCTCACGCCTTACCAGAACGAGATCGAGGTCATGGCCGCCAGCTTCCGCAGCCAACAGGATGTTGAGGAAGCCATGCAAGCTGGTGTGAAGCACATGACCATCAAGTTCGACCTGCTGCAAGAGCTATTAGAGAACGAATATACCCTGCAAGCCATGCAAGATTTCAATGAAAATGGCTGCGGGATAGGATATGATTAAACACAAGTCATCACATACCCAACACAGGGTTTCTGGAGGGAACATGAAATTTCTCATCACCGGCGGCGCCGGATACATTGGAAGCAGCATTGGTTCTGCCCTGCTCGATAACGGACACACCCCCATCATCCTTGATTCGCTGGTCACCGGGCGTCCCGAGTTCACCAAAGATCGCATCTTCTATCAGGGCGACATCGCCGATCATGCCATCATCGAGCGCATCTTCAGTGATCATCCAGACATCGAAGCTACCATCCACTGCGCCGCGCTCATCGTGGTTCCCGAATCAACCCAAAAGCCCTACGAATACTACCGCGAGAATGTCGGCAAATCCTTCGAGTTGTTCAACTCGCTGCACCAGGTGGGCTGCAAACGCATCGTATTCAGCTCCTCAGCAGCCATCTACGACACAGTGCCCAACTTCATGGTGACCGAATCCTCTCCACTCAACCCTACCAATCCCTATGCCCGCACCAAGATGATGATGGAAATGGTGCTCAGGGATTACTGCACAGCATATGATATGCAGGGCATCGCTCTGCGTTATTTCAACCCCATCGGTGCTGATCCCAAGATGCGTTCCGGTCTGCACGACAAGAACCCCTCACATGTGCTCGCCAAAATGGTAGAAGTGCAGTTGGGTCGCCTGCCTGAATTCGTCATCACCGGCACCGACTTTCCCACCCGCGATGGCACCGGCATCCGAGATTACATCCATATCTGGGACCTGGTGCGCGCACATCTGCACGCCGTCACCGATTTTGACGCTGTCTTTGAACGCGCAGGTAATCCGGAGGAAAATTTCCTGGTCATCAACCTCGGCTCCGGCAACGGTGTCACCGTGCGCGAGCTGGTAACCGCATTCGAGCATGTCATCGGTCAGCCCATCAATAAACGCGAAGGGCCACGCCGACCGGGCGACTCTGCCGGAGCGTATGCCAACGCTGATCGAGCGGCGAAGTTATTGAATTGGAAAACGGAATTGTCCATCGAACAGGGAATCGCAGACGCGCTCAAATGGGGCGAGATACGCGATTCGATCCTGCACTACGATTAAAGCGGCTATCCGCCAACCCTATCGAAAAAGATCATCTCCATACCCACCTCCAGGGTGGTGTAGCCGCGTTTGATATCGCCATCCAGGTCATACAGAGCGCGGTAGATGTCTTTTAATCCTTCAAAGCTGAAGCGCCGGCACTGCTGTACCAGCTTTTTCGCCACATAGGGATGCACATGGATAGTGGCTGCCACTTTGTCAGCACTGCCTGTCTGCAGTGCTTCTTTTGTCAACAGCAGCAAGCGGAATTGGCGCACAACCATGGAAAAGACGCGCGCCTGATCCTGGTTGCCGAACATGGTACGCATATGATGCAAAGCCTGTTGGGCATCTCCCAATGCAAAGGCATCCACCATGGCAAACACATCCTCTTCCGGCATACTGTTGGACAAGGCATGCACATCTGCTTTCGTAATGGCGCGTTCTCCATGCACATAAAGGCATAATTTCTGCACCTCCTGGCGCAGCTGCAGGATATCATCCCCCATCGTGTTCGCCAGTTCAAGCGCCGCCGCGCGTTCGATGGTCTCGCCTTCCTGTTCGACCATCTTCATGACATGCGCGGGCATGTCTGATTTTGAAGGAATACGGAATTGCTTGTAATACAACCAGTCTGTCTCTTGCCTGACCCACTTCTCCAACCAGGGATGTTTGTTGAAGATTTCCCAGTTCCATTTCTTTTTTCGCTTCACCCAACTAGTTGAAAACTCAAGTACCAATGCGGTGGTTGGGGGAACTGCACTCACGATCTTCTGCCAGCGCTCTGTATCCTCCTGAGATCTCACCTGGGCCAGCGCATCACGATAGATGACCAAGCGCCGCTCTACGCCAAACGGGAAAAGGTTGACGTTGTTTGCCAATACATCCAGACCATCCACCTTGCCCTGCAGTGTGGCCACGTTTAGATTCGCCATCTCCTCGTTTCCCAACTCTTTGCAGAACTTCGCTTCCGCTGAACGCATGGCGTCCAGGTCATCCCCAAGGAATACATATACGGATGGTTTCTTCTGGATCTCGTTCTCAGCCTGCATGGCTTACGCCGTTCTGAATTCTGTCTGTACGCGGTGGATCACGATACCATAACGTTTGATGCAGCGCACTTCACGCACCAGTATCTCATTGAAGTGATCGACCGAAGTGGCTTTTTCTTGCAATACCGGGCCGATCGGCTTGGCGGCTTCAAAACCCAACAAAGCCATCAAGACTGCCAGCGGGATGCGGCGCGTTTTCTTGCGCAAACTGCTTCCGGTCCCTGCCATTGCCAGCCATGCCAGCCCGCCCGATACAACAATGCTGGGAACCAGGTTCGACCCACAATTATCGTGCATCGCCAGCCCCGTTTCCCCAGCCTGCATGCGCTGCAGCGCTTCCTGCGCTGACTGCATGACCAGTTCGGTGGGCACATCCCCCAATAACCAGAAACCGCCCGCGTCCGAAAGTCCGCTCACCCTGGCACGGGTGACCTTGGTTGATAGAACATGCAGAGTAGCATGTTCCAATGCATGATTTGAGCGTACCTTCCAGACAGGGTTCGTTTCCAGTATATTTTCCATGAGTTCCTCTTTTTCTTATGATCCTTTGAGCGCTGATTGTACCGCATCTCGCAGAGAACGCGCTTCGATGATCTCGATTCCTGATGGGAATTTCTCCCCTTTTCGCGCCCGTTTGGGTATGATGGCCTTGGTAAAACCCATCTTGGCGGCCTCACGCAGGCGGGACGCCATTTGCCCCACCCAGCGCAGCTCGCCTGATAAGCCGATCTCGCCGATCAATACCATGTGCGGGTCAACCGCTTTATCGGTCAGTGACGATGCGATCGCAACCGCGGTCGCCAGGTCAGCTGCCGGTTCTTCCATTCGAAAACCGCCCACCACATTCACAAAAACATCTTGATCATACAGGCGCAGGCGGTTGCGCCGGGTTAGCACCGCCACCACCAGCAGAAGGCGATTGAAGTCCACTCCATTCGAGGTGCGGCGTGGATTGCCAAAATTGGTGGTGCTAGTCAGTCCCTGTATCTCAACCAGCAAGGGGCGTGTTCCTTCCATGGCTACCGCCACGGCGGAACCGGGGGTGTTCTCCATGCGCTCAGCCAGGAACGCCTCGGAAGGATTGCTAACCTCGACCATGCCAGCCTCGCGCATCTCAAAAACACCTACCTCCGATGTGGGTCCAAAACGGTTCTTCATCGTGCGCAGGATGCGGTAGCTCTGGTAACGATCGCCCTCCAACTGCATGACCGTATCTACGATATGCTCCAGCACCCGTGGACCGGCGATCATGCCTTCTTTAGTGACATGTCCGATCAAAAAGACCGTGATGCCGCTGGTCTTGGCGAATTCACGCAGACGCGAAGCACATTCACGCACCTGTGTGACGGAGCCTGCGCTGGAGGTGAAAGCGCCCATCGCCATGGTTTGGATGGAATCAACGATCATCAACTGCGGCTGCACGCTCTGCGCATGTGCCAGGATGGCGTCCAGGTCAGTCTCCATGAGTAAAAATAAGTTCTGTGGATAAGTTGTGGATAAGTCCGTTTCGTTCTTCTTGATCACACGCTGTGCACGCATCTTGATCTGGTGTCCGGATTCCTCACCAGACACATACAATACATTCTTCTTCTGGGCGAACTCCAGCGCTACCTGCAGCAGCAAGGTCGATTTCCCGATGCCTGGATCTCCCCCCACCAGCACGATCGAGCCCGGCACGATGCCGCCGCCCAATACGCGCGAGAACTCGTTCATACTCAGTTTCCAGCGTTCTGTGTTCTCCCCGCTGATCTCATGCAGACGATAGGGTTTGGAAGTGGTATGCACTGCCCCGCTCTTGCGCTTGGAAGAAGTGGTTGACTCGACAACCTCCTCCACCATAGAATCCCATTCACCGCACTGCGGGCAGCGCCCCAATGCTTTCACAGAGACACGACCACAATTCTGACAGACGTAACGAGTTTGTAATTTAGACATAAGAGATCAACCTAAGTATAAAACGAAAAAAGGGAAGATGGATAACCATCTTCCCTTTGCGTGGAGTGAAACGAACTACGCACCTACTTCCAGGGTTTCCCCGGTCGTGGGTATGCGTTCGTCGTCTCTAAGGAGGGTAAAGTTGCCTTCGGCATCCACATCGATCAGGATATCATCACCATCCTTGAACGTTTCTGCCAACAAGGCATCCGATAACTTATCTTCAATTTCCATCTGGATCACACGCCGCACAGGACGCGCGCCCATATCTGGATCAAATCCTTTTTCTGCGACCATGTCAACCGCAGCCTGGCTTGCGCGCAGCCGGATCTCGCGTTCCACCAAACGCTTCGAAACCTTGGATAATTCCATCTCCGCGATCTTGCGGATATGTTCCTGGTTGAGCGGGTGGAATACAATCACATTGTCCAGACGGTTCAGGAATTCTGGTCGGAAAGCTTTCTTGAGGGATTCCAGCAATTTTTCTCGGATCTCCTTGAAAACGAATTCCTCTTCCTTCTTTGAATCCTGTTCCAGCACAAAACCCATTCCACTCTGGCGCTTGATCATCTCTGCCCCGATATTGGAGGTCATCACGATGATCGCGTTGCGGAAATCGACCTTGCGGCCATGTGCATCTGTCAACTGTCCTTCTTCCAAAATCTGCAACAAAGTATTGTGCACCTCAGGGTGCGCTTTTTCCACTTCATCGAATACAACGATGGAGTAAGGGCGTCTGCGGATGGCCTCGGTCAACTGACCGGCATCTTCGTAGCCCACATATCCGGGAGGCGAGCCCATCAGGCGGCTGACGGTGTGCCGTTCCATGTATTCGGACATATCCAACTGGATCAATGCATCTTCGCTGCCGAACATGGCACGCGCCAATGCCTTGGTTAGTTCTGTCTTGCCAACACCTGTCGGTCCTAAGAACATGAACGAACCGATGGGACGTTTGGGGTCCTTCAACCCGGATCTTCCGCGACGGACAGCGTGCGCGATCTTTTCGATTGCTTCGTCCTGTCCCACGATCATCTCATGCAGTTCGCTCTCCAGATTCAAGAGCCGTGCAGATTCTTCCTGCGCCAGCTGCATCAGGGGAACGCCAGTCCACATGGAAACCAATTCGGCAATATCCTCAGCTTTCACCACCGGGCTGGTGCCGCGATCCCATTCTTCCTTGATGTGATTGATCTTGTCTTCGCGTTCTTTGATCTTCCCTGCGATCTCGAGTGCTTCCTCATCCTCCCCCTGTTCCAACAGGTCAGAATGCTGCAAACGAAATTGCTTGAGCTCATCGGTGATCTGTTTGGTCACCTTTGCTGCATCGCTCTTATACATGCGTACGCGTGATGAAGCTTCATCGATGAGATCGATAGCCTTATCGGGCAAGAAGCGGTCAGAAATATAGCGAGAGGAAAGCTTGGTCGCCGCTTCAAGGGCTTCATCCGAGATCACCAGGTGGTGATGCTCTTCATAATTCTTGCGAATGCCACGCAGGATCTCCAACGTCTCTTCGCTGGATGGTTCATTGACTACCACCGGCTGGAAACGTCTTTCGAGCGCCGCATCGCTCTCGATGTTCTTGCGATATTCATCCAATGTGGTCGCACCCACCACTTGCAGTTCTCCTCGTGAGAGCGCAGGCTTAAGGATATTGGCGGCATCCACCGATGAACCGGCAGAACCAGCGCCTACCAACATATGTACCTCATCGATGAAAAGGATCGCTTCGGAGCGTTTCAGTTCATCAATGACGCGCTTCAAGCGCTCTTCGAACTGACCGCGATACATGGTACCGGCTACCAGCGACCCAACGTCCAGGCGCAGCACACGTTTTCCAAGCAGAGGGATGGGTACATCCCCTTCGGTGATGCGCTGTGCAAGCCCTTCCACAATGGCAGTCTTGCCAACGCCCGGCTCACCAATGAGAGCAGGGTTGTTCTTGGTGCGTCGTGCCAATATCTGCACCACGCGCTCGATCTCCTTCTCTCTGCCAATGACCGGATCCAACTCGCCTTCTTCGGCTTTGGTAGTGAGGTCAACCGCTAATTGGTTGACCAGGGGTGTCTTTTTGCGTCGTTTCGCGCTTGGTTTTTCCTTCGCTTTATCATCAACAGCTTTACCGCTGGGTATCTGTTTCTGATTGATCTCGCGTGTAATTTGCCTGCGCACCTGCTCGATTGTCACGCCCATTTTTACCAGCACCCTCTCGCAAACACCATGTCCCGAATTGATGATGGCCAACAAGAGGTGTTCCGTGCTGATGAAGCGGCTGTTCATTTTGCGCGCTTCTTCCAAAGAGAGAGAGATGATCTTCTGAGTATCTGGGGAGAGATCAATGCGTTCCTCGCTTTGCGTGCCCATACCCGTCAGGCGCAGTACCATCTCGCGTGTACGTTCCAGTTCAACACCCAATTCGCGCAGCACCCGCCCGGCAACTCCGTTGGTCTCAACAATGAGCGCCAATAGGATATGCTCAGACCGGATCTGCTCATGGTGAAAATTCTCAGCTTCACGATGCGCCAAGCTTAGAACCTGCCTGGCACTCTGGGTGAACCTTTCTAAACCAGCCAAAACTATCTCCTTTAAATACAGACCAAAACACGATCTGCCTATACTTCTGAATTTAATTGGATTTTACCAAAGAAAGCATAAGAATAAAATCAGAAACATATATCCCTGCAGCCAACACAGCGTAAAGAGGCTCGGTTATATGCCCTCAAATTCTTGAATGCGTTTTCGCCATTCCTCCGGTACTGGAATGGTCTTGAGCGTGTGGTAGTCATATGCCACCACCACGACCTCCGATTTTGCTTTCAAAGAACCGTCCTCAACATTCTGGATCTCTGTTTCAAAGGTCATGCTCTTGTTCCCAATTCGTGAGATGCGTACTCCAACCTGTATCTCATCATCCAGATCGATCGGTGCCAGGTAAGCAATATGAATGTCTGCCACGATAACTCCCAGATCAAGGAAAGAGCTTCCGTCCCACAAACCCAGGTGCCGCAAATAATCCAAGCGGGCAGATTCCACAATGCTCAGGAAGCGCGCATTGTTGACATGCCACTGCGCATCCAGATCACTATAACGCACCTGTACAGGATAATAGAATCGGAAATCGGACATGGCATGATTATACTGTAAGCACTTGCAAACTGGGCTAAATTTGTTAGACTTATAAAAGTGGACAATTTTTAGACAAATTATCCAAAGAGGAAATGAAAATGCAGATCACACGCCAGGCAGATTACGCCCTTCGAACCATCATTTACCTATCCAAGCTGGAGCCGGAGCAAAAAGCCCCCACCAGCATCATCGCAAAGAAACAGCACATCCCATCCTCATTTCTGGCGAAGATCATTTCACAGCTCTCTGTTGCTGGACTCATCCACACTGCCCGTGGAGCGCGCGGTGGAGTATCCCTGGCAAAAGATCCAGAAGAAATATCCGTTCTGGAGGTAGTCGAGGCCATTGACGGCCCCGTCATGCTCAATGAATGCACTACCAATCCAGGCATCTGCCCATTCAGTGATGATTGCCCCATGCGCGCCATCTGGTGCGACAGCAGAAAAGAACTGCTCGATAAATTAAGCTCGATCACCTTCAAACAATTCACCAATGGTCGAACTGTGAGCCCTTCATAAAAAAGACCTCTATCTATCCAAATCCTTTCTCTTCAAGAACAGGATGCTTTCCATATCATCCAGTGTGATGGTGAATTTTTCTTGGAGTAATAGAAGGGATTCCCCACCCACTTCTTCCAGATAATACCAATCTCCTATAGAGAGGAACACATAATCCGGTTCAGTTATCGCGATCTGTTCGGCGATCTTCTCCCGCTGATAGAGCATCTCCACCTGCGCAGGATCCACGCGAGCATCATAGAGTACATTGAGCATACCCGTCACATCCTGGTGATTATTGCTGAACACGTGTGCCCCCACTTCGCTGCTCTCGAAGATGTCCACTGACACTGCCATCCGTATATCTTCGGTTATAGTGATCTCATTTTGGTAAGTCAGCAGGGGATAGAATTTCAACTCATAGCGGATCGTATTGGTGGGTTCGATATAGATATATTTAAAATTGTGAGACAACTGCGGCAAGACCCACGTCCCAAGGCAGATCACAAATACCGCCAGCGTATAAATGGTCTGTTTCTTTACGAAGAACATCCACCCCAGGATCAAAGAAAGCATGATCGGGAAAATGATGCTCAGCAAGAACTTTCCATAGTTCCAATCAATATGATCCACATAAGTCATGCCCAACAGCCTTATGCCAAACAGCGTAAGCACACAACCTGTCCCCACCACCAGATATTGAAACCAGGTTTCCCTATTTGGCGGTGGCTCTATTTTCAGGAACTGCGGTGCCAGAATAGACAGAACAGGCAGTGCTGGGAAAAAGAATCGTTCGATGAATCCCCAGGGGATCTTGAGCATATTGACAGTAATGAAAGACAGCAAAAGCAAAGGGAACAGCCATACCAGCTTCATCTGCGGCGAGACATTCATCTCTCTCGACCAAATCCCGCTGACCACATAGAGCAGGAAGGGGAACATCAATTCATCCAGCAGATAATAGCTATACCAATTAATCGGCTCTTTGAAAAAGCCCCTCTCATAATCATAGTTCGCCAGCACCTGCCGGAATGTGGTTGGATGGATAGAAAAGAAGGGGTTCTTAAGAAAAATAGAGTCCAGCAAGATGAAGCACAACACACCTGCTGCGAATCCTAATAAAAGGGTTCGCAAATGGGGTTTAATATTACTGAATGCGAACTTCCCTGCTCTATCAAAGAACAGGCCAAGCAGCAGCATATTGATGAACAGGGTCGTCTCTTTGGTTTTGAAGGAAAGGAAGGACAGCATCCCCAGCACGAAGAGCAGCCAGCGCTTTTCCCATCGCTGGTAAAGGATATAAGTCAACAAGAAGAAAGTGCTCATCATCATGGCAGCGATGTCCACGGAAGGTATTCCCATATAAGAAGACACAAACCGATAAGAAAAGAACAACGCTGCTGCTAAACAGCCATGGAACACATTACTATGCCGAAGAAAGATGCGCGCACTCCAATACACACACAGCGCCGTGGAAGACATCAGGAACGCCCAATACACCCGAATACCGGCGATTGGGGTTTTGGCGCAGGTCATGAATAATTTTTGGAGATAGATATGAAAATAGCGGTTGCCGTAGCTTGGTATCTGTCGATCGGCTAAGCTGGCATCCACATACAGCAATTCATCCGAATAGATCGGACCACCCCCATTCTGTGACAGCCCGTACCAGATGCCAAAGAAGGCGATCAAAGTTAGAATGAGTTCCAGCCACTGCCAGCTATGCTTCTTCATAGGATTACTCAGCCTGCAGCAGAGATGGGTATGAAGTTGCTGTTTATAGTATAGCGAAAACCAGACCATAATACTGTACGAAAATATCCGTTGACGCATTCTTTCCTTATATAATTGGGTTTACTCAGCAAAGGGAAAAATAATATGCTCATTCATTCTGCATCACAATTGATATGCCTGCGTGGGGGACCACAGCGCGGATCTCGATTAGGAGATCTGGATATCATCCCCGACGGCGCGTTGCTCACACGCAACGGGCTCATCCAAGAGATCGGAAATACACTCGATCTCCTCAAGAAATATCCCAATGAAGAACGCCTGGATGCCCATCAGAAAGTGGTCATGCCTGGATTTGTGGATCCACACACGCATCTCATTTGGGCGGGCGACCGTGCCGGCGAGTTCACCCAGCGCTTGGAGGGGAAAAGCTACATGCAGATCATGGCAGCCGGCGGCGGCATCAACTCCACCGTCAGCGCCACGCGCGCCGCAAGCACGACTGAACTGAAACAAGCCAGCGCTGAACGCGCCCTGTCTGCACTGCGGCTGGGCACAACCACAATGGAAGCCAAGACCGGATACGCACTCGATCTGGAGGGGGAACTGCGTTTGCTGCAAACGCTGCTGGATCTGGACGAGGAATTGCCGCTGGATATCATCCCCACTTATTTGGGGGCGCATGCCATCCCGAAGGAATATGAGAATGATACCGACGGATATACAGCCTTGTTGGTGGATCAGGGGCTGCCGCAGCTCAAGGATTGGTGGCAAGAGCACTGCCCACAGCGCCCCCTTCCTTTTGTGGATGTCTTCTGCGAACCGAATGTGTTCGATCATGAACATACCCGATCCATCCTATCCTGTGCAAAAGAGCTGGGCTTTCCACTCAAGATCCACGCCGATGAATTTGAGAATATTGGCGGAGCAGCCCTGGCAGCCAAATTGGGCGCGGTCTCCGCAGACCACCTGGTAAAGACCAATCAAGATGACATCAAAGCCATGTCCTCCTCCGGGACGGTAGCTGTCGCCTTACCCTGCACCCCGTTCGGGCTGGCTGAGGCAGAATACACACCGGCCAAAGAGATCATCGCCCAGGACGGCTTGCTGGCGCTGGCGTCAGACCTCAACCCGGGCACTGCCTGGTGTGGGAATATGCAGTTCGTCATCGCGCTTGCCTGCCGTTATATGAAAATGACGCCAGCGCAGGCTATCGCGGCTTCAACCATCAACTCCGCGGCTGCCATTAACATGCAAGATAGGGTCGGATCACTTGAAATCGGAAAACAAGCCGATGTACTACTTTTGAATGTGAATGATCACCGCCAGTTAGGATACCGCTTTGGCACCAACCTGGTGCAAACTGTCATCAAGAAGGGAAAGATGCTGCGCATCTGATGAAAAAGAGAATAATGCCTGACCTGGATTCTGTACGTGAGCTCTACTCGAGTATTGATCCAGTGCACGGTTTTGACCATATCAAACGGGTATACAACCTCTGCAAGACCATCGGGAACGCAGAGGGAGCACGTATGGATATCCTCCTCAGCGCAGCCCTTCTGCACGATTGCGATGGCAGCGAGCCCACCTCTCCCAATCGCTCCGAACACCACCTGCATTCCGCCGACCGCGCAGCGCAGATCTTGCGAGAGATGGGATGGGAACAAGAAGATATTCTAAAAGTTCAGCACTGCATCCGCGCCCATCGTTTTCGCAAAGGAGAAAAAGCGAAGACCATCGAGGCCAAAGCACTTTTCGATGCGGATAAATTGGACGTGATCGGAGCTATCGGCATTGCACGCACCATCGGCTATGCCGTGCAAGCCGGGGAACCTTTCTATTTCAAGCCCTCACAAACCTTTTTGCAAACCGGTAAATTGGAAGAGGGCGAGCACCACAGTGTATATCATGAATATCTGTTCAAACTCCGCAAGGTCAAGGATATGCTCTATACCACAACCGGCAAGCAATTGGCGGACGGCAGGCATGCCTTCCTGGAGACCTTCTTCACCCAACTGGAAGCAGAAGTGAATGGATTGCGATAAACACACAGACCAAATAGAGGAGAAGAACAACAAAATGACACCTGATCTGCGATACCTGGAAAACCTGGCCAAATCTGCCGGAGAGATACTCATGCAGGGTTATCTTAAAGAACACGATATTCGGCATAAGGGGCGTATCGATCTGGTGACGGAAATGGATGGACGCTCGGAAAAGTTCCTGCTGTCGAACATCCAGCGGGATTTTCCAGAACACACCATCATCACCGAAGAGAGCGGATTCATCCCGGGAGAAAAGGACCACTGCTGGTTCATCGATCCCCTGGATGGAACATCCAACTATGCGCACGGTGTTCCGCTGTTCTCGGTCACCCTGGCATACGCCTATCAGGGAGAGGTGATGCTGGGCGTCACCCATGATCCCACTCGCGAGCACTGCTTCAGTGCCCAGCGCGGCAAAGGTGCCTTTCTGAACGGCAATCGTATCTCGGTCTCCACCACGGAAGAATTGGTGGACGCCATGCTGGTGACCGGCTTCCCGTATGATATGGACCGCAAAGAGGGCAACAACGTCGACAATTTTGTCAGCTTCATGCCGCATGTGCAGTCCATCCGCCGCCTGGGATCCGCCGCCATTGACATCGCCTATGTGGCTGCGGGCTGGTTCGATGGGTATTGGGAAGTGGGCATCCACCCCTGGGATATCGCTGCTGGAACCCTGCTGGTCGAAGAAGCGGGCGGTGTGGTCAGTAATTTGAAAGGGGAAAAGGGCTACTTCCAGGAACCGTATGCACTCATTGCGGCGAACCCATCCCTGCACCCTAAAATACTGTCAATCATCCATCTGAACAATTATTAAATGAGGGCTCCTTGCAGTATAATGAGCTATTGTTCCAGAAAATAATTTAAGGAAATCCCATGTCACCAGAAAAGAATACATTTAACCAAACTCGATGGAGCCTGCAAGACCTTTTCAAGTCGGCAGACACTCCAGAAATGGAAGAGGCTTTCAAGAAGGCTGAAAAGATGGTCGCTGCTTTCGAGAAGAACCGCGACGTCTTGAATGATGATATTTCTCAGGAATCCTTCCTGTCCATCATCAAAGACCTCGAGGCGCTCACCCGTCAGCTGCGCCTGGTCAATGATTATGCAGAACTGTGGTTCACGGAAGATACACAGAATCAGCAGGCCCAGAGTCTAACAGCTCGCGCTGAGCAGTTCGCAGCCGAACAAGCGAACAAAGTAATCTTCTTCACCCTGTGGTGGAAGAGCGTCAGTGATGAAACCGCCTTGCGCCTGATGGAGAATTCTGGCGATTATCGCTATTGGCTGGAAGAGATCCGCCATTTCAAACCCTACACGCTGTCAGAAGCGGAAGAGAAGATCATCAACATCAAAGACCTGACCGGCTTCTCTTCATTCATCCGCTTATACGATTCCATCACCAACCGCTACTCCTACAAGGTCACTGTGGATGGCGAAGAGAAAGATCTCACGCGTGGTGAGTTGATGTCACTGGTGCGCCGTTCAGACGCCGATCTGCGCGCCAGCGCCTATCAGTCCCTCTACAAGAAATATGGAGACGAAGCTCCCATCCTGGGGCAGATCTACCAGACCGTCATCCGTGATTGGAGAAATGAGAACATCAACCTGCGCGGTTATAAAACTCCCATCTCTGCCCGCAACCTTGGCAACGATATTCCTGACGACGTAGTGGATACGCTACTGGATGTTTGCAAGAAGAACGCCACCGTCTTCCAGCGCTTCTTCAAGTTAAAAGCCAAAATGCTCGGTGTGGACAGCATCAAACGCTATGATGTATATGCACCTGTGGCAGAATCCAATAAAAATTATTCCTTTGGAATGGCAACCGAATTGGTGTTGGATTCCTTCCAGGAATTCGATCCACGATTCGCCCAGTTGGCGCACAAAGTCTTTTCCTCGAATCATATTGACAGCGAAGTGCGCAAGGGAAAACGCTCAGGCGCATTCTGTGCAACAGTAGCCCCCGACATCACCCCCTGGGTCTTGCTCAATTACCAGGGCAAAGCGGATGATATGGCGACCCTGGCTCATGAACTGGGGCATGCCATCCACTCGCTGCTGGCTTCCGATCACAGCTTGTTCACACAGCACTCCTGCCTGCCCCTGGCAGAGACCGCTTCAACCTTCGGTGAGATGATGCTGGTTGACCGCTTGCTCTCAGAAGAGAGCGATGAAGAGGTCCGCCGCGACCTGCTCTTCCGCCAGGTGGATGACTCCTACGCTACCATCATGCGCCAATCCTTCTTCGCCATGTTCGAGAAAGAAGCACACGAGATGACCCAGCAAGGGGCTTCGGTTGACGAATTGGCAGAAGCCTATATGAAGAACCTGGAAACCCAGTTCGGCGATTCCCTCACCCTGGCAGATGAATTCCGCTGGGAATGGGTCTCCATCCCGCACTTCTACCACACGCCATTCTATGTATACGCGTATGCCTTCGGACAACTGCTGGTTTTATCGCTGTACAAGCAGTACAAAGAAGAAGGCGACAGCTTCAAACCGCGCTATATCAACATGTTATCCACAGGCGGTTCCAAAGCCCCCATGCAGATATTGGATGAAGCCGGTATGGATGTGCGCCAGGCAGCCTTCTGGCAGGGTGGTTTTGACCTGATCGACAACATGGTCACCCAGCTTGAGGATTTTGCGAAGTAAAACGCTTACTTTTTCGAGAAGTGAAAACTGCCGGTATACCCGGCAGTTTTTTTCTATTCCTGGCTCTCTTCTTCGCTTTCTTCGATGATGGGATCCGGCTTCTTGCGGTCAAGCATTTGCATATTGCGCAGGATGACCGTTGTGAAATAGCGTGTGACACCCTCTTGTTCATAGCGCCGTGTGCGCAGCGCTCCCTCCAAGAAGACCAGCTTCCCCTTCTCAAGATAGCTCACGCAAATCTCGGCCAGTTTTCCCCAGGCTTCTACATTGAACCAATCCGTCTCTTCATGCAGTTCACCCTCTTTGTCCTTCCAACGCCTGCCAACGGCTACTGAGAATGTGCAGTATTTTTTCCCTTTGTTGGTGTGGCGTTCATCAGGATCTTTTCCCAACCTTCCGATCAATTGAACACGGTTTAGTGATGGCATCCTATCCCTCCTTTTTCAAAGATGCATGATATATAATAGTTTAGATATAACAAATCCCAATGTCAACATTTTTTAGGAGAGCCCATGTACATTGCCATAGAAGGGGTGATCGGCGTAGGGAAAACCAGCCTTGCCCGCCTTCTGCAACCATCGTTCGATGCCAACTTGCTTCTTGAAATATTTGAGGAAAATCCCTTCCTGCAGGAATTCTATCAAGACCGAGAACGCTACGCATTCCAAACGCAGATATTCTTTTTATTAAGTAGATACCGCCAACAACGCAACAACGTTCCTGAATTACTCAACAGTAACAAAATATTGATCTCTGACTACACATTCGATAAGGATGCCCTTTTCGCCAACATCAACATATCGGGGGATGAACTGCAAATGTATTATTCCGTTCACGCCGCCCTGGCAGAAAAGATCCCACAGCCCGACCTCACCGTATACCTACAAGCGGATACAGAAGTGCTCTTGCAGCGTATTGCCATGCGCGATCGCTCTTATGAAAGATCCATGGAAACCGAATATATCCGCATTCTCAACAATGCATACGAGGAGTACTTCACCAAGGCCCGCAACGATCGAAAGATACTCACCATCAATACCAACAACATCGATTTTGTTCATAACCCTGCCGACCTGCAAGACATCGATAACCGTATTCGGAAAAGCCTGCACCTGCCTCCATTCCAGTTCACCTTACCCACCGTGCAGGATTGAGAAAAGGATGAAGAGATGAGAATAACCAGGAACCTGCTGATCGAGACCGCACGCAATCATGTCAAAGTCCATACGGATAATAACCCTGAAGTAGCATGCGTTTTCATGGTGGGTTCCCTCACGGGGGATGATCCTTTCGTTGGGGGAACCTCGGATGTTGATCTGGTTTTTGTCCACAACACTGAACCGACCACTACGCGTGAGGTCATCCCTGTCGCGGATGAATTTCATCTCGATATTCTTCACTACCCGCGCAGGATATTCAATCAGCCCAAGGAGTTGAGGACCGACCCCTGGATCGGCTGCTTATTCTGTGAAAAACCTTATGTGCTCTATGACAGCTACCATTTCTATGATTTCATCCGAGCCGGTATCTTTTCCAAGTTCTTCGCCCCTGCTAATATCTTTGCCCGCTCGCAGCATTTCTACCAGCTGGCACGCAGGAACTGGGCTGATCTTCAAAATCAGAGCGGATATGATTCGCTCAATTCCCTAAATCTCTACCTGCAAAGCCTGTGGAACGCGGGTAACACCATCGCCAGTCTGGTGGGCAAACCGCTTCCAGAGCGGCGCTTTTTGACCAAATTGGAAGATACAACCACCTATCTTGGCCGTCCTGGCCTTGCCAGCGGCATGCGCGACCTGTATGGGCTGGAGGATTACAGTCTTTTGGATTGGGATGAACTGGTCGATCATTTTACGACAGCCTTCAAAACCCTCATGGAAAAATCCTACTGCCCGCCAGAATATTCCAAACCGAGATACCAATATTTCAGGAGCGCCATCCTGACGTATAAGGATGAGCGCCCAGATGAAGCCCTGTGGACCTTTCTCTGGGCATGGATCAATATATTGAACACACTGCACGACAAAGAATTACGCACGCAAACGCGGGAATATCTGGACCAGAAGCTGCACCTGCACCCCGACACCTTCCCTGAAAGATTGGCAAATCTGGACGCTTATCTGGATGCGGTTGATCAGACCGGAGAAGACTGGAAACAGGTCAGCGGACTTTATTAACTATCCACAATCTTTTCCACAAAACTGTGGATAACTGCCTATAAACTGTGGATAAGTGCCCCCAACTGTGGATATCTTGGAAAAAATATTCTATTCATTACCGGCCAGATGTTAGCAAAATATGGATAAATTCTGGACGGGATGTGCATGAAAGCTGCATTAAAAACCATATGTACAAATATCCAATTGCTTTCTCCCACTTTTATACACAAGCCCAATTCTTAAAGTTTACAGAAAAAACAGTATAGAGAGAGAACATAAAGTGATACCCCCCACAGGTGGGATAAGAACCATAATTATCCACTTATCCACAGGCCCTACTAATATAACTATATCTTATATTAATTAATTATATGAATAATTAACATGCTTGTATATGCATGCCCTTTTTTGTACAATGCACATACACAGAGAATTGCTCCCTCTGGCAAATGGTAGAAGGTATTGGCTTATATTGAAAGGAAGGGAAACCATGGATGTTATCAAGGTTAAAGCTGTTTCCCGCACAGCAGCAGTCGCTGGAGCGATCGCGGGAGTGATTCGAGAGCACAAGCATGCTGAAGTGCAGGCAATCGGCGCAGGAGCAGTAAATCAATCCATCAAAGCATTGATCTTGGCGAAGAATTTTCTCGATCAGGATGGAATCACCGTTGTATTCATCCCGGAATTCGTCAACGTTGAGATCGATGGCAAAGTAAGGACGGCAATTAAATTTGTTGTAGAACCTCGCTAGCTTGTCTGTGGTTTAGAGCAAGCCACTAAATATTGTTATATTCTTCGGGGGAAAAGACGACTTCTTCTTTTCCAGCTATCTTCTCCTGTATCTTTTCAAGGATGAGATCCATATGCTTGGAATGATTTACGAAGTCCAGGTTATCTGCTGGCACAGTTAGCACCGGGCAGATGGAAAAGTTATGGATCCAGGTTTCGTAGGCATCGTTCAAGCGCTGCAGGTATTCTGAACTGATGTTCTGTTCATAATCACGATTGCGTTTTTGAATGCGGCTGATCAGGGTGTCAACCGATGCGCGCAGATATACGACCAGGTCAGGGGTGGGAAGGAAGCGCAGCACGGTGTGATAGATGGTCTCATAGGTTTCGTAGTCGCGTTCTGTCATGGAACCCTGCAGGTACAGGTTGCGGGCGAACACCTCCGCGTCTTCATACAGGCTGCGGTCCAGGATGACCGAGTTGGGGCACTCGATCAGATCCCCATATACGCTCAAGCGGTTGGAGAGGAAATAGGTTTGAGAGTGGAAACTCCAGGTGCGCATGTCGGCGTAAAAATCGGAGAGGTAGGGATTATGCGCAACGGGTTCATAGAAAGCGTCCCATTCCAGTCGTTGGCTGAGCAGCCGCACCAGGGAGGACTTGCCAACACCAATATTGCCAGCGATAGTGATAAATTTATTCATAACTGAAGTAATTATAGAATGGGATGAAACAAAAAAGAAGCCAGAGTGTTCTCTGGCCTCTTTTTTTAAGCTTAAGATTTGGGACTAGTCTTCTTTAATGATTGCATCAACTGGGCAAACTTCTACACAAGCCCCGTCATCAATGCATTTGGCAGGATCGATTTCAAAGTGTTCTTCACCCATCGAAATCGCGTCTTGCGGACATTCAGCTTCGCATGAACCGCATACAATGCATTCATCAGTAATTACGTGCGTCATCTTACCGATCCTTTCAACTCTGTTTTTTTACTGCTTTAGTTTCATAGGATAGCACTATCATTTTTTTTTGTCAATGAAAGGAAATCACAGCTTGACAAGGACAAACGAGCTACATATAATTACCAAGCCTTCCTCGATAGCTCAATCGGCAGAGCAAGCGGCTGTTAACCGCTAGGTTACTGGTTCGAGTCCAGTTCGAGGAGCTTTTTG